>OMCT01000299.1_pt1 | contig 41559 bp, 43 predicted proteins | sample 1674301 | NCBI WGS metagenome assembly OMCT01 (sample SAMEA103958158, study PRJEB25191) | human gut metagenome
CTGATCACCAGTGCGTCGATTGCTTCCGGCATTTTACCTGTTGGAACACCGTTAATTTGTACCGTTGGTAGACCGTTTTCCACCAGAAAACTGGCGATATCCGTCGCGCCGGTAAAATCATCGGCGATAACGCCAATCTTGATCATGATTTCGCTCCCGGTAGAGTGATGCCAGAGAAAATCTTGATAACTGCGCTATCGTCTTCTTTCCCGTAACCCGCGTTACTGGCGCTGGTGAACATATTCAATGCTGTTGAGGCCAATGGCAGCGGGAAGTGCAGGGCTTTGGCTGTATCGGCAACCAGACCAAGATCCTTAACAAAAATATCGACGGCTGAATGCGGGGTGTAATCGCCATCCACCACATGACGCATCCGGTTTTCGAACATCCAGGAATTTCCGGCGGCATTGGTCACGACGTCATACATCACATCCAGCGGGATCCCCGCACGGGCTGCAAGTGCCATCGCTTCGGCTCCGGCAGCAATATGTACGCCCGCTAACAACTGGTGAATAATTTTTACGGTCGAACCTAGTCCCGGTTCTGCACCTATGCGATAAACTTTTCCGGCAACGGCTTCCAGCACGGGTGCCAGTCGTTCAAAGGCAATATTGCTACCGGAGGCCATGACAGTCATTTCACCGTTAGCGGCTTTTACTGCACCACCAGAAACTGGCGCATCCAGCATTTCCAGATCGAATCCAGCCAGAGCGGTAGCAATTTCTTGCGCATCAGCACTAGCGATAGTGGAAGAAACCATTACTGCCGTACCGGGTTTCAGATGTTGTGCAACGCCTGTTTCACCAAACAGCACCTGTTTAACCTGGGCCGCATTGACCACCAGCACCAGCAGAGCGTCCAGTTTTTCGGCAAACGTCGCGGCGTTATCAGAAACCCCGCAAGCACCTGCCTCTTTCAACGTAGCGCAGGCATTGCTGTTCAGGTCTGCGCCCCAGGTAGAAAGACCTGCGCGGACACATGACAGTGCTGCTCCCATTCCCATTGACCCTAAGCCAACGATACCGACATGAAACTCAGATCCCGTTTTCATCTGCTCTCCTTGTTAATTTAAGTGATATTTTGTTTGATATTGTGAATATAGGCGCTGGAAGATAACGATATGGTGAGCTGATTCACAAAAATTAACATTGTGTGTTATTTTATGTGAACTAAGCGTTAGTTGCGCCGCGCACGTTTCGCAGGCAAATAGCGTAGAATGTCAGCAGGACAAAGGAAGGAGCAAAAGTTGATACCCGTAGAGCGTCGCCAAATCATCCTTGAGATGGTAGCTGAAAAAGGCATTGTCAGTATTGCTGAACTAACGGACAGAATGAATGTGTCACATATGACCATTCGTCGGGATTTACAAAAACTGGAGCAGCAGGGAGCCGTTGTGCTGGTGTCCGGAGGCGTCCAGTCTCCGGGACGCGTGGCGCATGAACCTTCTCATCAGGTAAAAACTGCGCTGGCAATGACGCAAAAAGCGGCTATTGGCAAGCTGGCGGCAAGTCTTGTTCAGCCGGGAAGTTGTATCTATCTGGATGCGGGAACGACCACGCTAGCGATAGCACAGCATCTGATTCACATGGAGTCACTGACTGTGGTCACAAACGATTTCGTTATTGCGGACTACTTGCTCGACAACAGTAATTGCACAATTATTCACACTGGCGGTGCAGTGTGTCGGGAAAACCGTTCCTGTGTCGGGGAAGCCGCTGCGACCATGCTGCGCAGCCTGATGATTGATCAGGCTTTTATTTCTGCATCGTCATGGAGTGTGCGGGGGATTTCTACGCCAGCGGAAGATAAAGTCACGGTGAAACGGGCGATTGCCAGTGCCAGCCGCCAGCGAGTTTTGGTCTGTGATGCGACGAAATATGGTCAGGTGGCGACATGGCTGGCGTTACCATTAAGCGAGTTTGATCAGATTATTACAGACGACGGTTTGCCGGAGAGTGCCAGTCGCGCGCTGGCGAAGCAGGATCTCTCTTTGCTGGTAGCGAAAAATGAATAATGGCCTGCAATAACACCGGGTTACTCATGCTTCACAGAAGAAGCATGAGACTACTTTATTTTATAAAATGACAGCCGCCCGCTTTTCGGCGATCCGGTATCAATATAAATCTGGTTTGCGAACGTCTGAATGTTATCAAACATCATATGTCCAAATATAAAATAATCAGCGCCGTTTATTTGTTGTAACTCGCCATTAAGCGATTTCTGCACACGATCAACAGGCCAGAGTAGTTCTCTCTCCGCTATTTCTTTGCCAAAGAGATATTCATTCCCCGGATAATCTGCATGTGCGATGACATATTTTATTATGTCGTTAGTGATTTCAATAATATGTGGAAGGCGATGAAATTTCAGCAACAGATTTATTGCTTCTTGTTGTTCCGTCTCATTTAATTCAAAGAACCAGTCGCCGCCGCTGGCAAGCCACATATTTCCATCGCCAGTTTCGAATGCATCAAGCGCCATCGCTTCATGGTTGCCTTTAACCGATGTAAACCAGGGCTGGTTTAACAGGCGTAGTACGTTAAGACTCTCCGGCCCACGATCAATATTATCGCCGACAGAAATAAGTAAGTCGGTTTCAGGGAAAAAAGAGAGTTGATGTAAGCGGGATTGTAATAATTGATAGTCACCATGAATATCACCAACGGCCCATATATAACGATAGTGATGGGCATTAATTTTTTGATAGCGTGTAGATGGCATGGTTTTACCCTGTAAAATAAGATTTCCTATTATACAGGGTGTTTTTATTTGATTCGTCAGTTGTCGTTAATATTCCCGATAGCAAAAGACTATCGGGAATTGTTATTACACCAGACTCTTCAAGCGATAAATCCACTCCAGCGCCTGACGCGGAGTCAGTGAATCCGGGTCGAGGTTTTCCAGTGCCTCGACCGCAGGCGAAGTTTCTTCTGGTACGGACAGCAAAGACATCTGCGTGCCATCTACCTGCGTCGCGGCGGCATTCGGCGAAATGCTCTCCAGCTCACGCAGTTTCTGCCGCGCGCGTTTGATCACCTCTTTTGGCACGCCCGCAAGGGCTGCAACCGCCAGGCCGTAGCTTTTGCTCGCCGCGCCATCCTGCACGCTGTGCATAAAGGCAATGGTGTCGCCGTGCTCCAGTGCATCGAGATGCACGTTGGCGACGCCTTCCATTTTCTCCGGTAACTGGGTCAGCTCGAAATAGTGGGTGGCAAACAACGTCAACGCTTTAATCTTATTCGCCAGATTTTCCGCGCACGCCCACGCCAGCGACAGACCATCGTAAGTGGACGTCCCGCGCCCAATCTCATCCATCAGTACCAGACTGTACTCGGTGGCGTTATGTAAAATATTGGCGGTTTCGGTCATTTCCACCATAAAGGTTGAACGCCCGGATGCCAGATCATCCGCTGCCCCTACGCGGGTAAAGATGCGATCGATAGGTCCAATCTCGACTTTTTGTGCCGGTACATAGCTGCCGATGTAGGCCATCAGCGCAATCAGTGCGGTCTGGCGCATATAGGTACTTTTACCGCCCATATTCGGACCGGTAATGATCAACATGCGACGCTGCGGCGACAGGTTCAGCGGGTTGGCGATAAACGGCTCATTCAGCACCTGTTCAACCACCGGATGGCGGCCTTCGGTGATGCGAATACCCGGTTTATCAATAAAGGTCGGGCAGGTGTAGTTCAGGGTATAGGCCCGTTCCGCCAGGTTCACCAGCACGTCGAGTTCCGCCAGTGCGCTCGCGCTCTGTTGCAACGCTTCCAGATGCGGCAACAGCAGGTCGAACAGCTCTTCATAAAGCTGTTTTTCCAGTGCCAGTGCTTTGCCTTTTGAAGTGAGAACTTTGTCTTCGTACTCTTTTAGCTCTGGAATAATGTAGCGCTCGGCGTTTTTCAGCGTCTGGCGACGCATGTAATTGATGGGTGCCAGATGGCTTTGTCCACGGCTGATCTGAATGTAATAACCATGAACCGCGTTAAAGCCGACTTTCAGGGTGTCCAGGCCAGTACGTTCACGCTCGCGGACTTCCAGACGCTCCAGATAATCGGTCGCGCCGTCAGCCAGCGCGCGCCACTCATCCAGCTCTTCGTTATAGCCCGGTGCGATAACACCACCGTCGCGTACCAGCACCGGCGGTGTGTCGATGATTGCTCGCTCCAGCAGATCGCGCAGCTCGGCAAACTCGCCCATTTTTTCACGCAGCGCCTGTACCGGAGCGCTATCGACATTTTCTAACTGCGCGCGCAGCTCCGGCAGTTGCTGGAAAGCGTGACGCATACGGGCCAGATCGCGTGGGCGAGCAGTTCGTAAAGCCAGACGCGCCAGAATACGTTCCAGGTCGCCGACCTGACGCAGTACCGGCTGCAGCTCGGCGGTGAAATCCTGCAATGCGCCAATAGTTTGCTGGCGCTCAAGCAAGACGCGGGTATCGCGCACTGGCATATGCAGCCAGCGTTTCAGCATACGGCTGCCCATCGGCGTGACGGTGCAGTCGAGCACAGAAGCCAGCGTATTTTCCGCACCGCCCGCCAGGTTCTGGGTAATTTCCAGGTTACGACGCGTCGCGGCATCCATAATGATGCTGTCCTGCTCACGTTCCATGGTGATAGAACGAATATGCGGCAGGGTCGTGCGTTGAGTATCTTTCGCATACTGCAACAGACAACCGGCAGCACAAAGTCCGCGCGGCGCGTTCTCGACGCCAAAACCGACCAGATCGCGGGTGCCAAATTGCAGATTCAACTGCTGGCGCGCGGTGTCGATTTCAAACTCCCACAGCGGGCGACGGCGCAGTCCGCGACGACCTTCAATCAGCGACATCTCGGCGAAATTTTCTGCATACAACAGCTCTGCCGGATTAGTGCGTTGCAGCTCTGCCGCCATCGTTTCGCGGTCAGCCGGTTCGCTCAGGCGAAAACGCCCGGAACTGATATCCAGCGTCGCGTAGCCGAAACCTTTGCTGTCCTGCCAGATAGCCGCCAGCAGGTTATCCTGACGCTCCTGCAACAGCGCTTCATCGCTGATGGTGCCCGGCGTAACGATACGCACAACTTTGCGCTCAACCGGACCTTTGCTGGTCGCTGGATCGCCAATTTGTTCGCAGATGGCAACGGACTCGCCCTGATTCACCAGTTTGGCGAGGTAGTTTTCCACCGCATGGTAGGGGATCCCCGCCATCGGGATCGGCTCTCCCGCCGAAGCACCGCGTTTGGTCAGTGAAATATCCAGCAGTTGCGACGCGCGTTTTGCGTCGTCATAAAACAGTTCATAAAAATCACCCATCCGGTAAAACAGCAGGATCTCGGGATGCTGGGCTTTCAGCTTGAGATACTGCTGCATCATGGGCGTATGGGCATCGAAATTTTCTATTGCACTCATGGGGTTATGTCCGGTTCCCTGATATTAAATGAGGTGTGATGGTTTTTATTTTCGTTGTAATCACATAAGGCGCACATGATACCGGAGTTAATCATTTCAGGGGAAGAAGCGAACGGCGAGTTCTTGATGGTGATTCCGGGAAAGATGCTGTTTTGCAGCTTTTGCGTGATGCTTATGAAGCAGGTACGCAAAATTGCGTCGGTTGAATAAACCTCCTCCTTCAGAGCCATAGTCCCCTTTCAAATTAAGTTGTAATATAAATACACCTTAAGAGTATGGAGGCAGCATGTCCGGCAAGCGTATCTCTCGTGAAAAACTGACGATTAAAAAAATGATCGATCTTTATCAAGCGAAATGCCCGCAGGCGTCAGCGGAGCCGGAGCATTACGACGCGCTGTTTGCCTACGCGCAAAAGCGGCTGGATAAATGTGTGTTCGGCGAAGAGAAACCAGCCTGTAAGCAGTGTCCGGTGCACTGTTACCAGCCTGCAAAGCGTGAAGAGATGAAACAGATTATGCGTTGGGCCGGGCCGAGAATGCTGTGGCGTCATCCGATCTTAACCGTGCGTCATCTCATCGATGACAAGCGTCCGGTGCCGGAGTTGCCAGAAAAATATCGTCCAAAGAAATAAATCTGCCGGAGAGCCATACTCTCCGGCAAATAAGGCGTTTACGCTTTGGTGGCAATCAGGATGGCTGATGCTTTGATCAATGCAATAACGCGCGAGCCAGTGGTGAGTTTCATTTCATCCTGACTTTCATTTGTTACCACTGCCACAATTTCAAAACCCGCATCCGTTTTGATATGGACAGTGGCGTTCACTGCGCCTTCGGTGATTGTCGACACGCTGCCAGCAAACTGGTTGCGAGCAGAGAATTTCAGTCCACAGCCTTCCGTTGCCAGCGTTACCCACGGGGCTTTAATCAGGGCAATCGCTTCTTTCCCTTTCGCCAGACCCAGCGCTTGCTGGCTGCTGTGAGTCACAATTGCCACCAGCTTTGCACCACCTGCCAGCGTCAGTTCTACTTCATCATTCACAGCGCCCATTGCTACTGCGCTAACTGTTCCGGTTAATTGATTTCTTGCTGAAACTGCCATACTGCCTCCTTTCATTGAATGTTGATCGAGTATAACCACATCTGTTAAATCAATGCCGATTTATCAATTCCAAGCCGCTTCATCCGTGACAGCAGGGTCGTGCGTTTCAGCCCCAGACGTTGCGCAGCGCCTTTAGGCCCGGCAACCACGCCGTTGGTTTCTTTCAGCACGCGAACAATCAACTGATATTCATCTTCGCCCTCTTGGGCGACAACCGTTGCGGCAGGCGGCGTTTCAGGCTCCGGTAAAGCAATATCAGGCAATGACAGCTGCAGCACGTTGCCGCGTGTTAGCAATACCGCGCGCTCAATGACATTTTCCAGTTCGCGTACGTTACCCGGCCACTCCATGTTGCTCAAGGTGCGCAGCGTCTCCGCAGGAATGCTGTCGATATTGCGCCCCAGACGACGGGCAATTTTGAAGGTAAAGGCTTTCGCCAGCAGCGGAATATCTTCCGGACGCTCGCGTAGTGGCGGCAGGTGGATCGGGAATACATTCAGGCGGTAATAGAGATCGCTACGGAACTCACGGTCGGCGACCATTTTTTTCAGATCGCGGTTAGTTGCGGCGATTAGACGCACGTCCGTCTGAATGATTTTGTTGCTGCCGAGACGTTCAAACTCCTGTTCCTGTAATACACGCAGCAACTTCGGCTGTAACTCCAGTGGCATATCGCCCACTTCGTCGAGGAACAGGGAGCTTTTATCCGCCAGTTCAAAACGACCGATACGCTGGGCGCTGGCACCGGTAAAAGCCCCACGCTCATGACCAAACAGATCGCTCTCCAGCAATCCGGCAGGCATTGCCGCGCAGTTCATTTTGACCATGCGGCGATTATTACGCCCACTGAGATTATGGATAGCACGGGCAATCAGCTCTTTACCCGTGCCAGTTTCACCGAGGATCAGCACGGTACTGTCACTTTGCGCCACCATTTCAACTTGTTTAAGTACGCTGTACATGGCTTCGCTGCGGCCAATAATCTCGCCAAATTCACTATCAACATTGTTGAGCTGCTCGGTCAGGGCGAGGTTTTCATCAACCAGCCGTTCTTTCAGACGATGAATTTCCTGATAGGCGAGGGCGTTATCGACAGCGATTGCCACACGTTCGGCAATCTGGCGCAGTAAGCTCAGATTGGTAGTGGTAAATACTTTCTCTTCGCATTGCGCCAGTTTCAGCACGCCCAGCATGGTGTTGCCAGACATCAGCGGTAACAGGCACAAGGTTTGAATCTGGTTGCCCCAGGTGTCGAACAACATGCGTTCATAGGGGGCTAAATCGTCCCGCTCGTGGAGATTAATCAACAACATCTCTTTACTTTTGAACACGCGTTCGGTGAGGGTTCCGGCTTCATCGACTTCGCTCTGTTCGTGGGCGGGATGCTGTTTATCAAGATAGTGAGTGGAGTAGATGTTGAGTTTGTTTTTACGGTGGCTGCGTAAGACGATGCTGATATCGTCAATGTCGAAGTAGTAATGGATTTCTTTGGCGACTTCGCTGACCAGTTCGTCCATATCCAGGCGGGAAAGCACCGCGTTGGTAATGGCAACCAGGATGCGGAAGTTATCGCGCTCCCGGCATAACAACTCATAGTCGACATTATTGACGACGCGGCTCTGGATTTGTTCGGTGACGACAGAAACGATCTGCGTAAATGTTTGCAGACGATTGAACTCTTTTTCGCTCCAGGGGCGATCGTCATAACGAATAAATTCACAGCCACCAAAAATATGCCCTTCCGCCGCCAGTGGCATCAGGCAATAGTGACCAAATTTGGGGTATAGCCCACCTGCGGCCAGCTGCGGCCAGGTTTCACAAAATTCTTCGTAACTGCAATGCAGCGTATCAGGGCGCGACAAAATGCTGCGTACCGGACCGTGTGCCAGAACAGTTTCGTCTTCATATTTAATGGGGGTGTCTTTTTCACGCGATGCGTAATAAGACGCACGTTGAGTCTGCGCTTGCCACAACACAATAGCCGCGTTGTCGGCGAGCGCAGAACGCTTTACCAGTTGCGAAAGAGCCTCACACAGCGAGGCCAGATCGGGCTGCTGCAATAGTGTCCGAGTGATGTCGAACAACCCTTGTTGTCCGAGATCACTCATCGGTGTATATGACATTTTGTTCTTCCAGGAAAGCACCGCAAAGCGGTGCAAAAGGTCATTGACTAACTATAGGAGATTTAGAATTTTATTAGCATATACGCGGAAGCGGTTCGGCGTGCGGTAGATCGAGGGTTCGTTTCACGCCATACAGACCGGCAAGACGAACACCTTTACGTTCCACCACTTCACCAATCAGCGCCGCGTCTTTTCCCAGTGGATGGGAATGTAACGCTGCCAGCACTTGCTCTGCCGCGTTGCGTTCAACGGCGATCACCAGTTTGCCTTCGTTGGCAAAGTTAAGGGCGGCCAGTCCCAGCAGTTCGGTAACGCCGCGCACAGCAGGTTTAACCGGCAGTGCCGCTTCTGAAATTTCAATACCGCAACCGCAGGCTGCCGCGAACTCATGAACTACCGCGTTCACACCACCACGGGTGGCATCACGCAGCGCTTTCACGCCGGGAATGTCACGCAGCGTCTGAATAAGCGGCGTCAGCACCGCGCAGTCGCTGACCAGTTCGCCATCCAGCCCCAGCTGCTCACGCAGGTTAAGGATAGTCGCCCCGTGGTCGCCGAGTGTACCGCTAACCAGCAATACATCGCCTGCGGTTAGCGTCTGTGCGCCCCAGTGAATATTCGCCGGAATTGCGCCCATGCCAGCGGTGTTGATAAACAGTTTATCTGCCGCGCCGCGCTGCACCACTTTAGTATCGCCAGTGACGATGGCAATGCCTGCCGCGCGGGCGGTTTCTGCCATGCTGGTCACTACGGCTTTCAGTGTCTCCATCGGCAATCCTTCTTCGAGGATAAAGCCACAGGAGAGATAGCGCGGAATAGCGCCACTGACCGCTACGTCATTCGCGGTGCCGCAAATCGCCAGCTTGCCGATATTACCGCCAGGAAAGAACAGCGGGTCAATGACGTAACTGTCGGTGGAGAACGCCAGACGGTCGCCTTCCGCTACCAGCTGCGCCAGATCAAGACGGGCCTGATCTTCCTGCTCTGCCAGCCACGGGTTGGCAAAGGCTTCCATAAACAGGCTGTTGATTAATTGCTGCATCGCCTGGCCGCCGCTACCGTGGGCGAGTTGGATATTATTCACGCTTCACTCTCCTGCTGACGATACTGATACCACGCGGCGCACGCTCCTTCGGAGGAAACCATCAGCGCACCAAACGCGGTTTGAGGATTACAGGTGTTACCAAACAGCGGGCATTGATGCGGCTTACATTTGCCCGTTAATACTTCGCCACAACGTGCGCGCGGGTCATCGCAGACCTGCTGCGGTGCCGGGCGGAAATGCGCTTCGGCATCGAATCGTTGATAATCCGGCGTCAGGTGTACACCAGAAGATTCAATCACGCCTAAGCCGCGCCATTCGCTGTCGCCGTTGACACAGAACACATCGGCAATCGCCTGTTGCGCCAGCAGGTTACCGGCATCCGGCACCACCCGACGATACTGATTCTCTACCTTGCTGTGGGCCGCTATTTTCTGCTCCACCAGCATGACCACGCCTTGCAGTAGATCAAGGGGTTCGAAACCAGCGACCACCAGCGGACGATGAAAATCGCTGGCGATAAAATTATAGGCATCAGTGCCGATAACCATACTAACGTGACCGGGCGCAAGAAACGCGTCGATACCGTTATCCGGCTCTTCCAGCAAACTGCGCAGCGTCGGGATAAGCGTAATATGCTGGCAGAAGAAGTAAAAATTCTGCACATCACGCGCTTTCGCCTGTTGCAGAGTGATGGCCGTCGTCGGCATGGTGGTTTCAAAACCTAAGCCGAAGAACACCACTTTGCGGGTTGGATTCTCCTGCGCCAGTTTCAACGCATCCATCGGCGAGTAAACGATGCGCACATCGGCACCGCGTGCTTTTGCCTGCAACAGCGATCCCTGTTTCCCCGGCACGCGCATGGCGTCGCCAAAGGTACAGAAGATGACTTCCGGATGGCTGGCAATCTCCACGCAGGTGTCGATTCTACCCATCGGCAGTACACACACCGGGCAACCGGGACCGTGGATAAACTCAACGTTTTCCGGCAGCAACTGGTCGAGGCCGAATTTAAAAATGGCGTGGGTATGACCACCGCACACTTCCATAATCCGCAGAGGGCGTTCGGCGGTGTAAGAGAGATGTGAAGCACGTTCGCGCAGATGCTCAATTAACTGCATCACCTGTTCCGGCGAGCGATATTCATCAACAAAACGCATTATTTTTCCTCGCCATACAACAGCGCACCGACATCCGGCTCAACGTCAAACATGTTTTGTAAGGCGTCGAGAGTGTCGCGCGCTTCGGCTTCATTAATTACGCTCATGGCAAAGCCAACGTGAACCAGTACCCACTGGCCCACGCGCGGCTGACCGTTTTCATCGCAGCTGCCGACTAACGTTAAATCGACATCGCGCTGAATGCCGCAGACGTCGACTTTCGCCTGGTTGCCGTCAATGGTGCGGATCTGGCCGGGAACGCCTATGCACATCGCTGTGTCTCCAGCCAGTTCAGCCACTGGTCCATCCCTTCGCCGCTGGTGGCGGAAATAAGGATGATTTCAATTTCTGGATTGACTTCGCGGGCGCAGGCGATGCACTTCTCAACGTCAAAGTTGAGATACGGCAGCAAGTCAACTTTGTTGAGCAGCATCAGCGAAGCTGCGGCAAACATATGCGGATATTTCAGCGGTTTGTCTTCACCTTCGGTAACGGAAAGCACCGCCACTTTGTGTTTTTCACCGAGATCGAAGCTGGCCGGGCACACGAGGTTGCCGACGTTTTCGATAAACAGAATACCGTTATCGTCCAGTGGCAGGCGCGGTGCGGCGTCGGCAATCATCTGTGCGTCAAGATGGCAGCCTTTACCGGTATTCACCTGAATCGCTGGTGTGCCGGTAGCGCGAATGCGTGCGGCATCGTTCACGGTTTGCTGATCGCCTTCAATAACCGCGCACGGAACGCTGTCTTTCAGGCGCATTAAGGTTTCCGTCAGCAGGGTGGTTTTACCGGAACCAGGGCTGGAAACCAGGTTGAGCACCAGTTGCTTGCGGGCAGCAAAGCGCGCGCGGTTGCGTTCAGCCAGACGGTTATTTTTGTCCAGCACGTCAATTTCGACTTCCAGCATCCGACGCTGGCTCATGCCCGGCGCGTGAGTGCCCGCTTCGCCATGACCGTAATGCAGGTCGCCTTCTTCAGTCTGGCTGGGGGTAAATTCAGGCGTTTTAATGCCGGTGATTTTCATCTTCGGGCGTGCCGCCGGGGCAAATGGCGCGCTACGAAACGCGGAATGAGGGTTATGTTCATCACCCTCGATATACAGGTTGCCTTCACCGCAACCGCATGTTGTACACATCGCTCACTCCTGGTCTATTTCTATCCGCCGAATCTGTAAACCGTCGTCTGCCACAATCTGTAGCATGTCACCATGACACTGTGGACAGCGGCGGACGCGCTGGGTCAGTAGCGTCACATACTGTTGGCATGTTTCACACCAGCATTCGGCCTCTTGTTCTTCGAGGTGCAGTTTACAACCTTCCGCCACGCTGCCGCGGCAAACCAGATCAAAACAAAAGGCAAGAGAGCTGGTTTCGACACAAGAAAATGCGCCAATTTTGAGCCAGACCCCAGTTACGCGTTTTGCGCCGTGTTTTGCGGCCTGCTGTTCGATCAATTCCAGTGCCCGTTGGCAGAGGGTTATTTCGTGCATATCGCCTCCCATTAACTATTGCCAGCTACAAGCAATAATTGTGCCAGTGTTGATTATCCCTGCGGTGAATAATGTCGATGATGTCGAAATGACACGTCGACACGGCGACGAAATTCATCTTTAGCTTAAAAATCGCTTTAATAACAATAAATTAAAAGTTGGCACAAAAAATGCTTAAAGCTGGCATCTCTGTTAAACGGGTAACCTGACAATGACTATTTGGGAAATAAGCGAGAAAGCCGATTACATCGCACAGCGGCATCGTCGCCTACAGGACCAGTGGCACATCTACTGCAATTCGCTGGTTCAGGGGATCACGTTATCGAAAGCGCGCCTGCATCACGCCATGAGCTGCGCGCCGGACAAAGAACTCTGTTTCGTCCTTTTTGAACATTTTCGCATTTACGTCACCCTGGCGGATGGCTTTAACAGCCACACCATCGAGTATTACGTCGAAACAAAAGATGGTGAAGACAAACAGCGGATTGCGCAGGCGCAACTGAGCATTGACGGCATGATTGATGGCAAGGTCAACATCCGCGATCGCGAACAGGTTCTGGAACACTATCTCGAAAAAATCGCTGGCGTTTACGACAGCTTATACACCGCCATTGAAAACAATGTGCCGGTGAATTTAAGCCAACTGGTAAAGGGACAAAGCCCGGCAGCATGAGCTGAGGCTTTGCCCGTTTTGCAGGCGTTACGCCTGTTTGGGGATGGGCGTGTCGATGAGTGTCGAAAATGACATTTCATCGGCATGTTTTCGTCAAAAATGACAATCACCTGAGGAATGCCTGGTGAATCGTTTTGTAATTGCTGACTCCACGCTCTGTATCGGCTGCCACACCTGTGAGGCCGCCTGTTCAGAGACGCATCGCCAGCACGGCCTGCAATCAATGCCGCGCCTGCGAGTGATGCTCAATGAAAAAGAATCTGCGCCGCAGCTCTGTCACCACTGTGAAGATGCGCCCTGTGCGGTGGTCTGCCCGGTTAACGCCATCACCCGCGTTGATGGGGCCGTGCAGTTGAATGAAAGCCTGTGCGTAAGCTGCAAACTGTGCGGCATCGCCTGCCCGTTTGGCGCAATTGAATTTTCCGGCAGCCGTCCGCTGGATATTCCGGCAAACGCCAATACCCCGAAAGCGCCACCGGCACCGCCTGCTCCGGCGCGTGTCAGCACATTGCTTGACTGGGTGCCAGGTATTCGCGCGATCGCCGTCAAATGTGACCTTTGTAGCTTTGATGAACAAGGTCCGGCCTGCGTGCGGATGTGCCCGACTAAAGCCCTGCATCTGGTGGATAACACCGATATCGCCCGCGTCAGCAAACGTAAGCGTGAGCTGACCTTTAACACGGACTTTGGCGATCTCACCTTGTTTCAGCAGGCTCAAAGTGGAGAGGCTAAATGAGCGCAATTTCCCTGATCAATAGCGGCGTGGCGTGGTTTGTCGCCGCCGCTGTTCTGGCATTTCTCTTTTCTTTTCAAAAGGCGCTAAGCGGCTGGATAGCCGGAATTGGCGGCGCGGTGGGTAGTCTGTATACGGCAGCCGCGGGCTTCACTGTACTGACTGGCGCGGTTGGCGTGAGCGGTGCGCTGTCGCTAGTAAGCTACGATGTGCAAATCTCTCCGCTTAACGCGATTTGGCTGATTACGCTCGGCCTGTGCGGTCTGTTTGTCAGCCTCTACAACATTGACTGGCATCGCCACGCGCAGGTGAAGTGCAACGGCTTGCAGATCAATATGTTGATGGCTGCTGCCGTCTGTGCTGTCATCGCCAGCAACCTCGGTATGTTCGTGGTAATGGCAGAAATCATGGCCTTGTGCGCGGTGTTCCTCACCAACAACAGCAAAGAGGGCAAACTGTGGTTTGCACTGGGGCGTCTTGGCACTCTGCTGCTGGCGATTGCTTGCTGGCTGCTGTGGCAGCGTTACGGCACGCTGGATCTGCGCCTGCTGGATATGCGTATGCAACAGCTGCCGCTCGGTTCCGATATCTGGCTGCTCGGTGTGATTGGCTTTGGCCTGCTGGCCGGGATTATTCCGCTGCACGGCTGGGTGCCGCAGGCACATGCTAACGCCTCTGCGCCAGCTGCCGCGTTGTTTTCCACGGTAGTCATGAAAATTGGCCTGCTGGGCATTTTAACCCTGTCACTGCTGGGCGGTAATGCACCGCTGTGGTGGGGAATCGCGCTGCTGGTGCTCGGCATGATCACCGCGTTCGTCGGTGGTCTGTATGCGTTGATGGAACACAACATCCAGCGCCTGCTGGCTTACCACACCCTGGAAAATATCGGCATTATCCTGCTGGGGCTGGGCGCTGGCGTAACGGGTATCGCGCTCGAACAACCGGCGCTGATTGCTCTTGGCCTGGTCGGTGGTCTGTACCATCTGCTTAACCATAGCCTGTTCAAAAGCGTACTTTTCCTCGGGGCGGGGAGCGTCTGGTTCCGTACCGGTCATCGCGATATCGAAAAACTCGGTGGTATTGGCAAGAAAATGCCGGTTATCTCCATCGCCATGTTAGTTGGGCTGATGGCAATGGCTGCGTTGCCGCCGCTGAACGGGTTTGCCGGGGAATGGGTTATCTATCAATCCTTCTTCAAACTGAGCAATAGTGGCGCGTTTGTTGCCCGTCTGCTGGGGCCGCTGCTCGCAGTGGGTCTGGCAATTACCGGTGCGCTAGCGGTGATGTGTATGGCGAAAGTCTATGGCGTCACGTTCCTCGGCGCGCCGCGTACCAAAGAAGCCGAAAACGCCACCTGTGCGCCGCTCCTGATGAGCGTAAGCGTAGTGGCACTGGCGATTTGCTGCGTAATTGGCGGTGTTGCTGCGCCGTGGCTGCTGCCGATGCTCTCTGCTGCTGTACCTCTGCCGCTGGAGCCTGCTAACACCACCGTTTCTCAACCCATGATCACGTTGCTGCTGATTGCCTGCCCGCTGCTGCCATTCATCATTATGGCGATTTGCAAAGGCGACCGTTTGCCGTCGCGTTCCCGCGGCGCGGCCTGGGTGTGCGGCTACGACCACGAAAAATCAATGGTGATTACCGCTCACGGTTTTGCCATGCCGGTGAAACAGGCGTTTGCGCCAGTGCTGAAACTGCGCAAATGGCTGAATCCGGTGTCGCTGGTGCCGGGCTGGCAGTGCGAAGGCAGTGCGTTGCTGTTCCGCCGGATGGCGCTGGTTGAACTGGCGGTGCTGGTGGTGATTATTGTTTCACGAGGAGCCTGAGAATGAGTGTTTTATATCCGTTAATTCAGGCGCTGGTGTTATTTGCCGTTGCGCCGCTGCTCTCCGGTATAACCCGCGTGGCGCGCGCCCGCTTGCATAACCGTCGCGGGCCGGGCGTGTTGCAGGAGTATCGCGACATTATCAAACTGCTGGGTCGCCAGAGCGTTGGCCCGGATGCCTCCGGCTGGGTGTTCCGCCTGACGCCGTATGTGATGGTGGGCGTCATGCTGACTATCGCTACTGCGCTGCCGGTGGTGACCGTTGGTTCTCCGCTGCCGCAGCTGGGCGATTTGATCACTTTACTGTATCTCTTTGCCATCGCGCGTTTCTTCTTTGCCATTTCTGGTCTGGATACCGGTAGCCCGTTTACCGCTATCGGCGCGAGCCGTGAAGCGATGCTTGGCGTGCTGGTTGAACCGATGCTGCTGCTTGGTCTGTGGGTCGCCGCACAGGTTGCCGGTTCCACCAACATCAGCAACATCACCGACACCGTTTATCACTGGCCGCTGAGCCAGAGCATTCCGCTGGTGCTGGCGCTTTGTGCCTGTGCATTCGCCACCTTTATCGAAATGGGCAAACTGCCGTTCGACCTGGCGGAAGCCGAGCAGGAGTTGCAGGAAGGTCCGCTCTCTGAGTATAGCGGCAGCGGCTTTGGCGTCATGAAATGGGGTATCAGCCTGAAACAGCTGGTGGTGTTGCAGATGTTCGTCGGGGTGTTTATTCCGTGGGGACAAATGGAAACCTTCACCGTCGGTGGGCTGCTGCTGGCGCTGGTGATTGCCATCGTCAAACTGGTGGTTGGCGTCCTGGTTATCGCGCTGTTCGAAAACAGCATGGCCCGTCTGCGTCTTGATATTACTCCGCGCATTACCTGGGCTGGGTTTGGCTTTGCATTTTTAGCGTTCGTCTCCTTGCTGGCGGCGTGATTAAAGAGAGTTTGAGCATGTCTGAAGAAAAATTAGGTCAACATTATCTCGCTGCGCTGAATGAGGCATTTCCGGGCGTCGTGCTGGACCACGCCTGGCAGACCAAAGATCAGCTGACCGTGACCGTGAAGGTGAACTACCTGCCGGAAGTGGTGGAGTTTCTCTACTACAAGCAGGGGGGCTGGCTGTCGGTGCTGTTTGGTAACGACGAACGCAAACTTAATGGTCATTACGCCGTTTACTACGTGCTGTCGATGGAGAAGGGCACCAAATGCTGGATAACCGTGCGCGTTGAAGTTGACGCCAACAAACCGGAATATCCGTCCGTAACGCCGCGCGTTCCGGCGGCGGTATGGGGCGAGCGTGAAGTGCGCGATATGTACGGTTTGATTCCGGTAGGGCTGCCGGATGAACGTCGTCTGGTGCTGCCGGATGACTGGCCGGATGAACTTTATCCGCTGCGTAAAGACAGCATGGATTATCGTCAACGTCCGGCACCGACTACCGATGCTGAAACCTACGAGTTCATCAACGAACTGGGCGACAAGAAAAACAACGTCGTGCCGATTGGTCCGCTGCACGTCACTTCCGACGAACCGGGTCACTTCCGTCTGTTCGTCGATGGCGAAAACATTATCGACGCCGACTACCGCCTGTTCTATGTCCATCGCGGCATGGAAAAACTGGCGGAAACCCGCATGGGTTACAACGAAGTGACCTTCCTCTCTGACCGTGTGTGCGGGATCTGCGGCTTTGCTCACAGCACCGCCTACACCACGTCGGTGGAAAACGCGATGGGTATTCAGGTGCCAGAACGTGCGCAGATGATCCGCGCCATTCTGCTGGAGGTAGAACGCCTGCACTCGCATCTGCTCAACCTCGGCCTCGCCAGTCACTTTACCGGCTTCGACTCCGGCTTTATGCAGTTCTTCCGCGTGCGTGAAACCTCCATGAAAATGGCAGAGATCCTTACCGGTGCGCGTAAAACCTACGGCCTGAACCTGATCGGCGGAATTCGTCGCGATCTGCTGAAAGATGACATGATCCAGACCCGCCAGTTGGCGCAACAGATGCGTCGTGAAGTGCAGGAGCTGGTGGATGTGCTGCTGAGCACACCGAACATGGAACAGCGTACTGTCGGCATTGGTCGTCTGGACCCGGAAATCGCCCGCGATTTCAGTAACGTTGGCCCGATGGTCCGCGCCAGCGGTCACGCCCGCGATACCCGTGCCGATCACCCGTTTGTTGGTTATGGCCTGCTGCCAATGGAAGTCCACAGCGAGCAGGGCTGCGACGTTATTTCCCGTCTGAAAGTGCGTATCAACGAGGTCTATACCGCGCTGAACATGATCGACTACGGTCTGGATAACCTGCCGGGCGGTCCGCTGATGGTGGAAGGCTTTACCTATATTCCGCACCGTTTTGCGCTGGGCTTTGCCGAAGCGCCGCGCGGCGACGATATCCACTGGAGCATGACCGGCGACAACCAGAAGCTGTACCGCTGGCGCTGCCGTGCCGCGACCTACGCGAACTGGCCGACCCTGCGCTACATGCTGCGCGGCAACACCGTTTCCGATGCGCCGCTGATTATCGGTAGCCTGGACCCTTGCTACTCCTGTACCGACCGCATGACCGTGGTCGATGTGCGTAAGAAGAAGAGCAAAGTGGTGCCGTACAAAGAACTCGAGCGTTACAGCATTGAGCGTAAAAACTCGCCGCTGAAATAAGGAATCGCCATGTTTACCTTTATCAAAAAAGTTATCAAAACCGGCACGGCGACCTCGTCTTATCCGCTGGAGCCGATTGCGGTTGATAAAAACTTCCGTGGTAAGCCAGAGCAGAACCCGCAGCAGTGCATCGGCTGCGCGGCCTGCGTCAATGCCTGCCCGTCAAACGCCTTAACGGTTGAAACTGACCTCGCCACAGGAGAGCTTGCCTGGGAGTTTAATCTCGGGCGCTGCATCTTCTGTGGACGCTGCGAAGAAGTTTGCCCGACGGCGGCGATTAAGCTGTCGCAAGAGTACGAACTGGCGGTGTGGAAGAAAGAAGACTTCCTGCAACAGTCCCGCTTCGCGCTGTGCAACTGTCGCGTCTGCAATCGTCCTTTCGCCGTCCAGAAAGAGATCGACTACGCCATTGCGCTGCTCAAGCACAACGGCGACAGCCGCGCGGAAAACCACCGCGAAAGCTTTGAGACTTGCCCGGAATGTAAGCGCCAGAAATGCCTGGTGCCGTCCGACCGTATTGAACTGACTCGCCATATGAAAGAGGCCATCTGATGAGCAATTTATTAGGCCCCCGTGACGCCAACGGCATTCCGGTCCCGATGACGGTGGATGAATCCATCGCCAGCATGAAGGCGTCGTTACTGAAAAAAATCAAACGTTCTGCCTACGTTTACCGCGTGGACTGCGGCGGCTGCAACGGCTGCGAAATCGAAATTTTCGCCACGCTTTCGCCGCTGTTTGATGCAGAACGCTTCGGCATTAAAGTCGTTCCTTCACCGCGTCATGCGGATATTTTACTGTTTACCGGCGCGGTCACCCGTGCAATGCGATCCCCTGCGCTGCGTGCGTGGCAGTCCGCGCCGGACCCGAAAATTTGTATCTCCTACGGTGCCTGCGGTAACAGCGGCGGGATCTTCCACGATCTCTACTGCGTGTGGGGCGGTACGGATAAAATCGTCCCGGTGGATGTTTATATCCCTGGCTGCCCGCCAACGCCTGCCGCCACGCTGTACGGCTTTGCAATGGCGCTCGGCCTGCTGGAGCAGAAAATTCACGCCCGTGGGCCGGGTGAGCAGGATGAACAACCGGCGGAGATCCTGCATGGCGATATGGTGCAGCCGCTGCGCGTGAAAGTGGATCGCGAAGCTCGCCGCCTGGCGGGTTACCGTTACGGTCGCCAGATTGCCGATGACTTCCTGACACAGTTAGGGCAGGGCGAAGAGCAGGTTGCACGCTGGCTGGAAGCGGAAAACGATCCGCGTCTGAACGAGATTGTCAGCCATCTGAATCATGTTGTTGAAGAGGCGCGTATCCGATGAGTGAAAAGGTGGTGTTCAGTCAACTGAGCCGTAAATTTATTGATGAGAACGATGCCACGCCCGCCGAGGCGCAGCAGGTGGTCTATTACAGCCTGGCGATTGGTCACCACCTTGGGGTTATCGATTGCCTGGAAGCGGCGCTCACCTGTCCGTGGGATGAATATCTGGCATGGATTGCCACTCTGGAGGCGGGCAGCGAAGCCCGCCGCAAAATGGAAGGCGTGCCGAAATATGGTGAGATCGTCATCGACATTAACCATGTGCCGATGCTGGCCAACGCATTCGATAAAGCCCGGGCTGCGCAAACTTCGCAGCAGAAGGAATGGAGTACAATGCTGTTAAGTATGCTGCATGATATTCATCAGGAAAACGCCATCTATTTGATGGTGAGGAGATTGCGTGACTGACGTTTTACTCTGTGTTGGCAATAGCATGATGGGCGATGATGGCGCAGGTCCGCTGCTGGCGGAAAAGTGCGCCGCCGCGCCGAAAGGTAACTGGGTGGTGATTGACGGCGGTAGCGCACCGGAAAACGACATTGTCGCTATTCGCGAACTGCGCCCGACACGACTGCTGATTGTCGACGCCACGGATATGGGGCTAAACCCCGGCGAGATCCGCATCATCGATCCGGATGATATCGCCGAGATGTTTATGATGACTACCCATAACATGCCGTTGAACTACCTTATCGACCAGTTAAAAGAAGACATTGGCGAAGTGATTTTCCTCGGCATCCAGCCGGATATCGTCGGCTTTTACTACCCGATGACCCAGCCGATTAAAGATGCGGTAGAAACCGTTTATCAACGACTGGAAGGCTGGGAAGGGAATGGCGGATTCGCGCAGTTAGCGGTGGAAGAAGAGTAGTTCGTAGACAAACATGTTCACGTTTTGGAATTTGGACGTGCAATTGTGACGTGTAGACGGGTGTTTACATATTGTGAACACCCGTGTGATCAACTACTATAGGAAAATAAATCCGAAGGAATGGTAGTCCAGGTTTAGTCATTCAGGCGCTAATAAGGAAGTTAAAATGCACATCATTTCGAAAGCGCCATTTGAAGAGTGTGCGCGCAAATATCCTAACGACGCTCTGGCTCTATACTCATTGTATCGGGTTATTAAGGAAACGGATTTTTCTACACCAGAAGAAATGCGAACGGCGTTTCCCAACCTCGACAATTTTAGATATCGCAACAAATGGTACGTTCTGGATGTCGGCGGGAACAATCTTAGGGTTATTGCCTACATAAACTTTGTTAATAAGCGGTTCTTTGTGAAGCACATAACGAATCACGCAGAGTATGACAAACTGACACGTTACTACAGAGAGAACAAAGAATGACTGCTAATGCTGCACGCGCTGTTAAAGCAACAAGAGAACTGGTCAATGCAGTCCCCTTTCTGGGAGGTAGTGACTCAGAAGATGATTATCGTGAAGCACTGGAACTGGTCGAATATTTGATTGAAGAAGATGACACCAATCCACTTATCGACTTTCTGGCGAGCCGCATTGCAGAATATGAAAACAACAACGAAAAGTTTGCCGAGTTCGACAAAGCCGTTGCAGCAATGCCGGTTGGCGTGGCGTTACTTCGTACGCTGATTGATCAACATAATCTGACCTACGCGGATTTGAAGAACGAAATCGGCTCTAAATCCCTGGTCAGTCAGATTTTGTCTGGGCAACGATCCCTGACGATATCCCACATTAAGGCACTTTCAGCCCGATTTGGTGTTAAGCCGGAATGGTTTCTTTGATTTTGACTGATGCCAAACCCAAGATTGCCCGATGCGCAACGCTTATCGGGCTTTCCTGGTTCGTGCGACGGTAGTTACTTACTCTAAATCCTCACCATTACTGGCAATCACTTTTTTATACCACCAGAACGATTTCTTACGCGTGCGCGTCAGCGTACCGTTGCCTGCGTCGTCACGGTCAACAAAGACAAAACCGTAGCGTTTGCTCATTTCACCCGTAGAGGCGGAAACTAAATCAATACAGCCCCATGTGGTGTAGCCCATCAGCGGAATGCCATCTGCAATCGCTTCGCCCATTGCGCGGATATGTTCGCGTAAATAGCTGATGCGATAGTCATCGTTAATCTCACCATTGGCCGCAAATTCATCTTTTGCGCCCAGGCCGTTTTCCACCAGAAACAGCGGCTTCTGATAGCGGTCGTACATCATGTTCATGGTGATACGCAGACCGAGTGGATCAATACCCCAGCCCCAGTCGCTCACTTGCAGATACGGGTTACGCAGCGATTTCACTACGTTCGCCGCACTGCTATTGTTGGCGTTCATCTCCGCCGAGGCGCAGCGTGAGGCGTAATAGCTGAAAGAGACAAAATCGACGGTGTTTTTCAGGATCTCATCATCGCCCGGTGCTTTGTCGATGGTTACCCCTTTTTCGCGGAATACGCGGGCAGAGTAAGCCGGATACGCGCCCCGCGCCTGCACATCGATAAAAAACAGGTTTTCCCGATCTTTCTCCAGCGCCGCCCAGACATCTTCCGGCTTGCAACTGTAAGGGTAGAAGTTACCGCCCGCCAGCATACAGCCCACCTGATTTTGCGGGTTAACCTCATGGGCGATTTTGGTGGCTAATGCACTGGCAATCAGTTGGTGATGCGCAGCCTGATATTTCACCTGATCCTGATTTTCGCCTTCTTCAAACACCAGACCCGCGCCGGAGAACGGGCTATGCAACATAATGTTGATTTCATTGAAGGTGAGCCAGTATTTCACCAGGCCATCAAATGCTTCAAAGCAGGTCCGGGCGTAGCGGCTGAAAAACTCCACCAGCTTGCGGTTACGCCAGGAGCCATATTCGGTGACCAGATGCATCGGCACATCGAAGTGGCACAACGTGACCAGCGGTTCGATACCGTACTTTTTACACTCTTCAAATACCGCGCGGTAAAAGGCAATGCCCTGCTGGTTGGGCGTCAGTTCATCGCCCTGCGGGAAGAGGCGGCTCCAGGCAATTGAGGTACGGAACACTTTGAATCCCATCTCTGCCATCAGGGCGATATCTTCTTTATAACGATGATAAAAATCCGTCGCCTCATGGCTGGGATAAAACTCGTCATCGCGCAACTGAAAACGTTTTTCCAGCCCCAGTTTCACCGCCATTCGATGCTCGCCGTGCGGGATCATATCGACGGTGGTCAGCCCTTTGCCACCTTCACGGTACGCACCTTCAGACTGGTTGGCGGCAAGCGCGCCGCCCCATAAAAAACCTTCTGGAAATACTGACATTTTCATCCTCAATTAAGACTTACTTCTTTGGCGACGGTCGGTTGTGCGCTCTGATGCTTTCGCGCCTCGGCAGTCGCTTCCTCAACAGGAATATCCTCAAAGCCGAGCAACAGTGTGAGGATGAACGACAGCACCACCGCCAGCGCCATGACCGCGAACACCCAGACGATGCTCATTGGATTCGCCGGCTCGAAGAACTGCACGCTGGTAAATAGCCCCGGCGCTGCCATTGAGTGGCTGGCAAGCCCCGCCATACCGGCAACCGCGCCGCAAATAAAACCGCTGATAAGACTGGCGATAAGCGGACGTTTCAGGCGGATCGCCACGCCATATAACGCCGGTTCGGAAATCCCCGCCATAATGGCTGATGCCGCCGCAGCCAGCGCCGTCTGGCGCAGTTCCGGGTTTTTCGTTTTCCACGCCACCGCCAGTGATGAACCGCCCAGCGACAGGTTAGCGCCGATCTCTGACGGCATGACCATCCCTTCTTTGCCGGTTTCGGCAATGGTCTGAATGATGGTTGGCGTAAAGACGCGGTGCATCCCGGTCATTACCAGCAGAGGCCACAGCGCACCCATAATGGCGACTGAAAGCCAGCCCAGATAACCATGAATGGTGTAAACCAGCGCCGAAATGGCGCTACCGATCCAGATACCAATCGGGCCAATCAGCAGAATTGCCAGCGGTGCGGCAATCAACACAATCAGCATTGGCTTGAGGAAGTTTTTAGTCACCGCCGGTGTAATGCTGTCCACCCAGCGTTCGATATATGACAGGCACCAGGTCATCACCAGCGCCGGGATCACCGTGTAGGTGTATTTCACCGCGGTGACCGGAATCAGGGCAAATTCGACATGTTCACCCTGGGCCGCTTTCGCCATTAATTCAATAAAACTCGGATGTACCAGCACACCCGCGATGGCAATCGCCAGCGACATATTGGTTTTAAATTTGATGGCGGCAGAAGCCGCGACCATCAGCGGCAGGAAGAAGAAAGCACCGTCACCAATCACATTCAGAATGGTTAAGGTCGGCGATCCTTTTGTCAGCACGCCGCTCATCTCGAGGATCATCGCCAGCAGTTTGACCATCGATCCGCCGATAATCGCCGGGATCAGCGGTGACATGGTGCCGATCAGCGCATCGAGGATCCCCGCACCTATGCGACGTAGCGTAAGTTTGGGTTTACCCACGGGCTGTGCGGGCTGCATATCTCCCGGCAGCAGGCTGACGACTTCCTGAAAGGCTTGTGAAACGGTATTGCCGATAATCACCTGACACTGGTTGTCACTACGTACCACGCCGAGCACGCCGGAGATGGTTTTCAACGTCGGACTGTCGATAAGCTGGTCATCTTTGATAACAAAGCGCAAACGCGTCATACAGTGCGTGACTGCCGAGATGTTATTAACGCCGCCCAGTGCCGCTATCACCGAGCGTGCCAGCGCCGCATAATTTTTGGCCATCGGATTTTATCCTGTTATCAGTAGGGTAGATGTAGTTGTTATCAGTCGACGTGACGGAAAAATGCCGATGCTGAAACGGAATTAGGAAACCGGTTTCACAAAATCATGAATAGTTGTCACTGAATAAGCAAGAGAGTTAATTGTTCATTTTTTATATTTGTGAAACCGGTCACCTGAATATTTTTCCCGCCGATTGCGCAAGGACAATCGGCAAACGGTGCAGTACACTGCGTTGATTGCGTGTAAAGGGATGAAAATGATGACGACGATGCTGGAAGTGGCGAAGCGCGCCGGGGTTTCAAAAGCGACCGTTTCCCGCGTGCTTTCAGGTAATGGCTACGTCAGCCAGGAGACTAAAGATCGCGTGTTTCAGGCGGTAGAAGAGAGCGGTTACCGTCCAAACTTGCTGGCGCGCAATCTGTCGGCGAAGAGTACTCAGACGCTGGGGCTGGTCGTGACCAACACGCTTTACCACGGCATTTATTTTAGTGAATTACTGTTTCATGCCGCGCGAATGGCGGAAGAGAAAGGGCGACAGTTGCTATTGGCAGATGGTAAACACAGCGCCGAAGAAGAGCGCCAGGCGATTCAGTATCTGCTGGATTTGCGCTGCGACGCCATTATGATTTACCCGCGTTTTTTAAGCGTGGATGAGATTGATGACATCATTGACGCACACAGTCAGCCGATAATGGTGCTTAATCGCCGCCTGCGCAAAAACAGCAGCCATAGCGTCTGGTGCGATCATAAACAGACCAGCTTTAACGCCGTGGCAGAGTTGATAAACGCCGGACATCAGGAGATTGCTTTCCTTACCGGCTCGATGGATTCCCCCACCAGCGTTGAACGTCTTGCCGGGTATAAAGACGCGCTGGCGCAGCATGGTATTGCGCTCAATGAAAAACTTATCGCTAACGGTAAATGGACGCCCGCCAGCGGGGCCGAAGGGGTAGAAACGTTGCTCGAACGTGGGGCTAAATTTAGCGCGTTAGTTGCCAGTAACGACGATATGGCGATAGGTGCGATGAAAGCGTTACACGAGCGCGGCGTAGCGGTGCCAGAGCAGGTGTCAGTTATCGGATTCGATGATATCGCTATTGCCCCCTACACCGTTCCGGCGCTCTCCAGCGTAAAAATTCCGGTGACTGAGATGATTCAGGAAATTATTGGACGGCTGATTTTTATGCTCGATGGCGGGGATTTCTCACCGCCGAAAACCTTCAGCGGAAAACTGATCCGCCGCGGCTCCCTCATTGCTCTTTCGCAATAAACATTGTCATCACATGTCATCGTCACTAGTGTCGATGACATCGTTTTTCCTGCATTACAGAATTTAATTTCTTTAAATAACAGTAAATTAAAAACTGGCATGATTTGTGAATGTATCGGCGCATTAACTGTCATTGCTGGAGAATTTGATGAACCGTTTCATCATTGCTGACGCGAGTAAATGTATTGGTTGCCGTACCTGTGAAGTGGCGTGCGTGGTTTCTCATCAGGAGAATCAGGACTGTGCATCGCTGACCCCGGAAACTTTTTTACCGCGAATCCATGTCATTAAAGGTGTGAACATTTCCACGGCAACAGTCTGCCGTCAGTGTGAAGATGCACCGTGCGCTAACGTCTGCCCGAATGGTGCTATCAGCCGTGATAAAGGGTTTGTTCATGTGATGCAGGAACGTTGCATTGGTTGCAAAACCTGCGTTGTGGCTTGCCCGTATGGCGCGATGGAAGTGGTGGTACGTCCGGTGATTCGCAACAGCGGCGCGGGGCTGAATGTACGGGCTGACAAAGCCGAAGCCAATAAATGTGACCTGTGCAACCATCGTGAAGACGGCCCGGCGTGTATGGCGGCTTGCCCGACTCATGCGCTGATTTGTGTCGATCGTAATAAACTTGAACAACTGAGCGCAGAAAAACGTCGCCGTACGGCGCTGATGTTCTAAAAATCTTACTGAACTGTTCTGGCATCAAAGGAATTCCCGGAAATATTCGTAGAATACGGAGCGGGCGGTATCGCCGACCTGTGATTGCCGGATGCGACGCGCTCGTGTCCGGCTGGGCGGGTTACGCAATTCATGATGGCGGGAATAACTCAATGGCAAAAAACACATCTTGCGGTGTCCAACTGCGTATTCGTGGCAAAGTGCAGGGCGTCGGTTTTCGTCCGTTTGTCTGGCAACTGGCACAGCAATTAAATCTTCACGGCGATGTCTGTAATGACGGCGATGGCGTAGAAGTCCGGCTGCTGGAAGATCCGGAAACGTTTCTTGTTCAATTGCATCAGCACTGCCCGCCACTGGCGCGTATTGATAGCGTCGAGCGTGAGCCGTTTATCTGGTCACAACTGCCCACTGAGTTCACCATCCGCCAGAGCGCGGGTGGCGTCATGAATACGCAAATTGTTCCCGATGCCGCGACTTGCCCTGCTTGCCTTGCCGAAATGAATACCCCAGGCGAACGACGCTGGCGTTATCCGTTTATCAACTGTACCCACTGTGGCCCGCGTTTCACCATTATTCGCGCGATGCCTTACGATCGCCCGTTTACCGTGATGGCGGCGTTTCCGCTGTGTCCGGCCTGTGACAAAGAATATCGCGACCCGCTCGATCGTCGCTTCCACGCCCAGCCGGTGGCCTGCCCGGAGTGTGGCCCACATCTTGAATGGATAAGTCATGGTGAACATGCAGAACAAGAGGCGGCATTACAGGCAGCTATCGCACAGTTAAAAATGGGCAACATTGTCGCCATCAAAGGGATTGGCGGATTTCATCTCGCCTGCGATGCGCGTAACAGTAACGCGGTGGCGACACTGCGGGCGCGCAAACATCGCCCGGCGAAACCGCTGGCGGTTATGTTGCCAGTGGCAGAAGGTTTACCAGACGCTGCCCGTCAGTTGCTTACCACACCCGCCGCGCCGATTGTGCTGGTGGATAAAAAATACGTTCCTGAGCTTTGTGATGATATCGCCCCTGGCCTTAACGAAGTTGGGGTGATGTTGCCTGCGAATCCGCTTCAGCATTTGCTGTTACAGGAACTGCAATGTCCGCTGGTGATGACCTCCGGCAACCTGAGCGGTAAACCACCGGCTATCAGCAACGAACAGGCGCTGGCGGATTTGCAGGGCATTGCCGACGGATTCTTGCTACATAACCGCGACATCGTGCAGCGGATGGATGATTCGGTAGTGCGCGAAAGCGGCGAAATGCTGCGCCGTTCGCGGGGGTATGTGCCGGATGCGCTGGCTTTGCCTCCGGGCTTTAAAAATGTTCCGCCTGTGCTGTGTCTCGGCGCGGATCTGAAAAACACCTTCTGCCTGGTGCGCGGCGAACAAGCGGTGTTGAGTCAGCATCTGGGCGATTTAAGTGACGATGGCATCCAGATGCAGTGGCGCGAAGCGTTACGCCTGATGCAAAACATCTACGATTTTACCCCGCAATACGTTGTGCATGACGTGCATCCGGGCTATGTCTCCAGCCAGTGGGCGCGCGAAATGAATCTGCCGACGCAAACGATGCTTCATCATCATGCTCATGCGGCGGCGTGTCTGGCAGAGCATCAGTGGCCGCTGGATGGCGGTGATGTCATTGCGTTGACGCTCGACGGTATCGGTATGGGGGAGAACGGCGCTTTGTGGGGCGGTGAATGCCTGCGGGTGAACTATCGCGAATGTGAGCACCTGGGCGGCTTGCCTGCGGTGGCGCTTCCGGGGGGCGATTTGGCTGCAAAGCAGCCGTGACGTAACCTGCTGGCGCAGTGCCTGCGCTTTGTGCCGGAGTGGCAGAATTACCCTGAAACGGCAAGTGTGCAACAGCAAAACTGGAGCGTGCTGGCGCGGGCCATTGAGCGTGGAATTAACGCGCCGCTGGCGTCATCGTGTGGGCGTTTGTTCGATGCTGTGGCGGCGGCGCTGGGCTGCGCGCCAGCCACGTTAAGTTATGAAGGTGAAGCGGCTTGTGCTCTGGAGGCGCTCGCAGCTTCGTGCGACGGAGTGACGCATCCGGTGACGATGCCGCTGGTGGACAATCAACTGGATCTCGCCACTTTCTGGCAGCAGTGGCTGAACTGGCAGGCACCGGTTAATCAACGCGCGTGGGCGTTTCATGATGCGCTGGCGCAGGGTTTTGCCGCGTTGATGCGTGAGCAGGCCACGATGCGCGGTATCACTACGCTGGTATTTAGCGGTGGGGTTATTCATAACCGATTGCTGCGTACACGTCTGTCGCATTATCTCGCTGATTTCACATTACTCTTTCCGCAGAGTTTACCGGCAGGTGATGGCGGTTTGTCTCTGGGGCAGGGGGTTATTGCTGCGGCGCGCATCCTGCATACTGCATAGTGGCGGATGTGGCGTAACTAAGCGCGGACAGTCCCCTCGCCCTTTGGGCGAGGGAGAAAAACATGCCTATACCGGCAACGTTTTCAACAATCCAAACGCCTCTTTCATCCGATCCTCACTGACCACAAAGGCGCGAAGCTGGTCGGCATCATCAACACCGCGCGCCACCATTCCCTGGCGTTCGGTATTAATTTGCCAGCGTAAATCCTGACGCTGGGTTTCGCCTGCCAGATGCAGAGGTAATTCCGGCGTTTTGATTTTCACCAGCATCGCCGGGAGTTTCAGCGGCGTGTTATTGCCGAGAAGATTTTTTGCCAGCACCATCGCGCTAAGTTGAATCGGCTGGAGGAACGGCAATACCTGACCGTTAATTTCCGCGCAATCGCCCAGCGCATAAATATCGGCATTACTGGTTTGCAGATAACTATCGACGCAAACGCCGCGATTAATCGTCAGCCCGGCGCGTCGTGCCAGGGCGGTTTCCGGGCGCAGTCCGGTGGCGGCAATTACCGTATCCACTTCGATGCTACGCTGGCGGTCCAGCGTTGCCAGAATGCCAGAATCCGTTTTTTCCAGCCCCTGCAACTGAGATTTCAACAGCAGATGAACGCCCATCTCCGTCAACCGATGCTGCAAGCGGCTGCTTACTTCTGGTGGCATTAACGACGCCAGAATACTGGCAGCGTTGTCGATTAGCGTGACCGCTTTGCCTGCACGACAAAAATCCATCGCCAGTTCGCTACCAATCAAACCACCGCCGACAATCAACACGCGTCGGGCATCCCGCAGTTGCGTTTCACAGGCGCGATACTCTTGCTGACTATTTAACGTCAGCATTAACTCACGCCCAGGCACTGGCGGGACAAAGGCACTGGCACCAGTTGCCAGCACTAACTTGTCGTATTGCCACTGATTATTCTGACTTTTCACCACATGGGCTTCGGCATCGATATCCGTTACCCAGGTGTGCGGAAACAGGCGCAGATTAAACTGCTCGGCAAATTCACCCGCCGTCTGGCGGGTAAGGTCGTCGGCACGTTGCCCCTGACTGATAACATGGCTGAGGTCCGGTTTGTTGTACTCATCCATGCTGTCGGCGGCAATCAGGGTTAATGGAATACTGGCGTCCTGTTTGCGAATATTTTTCACCAGTTGGCGGGCGGCAAAGCCCGAACCAATGATCACAATGCCGTTGCTCATTTTTCCTCCGATGCCAGTTCGTCAAAGACGTCTTTGCCAAGGGAGCATTCCGGGCACAGGAAGTTATCCGGGACTTCACTCCACGGCGTTCCTGGCGCAACGTCCTGCATTGGCTCGCCTTTTGCCGGATCGTAAATCCACTGGCAGACGCTGCACTGCATCCGTGGGCCGAGGTCAGCCGTCGTGGTGGCAGAGGTTTCTTCTTTAACCACCGTATTCACCGTGCTCTGCGGCAGCGGCGCGAGCGCCCACTGACGGGCGATTTCGCGACCGTGTTCACGGCATAACTCCAGAGCGTCCTGGTCCGGTCGCCATTTGGCTTTCAGGCTAAGCGACATTTCGAAACCTGCATCCTGCAGGCGTGTGGAAAGACGATCCACCGCACCGCCGCTCCAGCCGTGAGAGCCGAAAGCACTGGCGCGTTTGTTACGGAAGCGTAATCCGGTCATCTCTTCCACCAGCCCGGCGATTTTCGGCATCATCACATTATTCATCGTCGAAGTGCCAACCAGCACGCCTTTTGAGCGGAAGACATTGGTCAGGATTTCGTTTTTATCGCTTCGGGCGACGTTGAAAATTTTCACCGCCACGCGTGGGTCGGTTTCCGCAATACCCTGGGCGATAGCGTCAGCCATCATGCGGGTATTATTCGACATGGTGTCGTAGAAAATGGTGATTCTGTCTTCCTGATAATCCGCCGCCCATTTCAGGTACAGCTCGACAATTTGCGTCGGGTTATCGCGCCATACCACGCCGTGAGAGGTCGCTATCATATCGACTGGTAAGTTAAAGCCCAGGATCTCGGTAATTTTCGGCGTTACCAGGCGGCTGAACGGCGTCAGGATATTGGCGTAGTAACGCTGGCACTGCTCGAAAAGCTCCGTCTGATCCACTTCATCGTTGAACAGATGCTCGTCGCAGTAGTGCTGACCGAAAGCATCGTTACTGAATAGCACCGCGTCGCCTGTCAGGTAAGTCATCATGCTGTCCGGCCAGTGCAGCATTGGCGTTTCGACAAAAATGAGCTGTTTGCCGTTGCCGATATCCAGCGTGTCGCCAGTTTTCACCACATTAAAATTCCACTCCGGATGATGGTGATGACCATTTATCGAGTCGATAGCGTTAGCAGTACAGTAGATCGGCGTATCGGGAATTTGCGCCATCAGTTCGGTCAGCGCCCCGGCGTGGTCCTCTTCAGCATGGTTAATCACGATGTAATCGATATCCGCCAGATCGATTTCATTACGCAGGTTCTGCACAAATTCGCGGCTGAATTTATGGTCGACGGTGTCGATCAGCACGTTTTTTTCTTCGCGGATGAGGTAGCTGTTGTAGCTGCTGCCGCGCAGCGTTTTATATTCCGTGCCGTGAAAATCACGCACTTCCCAGTCACGTTGACCAACCCAATGAATGTTATTTTTCACCACAATAGACATAGCAACCTCAATTTATTCAGCGTGTTCTAAAAAGATGTCTTGCTAATTGCAGATTGCGTGCCAGTTTTTTATCTGATTGTTTTTACTCTATAAATAAAATTATGCTCATTAATGAGTAGTCAAAATGACTATTAATCAAATGGTCGATATGACAATATCTATAGTCAAATTGACAGTGAGGCAAAGATGAGTTTTTCCGTTGATGTGCTGGCGAATATCGCCATCGAATTGCAGCGTGGGATTGGTCATCAGGATCGTTTTCAGCGCCTGATCACCACGCTGCGTCAGGTGCTGGAGTGCGATGCGTCTGCATTGCTACGTTACGACTCGCGGCAGTTTATTCCGCTTGCCATCGACGGGCTGGCAAAGGATGTACTCGGTAGACGCTTTGCGCTGGAAGGGCATCCACGGCTGGAAGCGATTGCCCGCGCCGGGGACGTGGTGCGCTTTCCCGCAGACAGCGAATTGCCCGATCCCTATGACGGTTTGATTCCCGGGCAGGAGAGTCTGAAGGTTCACGCCTGCGTTGGTCTGCCATTGTTTGCCGGGCAAAACCTGATCGGCGCATTGACGCTCGACGGGATGCAGCCCGATCAGTTCGATGTTTTCAGCGACGAAGAGTTACGCCTGATTGCCGCGCTGGCGGCGGGAGCGTTAAGCAATGCGTTGCTGATTGAACAACTGGAAAGCCAGAATATGCTGCCAGGCGATGCCACGCCGTTTGAAGCGGTGAAACAGACGCAGATGATCGGTCTGTCGCCAGGTATGACGCAATTAAAAAAAGAGATTGAGATTGTGGCGGCGTCCGATCTCAACGTCTTAATCAGCGGTGAGACGGGAACCGGTAAGGAGCTGGTGGCGAAAGCGATTCATGAAGCCTCGCCAAGGGCGGTGAATCCGCTGGTCTATCTCAACTGTGCCGCACTGCCGGAAAGTGTGGCGGAAAGTGAACTGTTCGGGCATGTGAAAGGGGCGTTTACTGGTGCTATCAGTAACCGCAGCGGGAAGTTTGAAATGGCGGATAACGGCACACTGTTTCTCGATGAGATCGGCGAGTTGTCGTTGGCATTGCAGGCCAAGCTGCTGAGGGTGTTGCAGTATGGCGATATTCAGCGCGTTGGCGATGACCGCAGTTTGCGGGTCGATGTGCGCGTGCTGGCGGCGACTAACCGCGATTTACGCGAAGAGGTGCTGGCAGGGCGATTCCGCGCCGATTTGTTTCATCGCCTGAGCGTGTTTCCACTTTCGGTGCCGCCGCTGCGTGAGCGGGGCGATGATGTCATTCTGCTGGCGGGGTATTTCTGCGAGCAGTGTCGTTTGCGGCTGGGGCTCTCCCGCGTGGTATTAAGTGCCGGGGCGCGAAATTTACTGCAACACTACAGTTTTCCGGGAAACGTGCGCGAACTGGAACATGCTATTCATCGGGCGGTAGTACTGTCGAGAGCCACTCGCAGCGGCGATGAAGTGATTCTTGAGGCGCAACATTTTGCTTTTCCTGAGGTGACGTTGCCGCCGCCAGAAGCGGCGGCGGTGCCCGTTGTTAAGCAAAACCTGCGTGAAGCGACAGAAGCGTTCCAGCGTGAAACTATTCGTCAGGCACTGGCACAAAATCATCACAACTGGGCTGCCTGTGCGCGGATGCTGGAAACCGACGTCGCCAACCTGCATCGGCTGGCGAAACGTCTGGGATTGAAGGATTAAATAATCCCGGCCTGATAGAAATCCTGCAAGTTAATTGCGCCGGTGAGTTTGCCGTTTTCATCCACCACCGGTGCGGCAGTGATTTTGCGCTTCATCAGGATCTCTTTGGCGTCGATGGCACGGCTTTGCGCCTGTAATGTGGTGCCGCCTGTCGTCATCGCTTCATTAACTGGCGTGGTGAGTGCGCCGCCGCCAACCAGCCAGCGACGTAAATCGCCGTCGGTAAAGACGCCTTGTACCTGTTGTTGAGCGTCACATACCGCCACCAGCCCCAGACCAGTGCGGCTGAGTTCCAGCATCGCATCCATCACGCTGGCGGTTAACGCTACCTGCGGGATAGCGTCATCACGGCGCATCAGATGATGCACTTTATTCAGCAAGCGAGCACCCAATGCTCCAGCAGGGTGGGAGCGGGCAAAATCTTCTTCATTAAATCCGCGCGCCTGCATGACCGCCATCGCCAGCGCGTCACCCATCATCAGGGTATTCACGGTGCTGGAGGTCGGCGCAAGGTGCATCGGACAGGCTTCGCGTTCTACGGAGATATCCAGCACCGCTTTCGCCGCCAGGCCCAGCGGTGACGTCGGTTTGCCGGTCATCGCCAGCAGTGCGATAGATTTATCTTCCAGACGCGGAATAATCAGATCCAGTTCCTTCGCGCCACCGGAGTAAGAGATAAACAGCATCACATCGCGGCTTTCGATCATCCCCAGATCGCCGTGCAGTGCCTCTGCCGGATGGACAAAAAAAGCCGGTGTGCCGGTACTGGCAAGCGTTGCGGCGATTTTCTTACCAATGTGGCCCGATTTGCCAATTCCCGAAACCACCACTTTGCCTTCGCAGTGCAGGATGATATTGGCGGCGCGAACAAAATCATCGCCCAGACGTTCCGGTAAACGGCTTGCTTCCTGCAACTCCAGCATTAAAGTCTGACGTCCCGCGTTCAGTAGTGCTTCACTCATTGCTCTCTCCGGTTATGATCACATCGATCCCTTTCTTTTCCAGCGCCTGACGAAACGCCGGATCGATACCTGCGTCGGTAATTAGCTTATCGACGCTTTCAAGACTGCAAACTACGTTGGGGCTTTTACGGCCAAACTTTGATGAGTCTGCCATCAAAATCACTTCGCGCGCGGCATTGCACATTGCCTTACTGACGGTATAAACCTCGTTGAACGTGGTTACGCCCGCATTGAGATCGATGCCGTCGGTGCCCATAAACAATTTATCGAAGGTGAAATGCTCGAAGGCATTCTCTGCCAGTTGCCCGTGAAATGAGGCCGATTTTTTACGAAATGTTCCGCCTGGCATCAGGATAGTTTGTTCGTTATCCAGTTCGGATAGCGCATTGACGATATGCAGGCTGTTGGTCATCACTGTGATGTTATTAAAGCGCGAGAGCAGGGGAACCATCTGCAAAACGGTACTGCCAGCATCAAGAATGATCGAATCGCCATCATGGATAAAACTAACGGCAGCTTCTGCAATCAGCTCTTTCTTGTGGGTGTTGATGAGTGTTTTATGATCGATAGGCGGATCGGATTCCTCTTTATTCAACACCACTCCGCCATAAGTACGAATGACGGTTCCGGCATGTTCCAGAATGACCAGATCTTTGCGAATGGTTGTGCCTGTGGTGTCAAAGTATTGCGCCAATTCTTCAACCGAGCATTTACCCTGCTTTTGCAGATACTCCAGAATGGCGGCCTGACGCTGACGAGGTTTCATGGGCGTGATTACCTGATTTAGGTTTCAAAATGATAACTTCGCAAGCAAGTAACATTCACAACGAAATTATCCACGTTTCAGTTTAAGCGCCAATGATAGAGCATTCTGTGATAGTGGATCATTGGGAAAGATCACATCGGGCTGTAAATCACCCGCATACATACCGGTAATTGCGGGAATTTTTTGTGGTCGGGCGAAGACGGTCAGTCCTTTCATAAACAAGGTGTCGACGATGCGTTGCTGATCGTCCAGGGCGATGACGACCACGACCCGCGGTTTAAAGCGCCCGCTGGAACGGCCCACGCCAACCCGCCCTTGCTGGCATAGTGTGTCGAAGGCACGGTTAAAACGAGAAATTTGCCAACCGCCTAAGGCCAGTTGCGCACACCAGGCGATAACGGCGACGGTGATGAGTGCGGATACCATAACTTCTCCGTAATGTAGTGGCGGAAGTCCTGTATGCCTGATGAGCGTAGCGCATCAGGCATTTTATTAGTCTCGCGGAGATCCTTAACGGATCTCCGCTGTTGATCAGAACATCACCTGACCGCCGGTGACATTGATCGACTGACCAGTGCAGTACGACGCCTTAGGACTGGCGTAGAACAGCAGCATATTCAGTACATCCTGATAATCGCAGCCGCGTTTGAGCGGTACTTTATCGATGTAATACTGCTCGACTTGATCCGGTTTGATACCCAGCTTGGTCGCGTATTGTGGCAACAGCGACTGGAACATCGGCGATTTCAGCAGATTACCGAGCATCAGTGAATGCACCGTAATGCCGTACTCCGCCAGATCCAGCGCCAGTGATTGAGTCAGCCCGACGCCACCAAATTTCGCGGCGCTATAACCAGAGTTGTGTTTGCTGCCCACTTTGCCGGATTTCGAGTTGATCTGAATAATGCGCCCCTGAATCCCGTCGCGGATCATCAAACGCGAAAATTCACGGGCACACAGGAAATAACCCACCAGATTCACTTGTAGCGAACGGTCAAAATCGCCGAGCTGGAAGTCGCTGATAAAGGCTGCTTTTGCAATTCCGGCGCTGTAGACCAGCAAATCCACGCGACCAAAGATTTCATCTACCCCACGAGAGAGCGCCAGAACGCTTTGCTCACTGGTGGCGTCAGCACCAAAACCGTACGCCATACCTTCACCATATTCGGCGTTAATTTCTTGTGCCACATTTGCGGCTTTGTCGCTCTGAATATCGACAACCGCGACGCGATACCCCTCGGCAGCCAGACCGTGGCACAGGAACGCGCCTAAGGTTTGCCCACCACCGATAACAACGGCAACCTGATTCATTTTTTACTCCTTAACAGATTCAAACTTCAAAACCGATCCCGGCGCGATATCGTCGGGTACAGGGCCTGCCACATGGACAGTGCCCGGGAATTCCGCTTCGTTTAAACCATCGAAGCGCAGGGTGACATGACCCAGTTCGCGAAGGTTGTCTTCCGCCACGCTGCCAACGGCGGTCACCGGATAGCGATGCTGCCCGAGCGAAAATTGCAAACCGGGATGGAGTGCACCTTTCAACTCGCCGTGGCAATGAATGAAGCAATACTCTTCGAGATCCGCAGGCGCGCCTTCACGAAAGGTGATGAGCATCTGGTCGCTGAGGGCGTCAGTGGCACTCGCGCCGATACGGGTGATGGTGGTCTGATAAATAACGGTCATGTTTCAGCCTCTATTGATAGATAAAACCGGAGACAAACCAGGCGATCAGTACAGTTGGCGCGCCGGTTAAAAAGCGGCTCACCAGAACAGAAGGGACACCGACGCGAACCGTGTCCTGACGGGCTTCCGCCAGCGACAAACCGACCGGGATGAAGTCGCAGGCCGCCTGCGCGTTGATGGCAAACAGTGCAGGTAAAGCCAGATGCGGCGGAATATTGCCGAGACCAATCTGCACGCCAATCAATACGCCGATAACCTGTGCGATAACTGCGCCTGGGCCGAGGAAAGGTGAAAGCAGCGGGAAGGAGCAGATGAGCGCCAGCATGACCAGCCCCAGAGGATGGCTAGCCAGCGGAGCAAGACCGTGGGCAATCCAGTCGCCAAGACCGGAAGCCATAATGATGCCGATAAGCGCCGAGACGAACGCCATAAACGGCAGAATGGTTTTTAATACAGTGTCGATGGTGTCACGACCAGATTGAAACAACACGGCAACGGCAGAACCCATACCCATTCCCACCTTCGCCAGTAAACCATCGCTTTGTTCGGTGATTTTCTTGCTGGTGTCATAGTCACGGCCCACGGAAGAGGGTTGTGGTGTCGCATCACCCACTACAGTGATGTTTTCTTCTTTTACGCCAGAGACATAAATATCTTCTACAATGTACTGCTCCAGTGGACCGGACTTGCCCGTCGAGTGGATATTAATGGTGGGAATACGTCGTTTCGGATAGATGCCGCAGCGTAATGTGCCGCCACAGTCGATTACCGCGACACCAATTTCCGCCTCCGCGGGTTCACCTTCTTTAAATCCGTCAATAGCCTGCCAGCCAGTAAGCTGTGCCAGTTTGTCAACAATCGCAGGCCGGGTACCGGCGGTGATATAGACGATTTTTTTGCCCGGCGTGGCTTCCAGCTCAAGCGGGCCGCCCCAGCCACCCGTTCCTTTTTCGATCCGAATACGCGTCATGATGTTGCTCCTGCCAGGTGAACTTTTTGTTCAAGTTGAATACCCATCTTTTTCTCAAAAATGGCGGTGGTCAGATCGGTCACCCAGCCGCGGAAGAAGTTGGTGACCAAACCAACCAGCAGATAACTCACTGCCAGTGGGCCAAGTGGCAGATTCAGCGTCGTCAGACCGCTGGCAATGCCAAGATAAACAAACAGTTCGCCAGGGTTGATATGAGGGAAGAGGCCATTCATGGAGTGGCAGCTATAAGAGGCCGCTGCGTAGTAGCTGGGTTTGTATTTTTCCGGCATAAAGCGACCCAGGCTTAGGGTCATTGGATTACAAAAGACAAACGTACCAATGCACGGTAGCAGCAGGTAACGGGAAACAGGGTTACCGGCGCAACGTTGAGCAAAACGTTCAATACGATGCTGACCGATAAAATTAATCAGTGCGTTCATGATAACCAGCAGACTAATCAACAGCGGAAGAATGCCGGTCACCATCCCGGTAAACACCTCTCCGCCCTTTTGGAACAGCCCGATAAACCACTCTGCACCATGAGTAATGGTTTCTATCATTGTTCTCTCCTTCAGGATTTATTGTTTTATTACCAAACGGCAACCTAATCTAATCAGATTGAAAGATTTAAAAGTGTTATTTTGATCGCAAAATGAAAGATAAATATTTTAATTTGAAAGTTTGAATAAAAGGATAGCGAGGAGAATGAGTTGAGTTATGTAAAGTCCGTATCGGGCAGTGACTACCGCTTCCTTGTGCGGGGCGTGATGCTTTACCATACTTGCCCTTGGTTGAATCTGTTAAATGGACCCCTCATGTTCAAGCGTCGTTATGTAACATTGCTTCCCCTTTTTGTGTTGCTTGCCGCCTGTAGCAGCAAGCCAAAACCTACTGAGACTGAAACGACCACCGGAACGCCGTCTGGCGGCTTCCTGCTTGAGCCGCAGCACAATGTGATGCAGATGGGCGGTGACTTCGCCAATAACCCGAATGCCCAGCAGTTCATCGACAAAATGGTGAACAAACACGGTTTCGATCGTCAGCAGTTGCAGGAAATTCTCTCTCAGGCGAAACGTCTGGATTCGGTACTGCGGCTGATGGATAACCAGGCACCAACCACATCGGTGAAACCGCCATCAGGTCCGAACGGCGCATGGCTGCGTTATCGCAAAAAATTTATTACGCCGGACAACGTGCAGAATGGTGTGGTTTTCTGGAATCAGTATGAAGATGCGTTGAATCGCGCGTGGCAGGTGTATGGCGTACCGCCGGAAATTATCGTCGGGATTATCGGCGTTGAAACCCGCTGGGGGCGCGTGATGGGGAAAACCCGTATCCTCGATGCGCTGGCAACGCTGTCATTTAACTACCCACGCCGCGCGGAGTATTTCTCTGGCGAGCTGGAAACTTTCCTGCTGATGGCGCGCGATGAGCAGGACGATCCGCTCAATCTGAAAGGTTCCTTTGCCGGGGCGATGGGCTACGGACAGTTTATGCCGTCGTCTTACAAACAATATGCGGTAGATTTCAGCGGCGACGGGCATATCAACCTGTGGGATCCGGTTGATGCGATCGGTAGCGTGGCGAACTATTTCAAAGCGCACGGCTGGGTGAAAGGCGATCAGGTCGCGGTAATGGCAAACGGTCAGGCTCCAGGCTTGCCAAATGGCTTCAAAACCAAGTACAGCATTTCGCAGCTTACCGCGGCAGGTTTAACGCCACAGCAGCCGCTGGGCAACCATCAACAAGCCAGCCTGCTGCGTCTGGATGTTGGAACAGGTTACCAGTACTGGTACGGTCTGCCGAACTTCTACACCATTACCCGTTATAACCACAGCACCCATTACGCAATGGCGGTCTGGCAGTTAGGACAAGCCGTGGCGCTGGCGCGCGTGCAGTAACTATTTGCAAGAGGGGAGCGTGAGCTTCCCTCTGGCTAATCAGCTTTTTTCTGAATCCTCCTCGTAAAATTGCAACGCCAACACCATCTTCCTGACGAAAGTGCTATCTTGTCCGGCATAAATTTTTGACTGACAGAGGTTGTGATGACTGACAGTGAACTGATGCAGTTAAGCGAACAGGTTGGGCAGGCGCTGAAAGCCCGTGGCGCAACCGTAACAACTGCTGAGTCTTGTACCGGTGGTTGGGTAGCGAAAGTGATTACCGATATTGCCGGCAGTTCCGCCTGGTTTGAACGCGGATTTGTCACCTACAGTAACGAAGCGAAAGCGCAAATGATCGGTGTACGCGAAGAGACGCTGGCGCAGCATGGCGCGGTGAGCGAACCTGTCGTGGTGGAAATGGCGATAGGCGCACTGAAAGCGGCTCGTGCTGATTATGCTGTGTCTATTAGTGGTATCGCCGGGCCGGATGGCGGCAGTGAAGAGAAGCCTGTCGGCACCGTCTGGTTTGCTTTTGCCACCGCCCGCGGCGAAGGTATTACCCGGCGGGAATGCTTCAGCGGTGACCGTGATGCGGTGCGTCGTCAGGCTACTGCGTATGCATTGCAGACCTTGTGGCAACAATTTCTACAAAACACTTGATACTGTATGAGCATACAGTATAATTGCTTCAACAGAACATATTGACTATCCGGTATTACCCGGCATGACAGGAGTAAAAATGGCTATCGACGAAAACAAACAGAAAGCGTTGGCGGCAGCACTGGGCCAGATTGAGAAACAATTTGGTAAAGGCTCCATCATGCGCCTGGGTGAAGACCGTTCCATGGATGTGGAAACCATCTCTACCGGTTCGCTTTCACTGGATATCGCGCTTGGGGCAGGTGGTCTGCCGATGGGCCGTATCGTCGAAATCTACGGACCGGAATCTTCCGGTAAAACCACGCTGACGTTGCAGGTGATCGCCGCAGCGCAGCGTGAAGGTAAAACCTGTGCCTGGCGCGTTCTGGTGCAGTAGACGTTATCGTCGTTGACTCCGTGGCGGCACTGACGCCGAAAGCGGAAATCGAAGGCGAAATCGGCGACTCTCACATGGGCCTTGCGGCACGTATGATGAGCCAGGCGATGCGTAAGCTGGCGGGTAACCTGAAGCAGTCCAACACGCTGCTGATCTTCATCAACCAGATCCGTATGAAAATTGGTGTGATGTTCGGTAACCCGGAAACCACTACCGGTGGTAACGCGCTGAAATTCTACGCCTCTGTTCGTCTCGACATCCGTCGTATCGGCGCGGTGAAAGAGGGCGAAAACGTGGTGGGTAGCGAAACCCGTGTGAAAGTGGTGAAGAACAAAATCGCTGCTCCGTTTAAACAGGCTGAATTCCAGATCCTCTACGGCGAAGGTATCAACTTCTATGGCGAACTGGTTGATCTGGGCGTGAAAGAGAAGCTGATCGAGAAAGCAGGTGCGTGGTACAGCTACAAAGGTGAGAAGATCGGTCAGGGTAAAGCGAATGCGACTGCCTGGCTGAAAGATAACCCGGAAACCGCGAAAGAGATCGAGAAGAAAGTACGTGAGTTGCTGCTGAGCAACCCGAACTCAACGCCGGATTTCTCTGTAGATGACAGCGAAGGCGTAGCAGAAACTAACGAAGATTTTTAATCGTCTTGTTTGATACACAAGGGTCGCATCTGCGGCCCTTTTGCTTTTTTAAGTTGTAAGGATATGCCATGACAGAATCAACGTCCCGTCGCCCGGCATATGCTCGCCTGTTGGATCGTGCGGTACGCATTCTGGCGGTGCGCGATCACAGTGAGCAAGAATTGCGACGTAAACTCGCGGCACCGATCATGGGCAAAAATGGCCCGGAAGAGATTGATGCCACGGCAGAAGATTACGAGCGCGTTATCGCCTGGTGCCATGAACATGGCTATCTCGATGACAGCCGATTTGTTGCGCGCTTTATCGCCAGCCGTAGCCGCAAAGGTTATGGACCTGCGCGTATTCGTCAGGAACTGAATCAGAAAGGTATTTCCCGCGAAGCGACAGAAAAAGCGATGCGTGAATGTGACATCGACTGGTGCGCACTGGCGCGCGATCAGGCGACGCGAAAATATGGCGAACCTTTGCCAACTGTCTTTTCAGAAAAAGTTAAGATCCAGCGTTTTCTGCTCTATCGTGGCTATCTGATGGAAGATATCCAGGATATTTGGCGAAATTTTGCCGACTGAACGCATACGGGATTTTACTTCCCAGTCAAGAAAACTTATCTTATTCCCACTTTTCAGTTACCAGCCCGGCGGTTAACGACACGCAACGGCTGGTAGCGATATTTCGTTAGCTTGATTTCAGGATAATTAT
>OMCT01000313.1_pt1 | contig 40366 bp, 34 predicted proteins | sample 1674301 | NCBI WGS metagenome assembly OMCT01 (sample SAMEA103958158, study PRJEB25191) | human gut metagenome
CTTTCGCCCATTTTTCCCGACCATTGAAAAAACCGCTTCGTTCTATGCCCCATAACAGGATTGCACGTCGTTGCGCAAGGATGGGGGTACGCTATAACGTGCAATCTGTTTTTAACTTGGGTCTTGTTTTTCCCTATCAGAAGACGAACCTCAGTATATCATTGAAGTTGGCCCATAAGAGCAATGCGAATAACAGGAACATACCGACCATTTGTGCGTGTTCCATGAACTTGTCGCTCGGTTTGCGGCGAGCTATGATTTCATAGAGCAGGAACAGTACGTGTCCGCCATCCAGAGCGGGGATAGGCAGGATGTTCATAAAGGCCAAGATGATGCTGAGGAAAGCCGTCATGTACCAGAACTGATGCCAGTCCCATGTAGCCGGGAAGATGCTTCCAATAGTGCCGAAACCACCCAGCTGCTTGGCGCCTTCCTTGGAGAAGAGATACTTCATCTGTCCCACGTAGCCTTTCAGCGTATTGACACCTAAAGCGACTCCTGCAGGGAAGGATGCGAAGAATGAGTATTCCTTTTGTACTACGGGTAACAGACGAGCGGTGCGCATTTCAGCCGTGACACCGATTTCATAGAGTGAGTCAGTAGTCAGGCTCAGCGTGTCGGTTACACCGTTGCGTACATAAGTCAGGCGGATGTCGTGCGAGGCATGACCGGATTTCTGGCGGTTCATTATATCTTCTTTGAAGTCGAAGTAAGCGATGTTGCGCCCGTCGAGTTGGGTGATGCTGTCACCCGGCTGCAGCCCGGCCAGTGCGGCAGGGCGTCCGGCTACGACGCTGTCGATGACGAACGGATAGCGGAAGTCGGCAAAACGGGTACTGTCGGCCAGCAGGCGGTCCATCAAATGTTCGGGAATATAGACCGATGTTTCTTTTCCGTCGCGCAGTACGGTTACCTGACGGGCATCGACGATGGAAGTCAGTAGGTCACTTCCCATACGCTCGAAGGGTACGCCGTCGGCTGATATCAGTACATCGCCGTCGCGGAAGCCCACCTGGTGCATTGTCTCGTTGAAGTCCATGCCGAGTGGAGCCTTTTGTACGGGGATGTAAGAGTCGCCCCAGGCAAACAGTATCATGGAGTAGATGAACAGTGCCAAAAGGAAGTTGAACAGTACACCGCCCACCATGATGAGCAGTCGTTGCCATGCCGGCTTGGCGCGGAACTCCCACGGCTGCATGGGTTGTTTCATCTGTTCGGTATCCATCGACTCGTCTATCATACCGGCTATCTTCACATAACCGCCCAAAGGCAGCCAGCCGATGCCGTATTCCGTCTCGCTGTTCTTAGGCTTGAATTTGAACAGTGTGAACCAGGGATCAAAGAAGAGGCAGAACTTTTCTACTCGCGTCTTGAAGAGGCGGGCAAAGAGGAAGTGCCCCATTTCGTGTATGACGACGAGCAACGAAAGGCTCATAATCAGTTGCAGGGCACGAATCAAGAATGTTTCCATTTAATCTGAGTTTGTAAGTTTTTAAGTTTATGAGTTTTTGGGTTTTAAGATTCTTGAGTTTATGAACTCATTTTCTTATTATTTCTTCTGCCACCCGCCTTGCTTCGGCATCGGTGGCTACATAGTCTTCGTAGGTAGGCTTGCTGATGAAAGATACACTTGTCATGGTCTTTTCAATCACCTCGCTCATACCGAGGAAGGAGATGCGGTCGTGCAGGAAGGCTGCTACGCACACTTCGTTGGCTGCGTTGACAATGCAAGGCATGTTTCCGCCACGATGCAGAGCTTCGTAAGCCAAGGCTAAGTTGCGGAAGCGGGTGGTGTCGGGTTGTTCGAACGTCAACTCCGTGCATTTCGTGAAGTCCAGGCGGGGGAACGAGGCGTGCAGGCGGTCGGGATAGGAGAAAGCATACTGGATGGGCAGGCGCATATCGGGCATGCCGAGCTGTGCTTTTACGGCTCCGTCCTCGAACTGTACCATGCTGTGGATGACCGATTGCGGATGTACCACTACTTCTATCTGATCAGGGCGTACACCGAACAACCATTTGGCCTCTATCACTTCGAAACCTTTGTTCATCATCGAAGCAGAGTCGATGGTTATTTTGGCACCCATTTCCCAGTTGGGGTGGTGCAGAGCCTGTTCTTTGGTTACGGATTTGAGTTGTTCGTGGGTGAACGTGCGGAAGGGGCCTCCTGATGCAGTCAGAATCACTTTCTCGATGGCATTCCCATTTTCGCCAGCCAGACACTGGAACACGGCTGAGTGTTCCGAATCGACAGGAAGAATGGAGGTACGGTTCATGCGTGCCAGATCGTTGATCAGTTCGCCAGCCACGACGAGTGTTTCCTTGTTGGCCAGTGCAATGGTTTTGCGGGCACGGATGGCATTGATGGTAGGTTTCAGTCCTGCATAGCCTACCATTGCAGTCAGTACCATGTCAACAGGTTTTTCGGCAACAATCTGGCAGAGTGCTTCTTCGCCGGCATATACCTTGATGGGCAGGTCGGCCAGTGCTTCTTTCAGTCGGGGGTATTTCGATTCGTTGGCTATGACGACAGCTTCGGGCATGAACTTGCGTGCCTGTGCGATGAGTTCCTCGACACGGTTGTTGGCCGTCAGTATATAGGCCTCGTATTTGTCGGGGTGCTCTTCGATGACTTGCAGGGCTTGCGTCCCGATGGAGCCGGTAGAACCTAATATGGCTATCTGTTTCTTTATCATTTTTCAGATCTGTTTTTGGAATATTTCTTCTCTATATATAATGTATATTCGTTGCAGTTGTTCAGTTTAAAATACAATGTACAATTCAGGATCGACGGCTCGGCCTTTGTGCCATAGCTCGAAATGCAGGTGTGGTCCCGTGGTCAGTTGTTCGGTATTCCCTACCAAGGCAACTGCTTCACCTCCTTTTGTCTTATCGCCGGCTTTCTTGAGCAGCGAACCACAATGCTTGTATATCGAGACAAATTCCTGATTGTGCTGTATGGCTATCATATAGCCTGTCTCGGTGGTATAAGTGCTCAGTATGACAGTACCGTCGAGCGTGGCCAGAACACTTTCGCCGGGATTGGCGGCGATGTCGGTACCGTAGTGTTGCTGTTCGGCATCGAACTTGGCCGAAATCATGCCGCGGGTGGGTCGATAGAAAATCAATCCGTCGGCTTCGGTGTGAGCGGTGATGTTCGTCAGGTTATACTTTTCGGCTTCTTCGTACTGCTTGCGGAAGTCAGTTTCGCGTTGGGTACGTTCCATCAGTGAGTCTTCGCGGATAATGGCCAGTGAATCCATGGAACGAACAGTATCAGCTTTGATCTTGCCGAGGAAGATGTCCTGAATGTTCATGATGTAGAGGTTTTGCTGGTTGACCAGTAACTGCAGGGAATCTACTCGCAAGGCATTCTCTACGACCTGCGCCCGTATTTCACTGTTCATGTAGCCGGGCAGATAGTTGCGCAGGGGAGTAGCGACGATGATGAGGGCAGCAATTACGAACAGGACGGTAAGTACGGAAAGTAAAACGGAAATGCCATTCAGTTTGGACACGTGCAAGCCAAAGACCTCTTCCAGCGTATTTTCGTTGATGACGGTCAGCTTGTACTTGAATTTGATGTCTTTCCAAAAGGCTTTTCTTCGTTTTCTGTTTTTCTTTATCATGATTCGTTTCCTGTTTTTCGGTTAGGTTTTCCGTTGTGGCTTTTATTCTTCTTCGGCTTCATCGAGGTTTAGCAGGCCTTGTGGCAAATCTACCGTGATGACTTTATGCTTCTGGTCGATATCAACGATAAAGTCCTCTTGGGCAGGGATGAGCAGTTCTTCTCCCTGACGATCCACGATGAAAAGGGTATTGAGGGTAGAGTCGTCCACGTCGGTCACTTCTCCCAAGTGTCCGTGGTGTATCTCTTCCATGCGAAAGCCTACGAAGTAGTTCCAGGTCAGTTCGTCCGGGGCGGCTTCATCGGCATGTTTTACGGGGAAGTAAACTTCTACGTTGGTGAACATGCGGGCGCGTTCGGCTGTATCGACCCCTTCGAGTTTCATCAGGGCGGTGGTGTCCGAACGGAAGCGGTACTCTTCGATGAAGAAGGGGACGAAGATGCCGTCCAGCAGGCAGATGATGTATTCTGCCTCCACGCGGTCGAAGATGTCGTCGGTGAAGGTGAATTGCAGTTCACCGTGAATGCCGTGAGGCTTGTTGAATATTCCTATTTTATATACTTCTTCTCGTTTAATCATATCATTGTTTATATTCTCGTAATCCGTGCCCCCAGTGCATTGAGTCGTCCTTCAATGTTCTGGTAGCCGCGGTCTATCTGTTCGATGTTATGGATGCGGCTGATGCCGTCGGCGCTCATGGCTGCTATCAGCAGGGCAATACCTGCCCGGATGTCGGGCGAAGTCATGTTGCCTCCACGCAACTTGAAGTTGTGGTTGTGCCCGATGACGACGGCGCGGTGGGGGTCGCAAAGGATGATTTGCGCTCCCATGTCGATCAGTTTATCGACAAAGAACAGGCGGCTTTCGAACATCTTCTGGTGGATGAGTACACTGCCTTTGGCTTGTGTGGCAACCACAAGCATCACGCTGAGCAGGTCGGGGGTAAGTCCCGGCCAGGTGGCATCGGCAATGGTCATGATGGAACCGTCGATGAACGATTCTATTTCGTAGCTGTCCTGGGCGGGGATGTAGATGTCGTCGCCCCGTTGTTCCATCCGGATACCTAACCGGCGGAAACTGTAGGGGATGATGCCCAGATTCTCGTGCGACACGTTTTTAATGGTCAGTTCGCTTCCTGTCATGGCGGCCATGCCGATGAAACTGCCTACTTCGATCATGTCGGGCAGCACGGTATGTTCCGTGCCGTGCAGTTCTTCTACGCCTTCGATGGTCAGCAGGTTCGAAGCGATGCCCGTTATTTTGGCGCCCATGCGGTTCAGCATTCGGCACAGTTGTTGCACGTAGGGTTCGCAGGCGGCATTATAGATGGTGGTTTGTCCTTTGGCCAATACGGCTGCCATGATGATGTTGGCTGTTCCGGTGACGGATGCTTCGTCGAGCAGCATGTAGGTGCCTTTCAGCTCGCGGGCGGTAATCTCGAAGATTTCGCGCTTGTCGTTGTAGTTGAAGTCGGCCCCCAGTTTCTGTATGCCGATGAAGTGGGTATCCAGCCGGCGTCGCCCGATCTTGTCACCACCGGGTTTGGAAATCAGTGCCCTGCCGAATCGGGCCACCATGGGACCTACCAGCATGACGGAGCCTCGCAGGCTGGAACACTTCTTCAGGAAGGCATCGCTTTCCAGATAGTCCAGATCGACATCGGCAGCCTTAAAGCTGTAGGTATCTATGCCTTGTTTGGACACCGTTACGCCCATGTCGCGCATCAGTTGAATCAGGTTGTTGACGTCCAGTATGTCGGGAACGTTGTGTACGATGACTTCTTCGGGGGTGAGCAGGGTGGCACAGATAATCTCCAGTACCTCGTTTTTGGCTCCCTGGGGATAGATGTCGCCGGAAAGTTTGTGACCTCCTTCAATTACAAATGATGCCATGGTGTTGCAGGGATTTAGAATTTCCGTTTATTATTGTTCTTGTTGTTCCGGTTATTGTTGCCGTTGTTGGACTTGCTGGGGCGATAGTTCTGCTCAATCCGTTCGGCCATCAGGCGTACGATGTCGTCGGTCATCTGCAGTTTCCCGTTCGATAGTTCGGCAAGGTCGTCGGCTATCTTCCGGTCGTCCACCGTGTCCTTGTTCCATGTCATGTAGTCCTTTTTCATGTGGTTGCAGATCAGGGCTACCAGATTGCGCTTTTCGTCGCCTTCGGGCATTTCGCAGGCTTTCTGTATCAGTACTTCCAGCGTGCGGCCATAGTGGCGATAGCGTATTTTGGTGCTGGGGTAGGGAATAGGCTCGGGTTTGTTGTCCAAGTTGTCCTTGCGGATGATTTCGAACGGATAGTCGATATCGAGTTTGAAGTCGGACATGATGGCCAGGTGATCCCAAAGCTTATGTTTGAAGTCGGGCACGTCGCGCAGGTGGGGGAACATGTTTCCCATGATGTTGATGATGGTGTTGGCACAGCGTTGGCGCTCGGCACGGTCTTCGATGGTCAGAGCATGATCTACCATGTTCTGGATGCTGCGTCCGTATTCGGGGAGGGGCATCCGCTTCTGTTGAGTGTTATATTGCATTTCGTTAATGGATAATTGACAATAGATATTGGGTAATGAATATTTTATTGGCAGCATTTGCTTACAGCAGCTTCTTGGGCTTGCTGGCCACGAACTCTTTCAGGTAGAAAGGCTCGAAATAGGCTACGTCCTTGAAATCCTGTTCGGCCATTGCCTTTTCGGCCAGGGGGAACATCATGCTGGCCAGCGGGCGGATGTTGTCGAGGAAGTGCGCGTTGGGGTGGGTTATCTTTTCCTTGCACTTGGCGGCTCCGTCGCCGAAGAAGTAAACGGGATGTTCGTTCAGAAATTCCGTGTACGAGTTTTCGTCCACAATGTCGGCGGCAATGTCACGCACGGGTCTGAGGGCGCGGTCGTAAATGGCGGCATAGACTTCCATGCGGCGGGCGTCGATCATGGGGCACAGCAGGGCGTCGTCGGGCAACTCGTCGTGATAGAGCAGGACGGGGACGCTGAGTACCTTCAGCGTAGGCAGGCCGATAAGCTTCAGGTCGCGTCCGTAGCACACGCCTTTGGCCATGGATACGCCGATGCGCAAGCCCGTATAGGAACCCGGTCCGCAGCTGACGGCTACCGCGTCGAGCGGCATGGCATGGCTGTCGGCAAACGACAGGGCTTCTTGGACGAATACTCCCAATGAAACGGCGTGAGATGGACCGTTCAGGTCTTCTTTTGTAAATACGTTTTGTCCGTCTTCGCTGACTGCTACCGAGCAGGCGGAAGTGGACGTCTCAATATGTAAGATACATGACATAGTTTCTAATCTTTTAATCAGCAGACAAAAATACATGATTATTTTCAGTATTTAAAATAATCGTGTAATTTTGCGCAAAACTTAAGAAGCATTATGATACAGTCAATGACGGGTTATGGCAAGGCAACAGTCGAATTGCCCGATAAAAAAGTGAATGTTGAGATAAAATCGCTTAACAGCAAGGCAATGGATTTGTCAACACGCATTGCCCCGCTTTACCGAGAGAAAGAGATAGAAATCCGTAACGAAATAGCCAAGACGCTGGAGCGCGGAAAGGTGGATTTCAGCTTATGGATTGAGAAGAAAGACGCCGAACAGCTGGCTACCCCCATCAATCAGGAATTAGTGACAGCTTACTACAATCGGATAAAGGAAATATCGGCTGCAACGGGTATTCCCGAGCCCGAAGACTGGTTCGCTGCTTTGCTGCGTATGCCGGACGTGATGACCAAGAACGAAACGACCGAGGTGAGCGACGAGGAGTGGAGCGTGGTGGCAGATGCCGTGCGCGAGGCCATCGGTCATTTAGTGGACTTCCGCAAGCAGGAAGGCGCCGCCCTCGAAAAGAAATTCCGTGAGAAAATAGCAAACATCACCCATCTGCTTGAAACCGTTGAGCCTTACGAGAAGGAACGGGTCGGAAAAATCAAGGATCGCATTACGGAAGCTTTGGAAAAAACACTGAGCGTGGATTACGACAAGAACCGTCTGGAGCAGGAACTCATCTACTACATCGAAAAGCTCGACATCAACGAAGAGAAACAACGTCTGGCCAATCACCTGAAATACTTCATCAGCACGCTGGAAAACGGCAGCGGACAAGGCAAGAAGTTAGGATTCATCGCGCAGGAAATGGGGCGCGAAATCAATACGCTGGGCAGCAAGTCCAACCATGCCGAGATGCAGAAGATTGTCGTTCAGATGAAGGACGAACTGGAGCAGATCAAGGAACAGGTCCTGAACGTGATGTGATGAAAATGAAGAATTCTTCCTTTCTTAATTTAACTACTTAGATATTTAAATTTTTAATTGAATCGTTGTGGCTAAACTGATTATCTTTTCAGCTCCCTCGGGTTCGGGTAAGTCAACTATCATCAATTATCTGCTGACGCAGCACCTGAACCTGGCTTTTTCCATATCGGCTACCAGCCGTCCGCCGCGCGGAACCGAACGCGACGGTGTAGAATACTTTTTCCTGACGCCCGAAGAGTTTCGCCGCCGCATTGCCAACGGCGAGTTTCTGGAGTACGAGGAGGTCTATCACGACCGCTTCTACGGCACGCTGAAAGCGCAGGTCGAGAAGCAACTGGCCGACGGACAGAACGTGGTGTTCGACGTTGACGTTGTGGGCGGATGCAACATAAAGAAGTTCTATGGCGACCGCGCCCTGTCGGTATTCATCCAGCCACCTTCGGTGGAAGAACTTCGTCGCCGCCTTGTAGGACGGGGCACCGATACGCCCGAAGTAATCGAAGACCGTGTGGCAAAGGCCCAGTACGAGCTTTCGTTTGCTCCGAAGTTCGACAAGGTGATTGTGAATGACGACTTGGAGAAAGCCAAGGCCGAAGCGCTGGAAGTTATCACCAAATTTTTGCAGTCATGAAGTCGTTGAATAGAGGTTCAGGCAACCGGCCGGCGCCCTTATCGGAGCATCCGAAACTGAACAAGGTGTTATTGGTCATCAACATTGTGCTCTGCCTTGCATTGATTGGTCTGGCGGTGGGGTACTACTGTTATTCGGATTACGAACTGACGGTATGCATGTTGCTCATGGCGCTTTTCACAGGCTATAACGCCTTTTTGGTGGGGCGCACTTTGCGTGGCGGCAGGAAGAAATAGGGCATCGTGGCGGACATTCTTGTTTAAATCTTCAATCTCAGTGAAACAGATGAACATCGGCATTTTCAGCGGCTCCTTCAATCCCGTTCATATCGGACATCTGGCTTTGGCCAACTACCTTTGCGAATACGAGGGACTGGACCAGGTATGGTTTATGGTAAGCCCCCGCAATCCGCTGAAAGAGGCCGACGAACTGATGGACGACTCGTTGCGTCTGAAGCTGGTTCAGCTTGCCGTCGAGGGCTATCCTAAGTTTCGAGCGTCCGACTTCGAGTTTCGTTTGCCGCGGCCTTCGTACACGGTGCATACGCTTGACGAGCTTCGGCGTGCGTATCCTCAGCACGTCTTTCATCTGATTATTGGGTCGGATAACTGGCTGCTGTTCCCGCGCTGGCGCGAGTCGGAACGTATTCTGGCCACGACTCCGCTCATCGTATATCCGCGTCCGGGCTATCCGATTGAGCCTCGGACACTTCCTCCGACGGTCAGGATGACGTCGGCTCCCGTCTTCGAAATTAGTTCCACTTTTATCCGGCAGGCCATTGCCGAGGGACGTGACATCCGCTACTTCCTTCATCCGCGGGTGTACGAGGCGTTGTGCAAAGAGGATGATCGTACGGCTTCTCAAGTCGTGAAGCCGGAGTGACAGAAAAACTTCTTCTTTGTTTGTTTTCCTTTCAAAATGATATGATTAAGCCGTATTGGCTGACACGGTCTTTTTCTGAAACTTCCGAAATAGAAGTTGAACCGGGCAAAAACTGTCTTCAAATTGCATATATATGCGGATAATAGTCGGAAAAAGCGTCTTTCGGAGCAGAAAAATGCTTGTCCGCCGCCTCCGGAACACTTGTTCGGCTCTTGTGAATTGCTTGTTTGGCTCCCGTAGAATGCTTGTTTGGCTCGCCAACATTGCTTGTTGCGTTCGTCAACATGGTATTTCGGAGCCGAAATCATGGTTTTTCTCCGTCGGACGGAGTGTTTTTCTTTTATTCTGAATGTCAATATTTCGCTATCGTGTTGTAGAAGAGACGAATGCGGAAAAACGCTTCGGAAAATGGAAACAAAAACACCTGCGGTCGGAAATATCGCATTCTCGCCGCAGGTGAAATACAAAGTGTCAAAATGTTAGTTACTCTAAACAGGCGTCTAAGTCGCGTGTCAGCTGTTCCTTGTCTATGTGCTGGCCGATGAAGACTAACTTCTGCATCCGGTCGCCATACTTCTCGTCCCAGTCGCGCATCAGTCCCGGCTCCTGTTTCATCAGTTCGATGAGGTCTTCTTCGGGAGCAGTGGCATACCACAGTCCGGCTTCGGTCAGCTTCTTCTGCACGCCGGCCTGCTCGAAGAGGTACGACATGTCGCGGTTGTGGCTGAAGTAGCACACGCCCTTGGTACGGATGATGTTGCTGGGCCAGCGGGTGGCGATGAACTGGTCGAGCTTGTGGATGTTGAACGCCGGACGGCGGTAGTACACAAACGTCTGGATGCCGTATTCCTCCACCTCGCCGCCTTCGTGGTCGTGATGGTGGTGGTGATGGTGTCCGTGCTCGTCGTCCTCGTCGTGGTGATGTTCATGCTCGTCGTCGTGATGGTGCTCGTGCTCCTCGTGGTCGTGGTGGCCGTAGCTGTGCGCCTCGCGTTCTTCTTCGGGGGTAGCCTGACGCTCTATCTCGCGTATCCATCCGGCGGAGGTGGCCACGCGTTCGAAGTTGAACATGTGGGTGTTGAGGATGCGTTCGAGGTCGATGCGTCCGTAGTCGCATTCGATGATTTCGGCAGCCGGCTGCAGGGTCTTGATGATCTGCTTGATGCGTCCCAGTTCTTCGGGTTTCACTTCCGAAGCCTTGTTCAGCAGGATGATGTTGCAGAATTCGATTTGCTGGATGATGAGGTTTTCGATGTCCTCTTCGTCGATGTGCTTGCGCGTCAGGTTGTCGCCGCAGGCAAACTCGCTCTGCATGCGCAGGGCGTCAACCACGGTGACGATGCAGTCGAGCCGGCAGATGCCGTATCGGGTATATATGCCGCCCATCGTCGGTATCGAGCAGATGGTCTGGGCAATGGGCTCGGGTTCGCAGATGCCGCTTGCTTCGATGACGATGTAGTCGAAGCGCTGCATCTTCAGTATGTCGCCAATCTGTTCTACTAAGTCCATCTTCAGCGTACAGCAGATGCAGCCGTTTTGCAGGGCTACCAGGCTGTCGTCCTTCTTGCCCACAACGCCGCCTTTCTGGATGAGGTCGGCGTCGATGTTCACTTCGCCGATGTCGTTGACGATGACGGCAAACTTGATGCCGCGCTTGTTGGCAAGAATCTGATTGACCAGTGTGGTTTTTCCGCTGCCCAGATAACCGGTGAGCAGCAGTACCGGAACTTCTTTTGTATTCATCATTTTGGTATGCTTTAGAATTGCGGGTGCAAAAATACGCTTTTTTTCATTATGTTATTCTTTCCCTTTTGCTGCTCCGGCATTTCCATCAGATTTGTGCCGGAGCAGTTTCTTCGTCATACCGGTTTATGCCAGGCGGTCTGTCAGTTCCTTGGGCAGCACGGGCATGGCTCCCTGCTGCGTGCAGACGTAGGCCGAGGTGGCTACGGCCAGTTTGTGGGCTTCGTCCACGGGACGTCCGCGAAGAATGGCTGCGGTAAAGGCCGCGGTGAACGAGTCGCCTGCGCCCACCGTGTCGGCTACCTGTACCTTCGGCGTTTCGACGAACGACACGTTTCCCGGCGTAAAGACGTAGCTGCCGTTCACGCCGCAGGTCAGAATCAGCATTTTCAGGTTATACTTGGCCAGCAGAATCCAGCATTTGTCCTGCAGGTCGATGCCCGGATAGCCGAACATACGGCTCACGGTGACCAGCTCTTCGTCGTTAATCTTCAGGATGTTGCAGCGGTGAAGCGATTCGCACAGTATTTCCTTGGTATAGAAACTCTGACGCAGGTTGATGTCGAAGATGCGCAGTGTGTCGTCATCGTCGGGCATGGCGTCGAGAAATCGGTGAATGGTCTGGCGCGACACGATGCTGCGTTGTGCCAGCGAGCCGAAGCAGACAGCTCCCGTCTGATGAGCCAGCCCTTCGAGGGCTTGCGTGTAGGGGATGTTGTCCCATGCCACGCCTTCCTTGATGTCGTAGCAAGGCACGCCTTCGGCGTCCAGCTCTACCTGTACCGTACCGGTGGGGTAAGGCACAGTCTCAATCAGTCCGTACAATTCCTTTTGACGGAAGTTTTCCAATATTTCGGCACCCAGTTTGTCCTGTCCCACGGCGCTAACCACGCGGCTTTCCAGTCCGAATTGTGATACATGATAAGCAAAGTTGGCGGGTGCTCCACCCAGTTTTTTCCCTTCGGGCAGCACGTCCCACAGTGCTTCGCCCATTCCGACTACATAACGGTTCATAAAGTTGATTTTAATGAGTTGTTTTAAATTTCATGGTATAGTATAAAAGGTAGATGACTCCGACAGTCATGACGGCCACAGCTCCGTTCTGTCCCATGGCGTCGCTGGCAAATCCCATCAGCAAGGGAAAGACGGTTCCGCCGAAGAGGCCCATAATCATCAGACCGGAGACCTCGTTCTTCTTGTTGGGAACAGAAAGGAGGGCTTGGGCAAAGATGATGGAGAAGATGTTGGAGTTTCCGAAGCCTATCAGGGCAATGCATACGTAGATGATGCCGATGCTATTGAAGGCAAACAATCCGATCATGGCAATCAGCATGCACACCACGCTGATGGCAAAGAACCGGCGTGCATTCATCCGTTGCAGGATGAAGCTGCCCGAGAAACAGCCGATGGTACGGAAGATGAAGTAGAGGCTGGTGGCAAATGAAGCTTCGTCCAGCGTCATGCCGCCACGCTCCATCAGCAGCTTGGGGGCGGTGGTGTTGGTGCCTACATCGATTCCCACGTGGCACATGATGCCCAGGAAGCACAGCAGGATGAAGGGATGAGCCAGCAGCTTCAGGCAGTCGGCAAAGCTGGAGGCACGGTCAGGACGTTCCTCCTCAATGGGAGTGGCACCCAACCACAGGATGGCGATGATGGCAATAATCATATAGACCGGGAACAATACGCGCCATTCCAATCCGAAGGAAGGAATGCTTTGCGTGGCTCCCCACATGGCAATGTAGGGTGCCAGAAACGAAGCAATTGCTTTGACGAACTGGCCGAAAGTAAGCGAGCTGGCCAGACGGTCGCCGCTGATGAGGTTGCTCAGCAAGGGGTTGAGCGACGTCTGCATCAGCGCGTTACCGATGCCCAACAGCGAGAAGGAGCATAGCATCAGTCCGTAGCTGTCGCCGAAGATAGGCAGTAAGAGGGACAATGCCGTGATGATGAGGCTGAGCAGAACAGTCTGCTTGCGCCCGATGCGGTTCATCAGCATTCCGGTCGGCACGGAGAAAATGAGGAACCAGAAAAATACTAACGAGGGGAAGATGTTGGCCTGAGCGTCCGTCAGCCCCAAATCTGCTTTTACATAGTTGGAAGCGATACCCACAAGATCGACAAATCCCATGGCGAAAAAGCAGAGCATTACCGGTATCAGTTTGATATTCTTTGTTGACATCTTGTTATTTGATTATGAGTTTATAATTGGTTTCCTGTTTTTTAGTATCCTGCATTTTGTACGTACAGTCCCGGAATGTAGAACAGCTGGTTGTAGGGGATGGGGAAGAATTCGTTTTTCCCTGCAGTGTAGTGTGCGTCTTTGTAATACTGGCCGTAAGTCTGTACGACGACTTCTCCGGTTTCGGGATGTACATATGAGTAAGAGTCGTTCTGTTCGCTGGCAAAGAAAGCGTTCAGCGTTTCCGAGGCAATGCCCCAGCGGCGGAGGTCAAAGTAGCGGCTGCCTTCCATGGCCATTTCCAACCGGCGTTCCCAACGGAGGCATTTGCGTGCAGTCTCCTTGTTCTGGAAATATGATTCAGGATAGAGCGATATTTCGCATTGGTCGGCTGCGTAGGCAATGTGCTTGCTGACAGAGTTGGCGGCACGTTGACGGATGTTGTTGATGATGGTACGGGCTTCTTCCAGGCGGTCAAGCTCGATCAGTGCTTCGGCACGCATCAGCATGACGTCGGTGTAGCGGAACACATAGTCGTTCATGGCAAAGGCCTGCCAGCTGCCGTTGTAGGTTTCGCCTTTCGAACGCTGCGGAACTTCCTTCATCGATGAGTAGTAGCCGTAAACGCTTGCTGCGCGGGCATTCTTGCTGGCATCCAGCGTATATTCGGCTTCGTATTTGTAGGGGAAGGTAGGCATACCGACAGTGTGGAACAAGCGCGGATCCCACTTCTGGTCGGTAGGTTCGCCGTTGACGGGATAGTCTATTTCATCATTGAAGTCATCAAACATCGGCAAGCCGTTCCGGGTCTTGAAGGCATTGACCAGGTTCTGCGAAGGCTTGTGGCAGTCCCATCCGCATGACCAGATGCCCCAGCATCCGTTCAGCATATTCGACCAGTTGGCACGTCCGTAGGTTGTGTGGTCGTCGGCATAGTCCGAAGTCTGTACGGCAAAGATGGATTCCTTGCTGTTCTTGTAATCGGGCAGGAAGATGTCGCCGAAATCTTCCAGATAACCGTAATCTGAACTTACTACGGCGTCGGTATAGTCGATTACTTTCTGCATATAGTCGCGGTTGATGTGGTCAACGCCCGTGTTGGCTTCGTATCCGTCGCCCCACGCCAGGTTGAGGTAGCATTTGGCTAAGTAGGAAGCGGCGGCAATCTTGTTCACACGGCCTCCGTCTGTCTGCTTGGCAGGGAGTACGTCGTAAGCTTCCTGGAAATCGTCAATGATTTTGCCGAACAGTTCTTCGTAACTGTATTGGTCGTTACGAACTTGTTCCACCGTGTTGTTCTCGAATACTACTTCGTCAATCCAAGGCACTTGACGGAAGACGGTGATAAGTTTGTAATAGAAGTGTGCGCGAAGAAACTTCACTTCGGCCATGCGCTGGTTGGTGACATCCTCTCCCAACTTGGCAACGCCGTTCTGCTGCAGTGCGACGATGGCACGGTTGCAACGCGAGATGGCGCAATAGAGGCGATACCACAGTTCGTCCATGTGGTCGGGATTGGTAGCCGTCAGCGAAGTCCATATCTCCAAGTGATGGTAGTTGGTGTCGCCTGTACCCCAGCCGCCTTTCAGGCAGTCGTCCGAAGTAAGGTCGCCGTAAGGCCACAGATTGAAGGGATAGGTGTACCAGCAATCGCCCAGCATGGCGTAAGCAGCCGTTACCATGGCTTCGGGGTCGGAAAATGCTTTGTCTTCATCGATGACTGCAGTCGGATTGTAATCCAGAAAGCTATCGCAGTTGGTCAGTGTCAGCCCCATAAAGCAGGCGGCGAGCACAGTATATATTTTCTTTTTCATGATTTTCTTGTTTTTGAATGTATATATAGTAGGATGTAAACCTGAACTTTTTAATTTTAAAAACCTAATTGAAGGCCGAACGAAACAGAGGTGGCAAGGGGATATGCCCAATTCGGATTTTCGGGATCGGTGCATGTCAGACTCTTGCTCTTGATGGTAAGCAGATTCTGTCCTGCTACATAAAAGCGGGCACTGCTCATCTTGAATTTCGACAGGAAGTTGGCCGGTACATTGTAGCCAATCTGCAGGTTACGGAGTTTCAGGTACGAACCGTTTTCTACAAAGTAGCTGGAAGCTCGTCCCTCGTCGGCGGTGTTCAGGGTGCTAAGAGCCGGAATGGTGGAGCTGGTGTTGGCAGTGGTCCATGCCTGGAGCACACGATCGCCTTTGTTGGATCCCGGGTCGTTTACGCCCCAGAAGTCGGTCTGGAATTTCTGGTTGTTATATACATCCTGGTTGCAGACACCCTGCCAGAACATGCTTAAATCGAAGTTCTTGTAATTGAGTGCGATGTTCAGACCGTAGGAGAAAGCGGGGACGGGATCGTATATCCAGGTCTGGTCGTCGGCGTTGATTTCGTGGTTACCGTCCAAGTCGGCATATTTCAGTCCGCCTACACGGGCATTGGGTTGTCCGGAAGCATCGACTTCTTCCTGACTCTGGAAAAGCCCTTCTACTACATAACCCACGATGGAGCCATAGGATACGCCGGCTTCTACCAGGTTTTCTTTGGAAGTATGGGCATACGAGCCGGTCGTTGTCTCGGGCAGGTAAGTCACTTTGTTGCGGAAGAAATCCATGTTGGCATTGATGTCGATGCCCAGTCCGCAAGCCAATGTCTTACGGTAGCCCAAGGCAAATTCCATACCCCAGTTGCGAAGCGAAGGACCGTTCTGCCAGGAATTTCCACCTTCGCCCAGTGCACCCAGGAATGCGGGGCTGATGAGCATGTCGTCCACATCCTTCACATAGCCGTCGATGCTACCGTAGAGGCTGCCTTGCAGCAAGGTGAAGTCTGTACCGACGTTGAACTGTTCTGCCGATTCCCATTTCAGGTTAGGGTTGGCATATTGGGTGGCACGATAGCCCGAAGGGAAGGTTCCCGAACCTTGCAGGTAGAGGTCGTAGGCGGTGGATGTCACGCGATCCAGTCCGTAGTCGGCTACATAGAGTCCGAATTGTGCATTGTTGTCGATGGCTTGGTTACCGGTCTGTCCCCAGGAGAGGCGTACTTTCCAGTCGTCCAACCAGTCCTTCTGCATCAGTTTGGACAGACGGAAACCTAATGTGGCAGCAGGGAAGGTACCCCAGCGGTGGTCTTTGCCGAATCGCGAAGAACCGTCGCGGCGGATGGTGAAGGAGGCAAGAATAAAGTCGTCGTAGTTATAGTCTATTTTGCCAAAGAAGGAAGCAAGGCGGTAACCTACCTTGGCTCCGGAGTTCCGCATGGTGCCGGTAGCAGCGTTGGGCCACATATAGTCGGGGTCTTCTAATGCATATTCTTCGGAATAGGCTGAGAAATCGACAACGGTCTGTTTGTTCATTTCCGTACCCAGCAACACGGTGATGTCGTGTTTGTCGGCAAGGCGGAAGTTATAGTTGGCAGTGTTGCTCCATGTCCAGTTCACTTCATTGTTGTGCGAAAGAGTTGTTTTGGCAATATCATTGTTGACGATGTCCGAATGGTAGGTGAGCGTCATGGCATTGATGAACGACGAGTAATAGTCTATACCGAAGTTGGTGCGTAGCGTCAGTCCCTTAATGGGTTTCAGCTCGGCATAGGCATTACCGAACAGACGCCAGTAGTTCAGTGCATTGTTCCGGTTCTGATAGGCTTCACGCAACGGGTTCTGACGGTCGCTCATGCTACCTACCGGTCCGCTGAATGTCGTGCCGTCCTCTTCGTAAACCGGAAGAATCGGCGCCATTTTCAAGGCATTTTCCATCGGGGCCGTGTCCACCTGGCTCGAATAGGTTACGGTGAAATTCTCGCCTACGGTGAAGTATTTATTAATGTTGTAGGACGAATTCATACGGGCGGCGATGTTCTCGAAATCGGTATATTTGATGATACCTGTATTCTTCTTGTATCCTAAGGAGAACATGGTGGAGTGCTTGTCGGTGGCATTCGAGATGGAGAGGTCATAGTTTTGCGAAAAGCCGGTACGCGATATCTCGTCCAACCAGTCGGTATCGGAGTATCTCATGGTTTTCTTGGCATTGACAAATCCGTCATACAAGCCGTTTACCGTATAGTTGACATAGCTGTTGGTAGCGGGGTTCCATACCGTGATGGGGGTACCCTGTGAGGCATTCAGGTTCAGTCCGTAACTGCTGGCATAGGTTACGGGATCCAGTCCGTCATTCAGAGCTGCCTGAGCCATTGCCGTAGCATATTGGGCGGAGTTACACAGGTTCATCACCGATTGGTTCGTGTAGAACTGAGCAGTCAGATTGGCCGAGAAATCTACTTTTACTTTTTCAGCTTTCTTACCTTGTTTGGTAGTGATGATGATGACACCATTGGATGCACGCGAACCGTAAATGGATGCCGATGCAGCATCTTTTAAGACTTGCATGCTTTCAATATCGTTTGCGTTCAGAGAATTCAGCGCGCGGGTAGTCGGTACACCATCCACAATGTAGAGTGGGTCCTGTGAAGAGTTGAACGAACCGATACCACGGATACGGACTGTACCAACGCCGCTGGGCGAACCGTTGGCAGTGATGGTCATGCCCGGCACTTTGCCTTGCAATGCACGCATGGGGTCGGTGTTCGATGTCGTTTTGATGTCGTCAGTGGAAACAACGGCAATGGATCCAGTCAGGTCTGCTTTGCGTTGTGTCTGATAACCGACTACTACTACTTCCTGTAGCAGCTCGTTTTCTTCTTCCATGATCACATTCATACCGTCTGTTGCCGGCAGTGTAACGCTCTTATAACCTACATAAGAAAAGGTAAGTTCGGCATTGGGTGCCACACTGATGGTGAATTCTCCGTCAAGATTGGAAATCACTCCGTTCGTAGGATTCCCTTTTTCAACAACGGTTGCTCCGATTACAGGGAAATTGTCTGTTTTCGATAGGATCGTGCCCGATATTTTTTTGTTCTGGGCCTGAACAGTTGCGCTTCCTATTATAATCATAAGAAGAAGGCGACACAAGAATTTCATAGTTTCCTTTTTCATGGCGTTAGTTAATAATTTGGTTTTCTGCCAACAAAATTAGGGGCTGAGGTAACTGAGGAATGTAACAGATGATACATTAACTGGCATTTTTATTACATGTATCATTTGTGATAGCATATGTAACATATGTTGTTATGGTGGTGTGGGGCGAGCATGTGCTTGTCAATAGTTATATGATTGGTAGTACACGAGTGATTATGTATTTTGTTGTGTCGTGTGGACAAAAAAAGTGGAGACCGGTAAAAGTCTCCACTTAATCTTGCTTTGTCTATGTTGTGTTATACTATGGCTTTTTATTGCTTTTGCATTATACAATGCCTTGAGCCATCATGGCGTTGGCTACTTTCATGAAGCCTGCTACGTTGGCACCCTTTACATAGTTTACGTAGCCATCGGGTTCAGTACCATACTTCACGCAGTTTTCATGGATATTTTCCATGATGTAGTGCAGTTTGGCATCTACTTCTTCGGCGCTCCATGACAGACGTTCCGAGTTCTGTGTCATTTCCAGACCCGATACCGATACACCGCCTGCATTGGCAGCCTTACCCGGAGCATACAGAATCTTGGCTTCCTGGAATACGCGGATAGCTTCCGGAGTAGAAGGCATGTTGGCACCTTCGGATACGGCAATCACACCGTTGGCAATCAGCTTGCGGGCATCGTCGCCGTTGATTTCGTTCTGAGTGGCCGACGGCAGTGCAATATCAGCTTTTTCACCCCAGGGACGTGCGCCCTCTACATATTTAACGCCCGGATATTGTTCGGCATACTCGCGAATACGTCCGCGATAGAGGTTCTTCAGTTCCATGATGTAATCCAGTTTCTCGCGGTCGATACCATCCGGATCGTAAACATAACCGTCAGAGTCGGACATGGTCAATACCTTACCACCCAGTTGCAGAACTTTTTCAGCTGTATATTGGGCTACGTTTCCGGAACCTGAGATAAGGACAGACTTACCTTTCAGATCCCAACCTTTTGTCTTCAGCATTTCCATCAGGAAATATACATTACCATATCCGGTAGCTTCGGGACGGATCAGCGAACCGCCGAATTCGCGTCCTTTACCTGTCAGCACGCCACTGAATTCGCGTGTCAGCTTCTTGTACATGCCGAACATGAAACCTACTTCACGTCCGCCTACGCCGATATCACCGGCCGGCACATCCACATCGGGACCGATGTGACGCCACAATTCCAGCATAAATGCCTGACAGAAACGCATTACTTCTGCGTTCGATTTGCCACGTGGCGAGAAGTCGGAACCACCTTTACCGCCACCCATAGGCAACGTTGTCAGCGAGTTTTTAAATGTCTGTTCGAAAGCAAGGAATTTCAGAATACCCAAATTGACCGATGCGTGGAAACGAATACCACCTTTGTACGGGCCAATGGCATTGTTGTGTTGTACTCGATAGCCCATGTTTGTCTGAACGTTGCCTTTGTCGTCAACCCACGTTACGCGGAACTGATATACACGGTCGGGGATGCAAAGACGCTCTATCAGGTTAGCTTTGTCGAACTCCGGATGTTTGTTGTATTCTTCTTCAATGGTTGACAGTACTTCTTCTACTGCCTGATGATACTCTGGTTCGTTTGGAAAACGTCTTTTGAGGTCTTCTAATACCTTAGCTGCATTCATAATTAATGATTCTTTTATTGGTTTTTACTATCTGTTACTTTAAACAATATATTGCTTACTAACTTCTGCATTATTGTTGATTGCGGTTGCAAAAGTAAATATTTAAATGATAATAACAAACAAATTATAAAGAAAATGCGGGATAAAACAACAAAATTGTTGCTTTATCCCGCAAAATGGAATAAAAAGATATTATTTATTCTTTTTTATCGACTGAAAGACAGGTATGAAAACAAATGCTGCCGAAAGTGCGAGCGTTACGATGACCGGACCGTCTATACGTTCGGCATATACCAGAACAATGTAGCATAATGCCGCCCAAAGCAGCACGATGCATACGATTTGCGTTTTCGATAAAGGTCGTCTCATTGGCAGGCTTTCTTTTTGTCCACAATGGCATCGATGACAGCTACGGCCGTAATGTTGACGATGTCGCGAACGGAACTTTCGAAGTCGGTAAAGTGAATTGGTTTGTTCAGTCCCATCTGTATCGGGCCTATCAGTTCCATTTCCGTATTCATGGCCTGCAGCAATTTATAGCCGGCGTTGGCCGAACTCAGGTTGGGGAAGATGAGTGTATTGACATCCTTCCCTTTCAGGCGGGTAAACGGATACTTGGCATCGCGCAACGTACGGTTCATGGCAAAGTTGACCTGCATTTCACCATCGATGGCCAGATCGGGGTAATGCTGTTGCATATAGTCCACGGCTTGGTGTACGCTTACCGGGCTTCCTTCCTGGTCGGCTCCGAAGTTCGAGTAACTTAGCATAGCCATGACCGGTGTGTGGTTGAAGAAGCGCACGGTCTGGTCGGCCAGTCGGGCTATGTCAATCAGAGTTTCGGCATCCGGATGGCGGTTGATCAGTGTATCGGCTAGGAAGTAGGTACCCTTTTTGGAGTTCAGGATGTGCATGGTGCCGAAGTGCGAATAACAGGGCTGTATGCCGATGACTTCTTTGGCCACCTTGATGGTATTGCTGTATTTGGTGTACAGTCCGGTGATGAAGGCGTCGGCATCACCCGTTTCCACCATCATCATGCCGAAATAGTTGCGTTCGAACATCTTGTCGTTGGCTTCCTCGTAGGTAACGCCTTCACGTGCACGTTTTTCAGCCAGGATGCGCGCATAGCGTTCGCGGCGGGGAGCTTCGTCGGGATGGCGCAGGTTGACTATTTCGATACCCTCCAGGCTGAGGTCGAGCTGTTTGGCCAGTTTGACGATGGCTTCGTCGTTACCTAATATAATAGGATGGCAGATTCCTTCGGCCTTGGCTTCTACGGCAGCTTTCAGCATGTTGGGGTGAATACCTTCGGCAAACACCACGCGTTGCGGGTTGCGACGGGCGGTGTCGTAGAGCTGTCGAGTCAGTTTGCTTTCCTGTCCCATCAGTTCGCGCAGTTGTAGCTTGTAGGCATCCCAGTCTTCAATCTTTTTACGGGCCACTCCGCTTTCCATGGCGGCACGTGCCACGGCACACGATACTTCGGTGATGAGGCGCGGATCTACCGGTTTGGGAATGAAGTAGTCGGGTCCGAAGGTGAAGTTGTTCACATGATAGGCTTCGTTCACGACGTCGGGTACCGGTTGTTTGGCCAGGTCGGCTATGGCATGCACGGCGGCCAGTTTCATCTCTTCGTTGATGGCACGGGCATGTGTGTCGAGCGCACCGCGGAAGATGTAGGGGAAGCCGATGACGTTGTTTATCTGGTTGGGATAATCGCTGCGTCCGGTTGACATCAGTACGTCGGGACGTGCTGCCATAGCTTCTTCGTACGAGATTTCCGGTGTAGGATTGGCTAAAGCGAACACGATGGGATGGTCGGCCATGCTGCGTACCATGTCCTGAGTCAGTACGTTTCCTTTGGACAGTCCGAGGAAAACATCGGCACCCTTAATGGCCTCGGCTAGGGTGTGAACGTCGCGGCGGTCGGTGGCGAAGTATCGTTTCTGTTCGGTCAGGTTTTCGCGGTCGCTGGTGATGACGCCTTTGCTGTCAAGCATCAGGATGTTTTCGCGGCGTGCGCCGAGCGATTCGTATAGTTTGGTGCACGAAGTAGCCGAGGCACCTGCACCGTTTACTACGATCTTTACGTCTTCAATTTTCTTTCCGGCTACTTCCAGAGCGTTCAGCAGGCCGGCACTGGAGATGATGGCCGTGCCGTGCTGGTCGTCGTGCATGACGGGGATGTCCAGCTCTTCCTTCAGTCGGCGTTCTATTTCGAAGCACTCGGGGGCTTTGATGTCTTCCAGGTTGATACCGCCGAAGGTCGGCGCGATGGCTTTCACGGCTTCGACAAACTTATCCGGGTCTTTTTCGTTTACTTCGATGTCGAACACGTCGATGCCAGCATATATCTTGAAGAGCAAACCTTTTCCTTCCATGACAGGTTTGCCGCTCAAGGCACCTATATCGCCCAGTCCCAGTACGGCCGTACCGTTGGATATGACGGCTACCAGATTGCCTTTGGCTGTATATTTGTAAGCATCTTCCGGGTTTTTCTCTATTTCAAGACAGGGTTCGGCCACGCCGGGCGAATAGGCCAGCGAAAGGTCGGTCTGTGTGCTGTATGGTTTTGTGGGGACTACTTCTATTTTTCCGGGTTTGCCTTGCGAGTGATAGAGCAAAGCAGCTTCTTTTGTGATTTTTACCATGGTCTGATTGATGTTGATGAATGATGAAATACTGATTTGGATTTATTCCATCGGCTTCTGTCCTCTACAGTGGTTGTCGCCGATGGAATAAACCTTGTCAGGCCTTCAGAGCCTGTTCGATGTCTTCGATGATGTCGTCCACATTTTCGATACCGACAGAGAAACGGATCAGGTCAGGGCGTACGCCGGCTTCGATCAGTTGTTCATCGGTGAGTTGGCGGTGTGTATGGCTGGCAGGGTGCAGTACGCAGGTACGTGCATCGGCTACGTGGGTTACGATAGCTGCCAGTTTCAGGTGGTCCATAAACCGGATGGCTACATCGCGTCCGCCTTTCAGTCCGAAGGAAATGACGCCGCACGAACCGTTGGGCATGTATTTCTGTGCCAGTTCGTAGTATTTGTTGCCCGGCAGGCCGCAATAGTTCACCCAAGCCACTTTGTCGTTCTTTTGCAGGTATTCGGCAACGGCTTGTGCGTTTTTGCAGTGTTGGGGCATGCGCAGGTGCAGGGTTTCAAGACCGAGGTTCAGCAGGAAAGCGTTTTCGGGCGACTGGATGCTGCCCAGGTCGCGCATCAGTTGGGCGGTAGCCTTGGTGATGTAGGCCATTTTTCCGAAGGCTTTCGTATAGGTCAGTCCGTGATACGATTCGTCGGGCGTACACAGTCCGGGGAATTTTTCAGCATGGGCTTCCCAGTCGAAGTTTCCGCTGTCCACGATGCAGCCGCCTACGCTGGTGGCGTGTCCGTCCATGTACTTGGTGGTGGAGTGAACCACGATGTCGGCTCCCCATTCGAACGGGCGGCAGTTGATGGGAGTAGGGAAGGTATTGTCCACAATCAGGGGAACGCCATGCTTGTGTGCGATGCGGGCAAACTTCTCAATGTCGAGCACTTCAAGTGCGGGGTTCGAGATGGTTTCGCCAAACAGGGCTTTTGTGTTGGGACGGAAGGCCGCGGAGATTTCTTCTTCGCTGGCATCGGGATTGACGAAGGTCACTTCGATGCCTTGTTTCTTCATGGTGACTCCAAACAGATTGAACGTGCCGCCATAGATGGCCGATGAGCAGACAAAGTGGTCGCCTGCTTCGCAGATGTTGAAGATGGCATAATAATTGGCAGCCTGTCCGCTGGACGTCAGCATGGCGGCTACGCCTCCTTCAAGGGCAGCGATTTTGGAAGCAACGGCGTCGTTGGTCGGATTTTGCAGGCGTGTATAGAAATATCCGCTTTCTTCAAGATCGAACAGGCGTGCCATCTGTTCGCTGGTTTCGTATTTGAACGTAGTACTTTGATAGATGGGGAGCACGCGTGGCTCTCCTTTTTTGGGAGACCATCCGGCTTGTACGCAGAGGGTCTCGGGCTTGAATTGTTTTGCCATAATGCTATCTATTTTTTTTAGTTTCTTATCAATTAACATGTAACTGGTCGCAAAAGTAAGGAAAATAATGTAATTTTGTCCGCAATGAAGGTTAAATGATAATTTATTGGTGAACTGCCATACCAAAATATCGATTGTAGATTTATGATTCGCATCCTATTCGTAACCATTCTGTTGGCTATGTTGAGCTGCTTCGTGGCAGCGCAAGAGCAGCGCGCTACCCCGAAAGCGGGGGAAGGCATCTCTGCTTTTCTGGAACGAAACGGCCGGCCGGGAAGAACTTATTATAAGGAGTTTTTGGAATTGAATAAAAAGACCCTGCGTGGAAAGGAAGAATTGCGTTTGGGAGTGAAATATCTGTTGCCGCCTTTGCGCACCAAAGGTGGTGAAGGTGGAAAGGAGAGCCGGCATCGGAAATCGGGTAACAGAAAAAATGTGATTCACGAATCTCTCTTCGGGAAAAAGCTGGCTGATGTAAAGGTGACGGGCAACCGTCTGCAAGGGGCCTGCTTCTATGTGGTGAGCGGGCACGGAGGTCCCGATCCGGGTGCGATAGGCCGGATAGGGAAAACCGAGTTGCACGAAGACGAGTATGCATACGACGTAGCGCTACGGTTGGCGCGCAATCTGATGCAGGAGGGAGCCGAGGTGCGTATCATTATTCAGGATGCCAGGGATGGCATACGCGACGACCGTTACCTGTCGAACAGCAAGCGTGAAACCTGCATGGGCGATCCGATTCCTTTGAACCAGGTGGCAAGGCTTCAGCAGCGTTGTGCCAAGATCAACGAGTTCTATCGCAAGGACCGTAAGAACTATAAATATTGCCGGGCCATATTCTTGCATGTAGATAGCCGCAGCAAGAGTGCGCAGACCGACGTGTTCTTCTATTACGCTCCGCAAAGCACGTTGGGCAAGCGGCTGGCTACGGGGATGAAGAATACTTTCGAGTCGAAGTACGACCGGCATCAGCCTAATCGCGGTTTCGAAGGTACTGTCAGTGCGCGTCGCCTGTACGTGCTGCTCAATGCTTCGCCGGCAGCCGTATTTGTCGAGTTGGGCAATATTCAGAATGCTTTCGACCAGCGGCGTTTTGTACTCAGCTCCAACCGTCAGGCGTTGGCCAAATGGATGATGGAGGGTTTCATTGCCGATTACAAGCGTTCAAAATAAAGGTCCCGATTCGTCGCGAACCGGGACCGGTGGGAAATGGGGTATTTACATCTTGAAGAGCTTATTCTTTGACAGGCTCGCCGTTTTCATCCAGAATGACTTCCATTTCTTTTTCGTCTGTCGTCACAAGGATCAGTTTAAAGATCTTTTTGCCTTCTGTTTCTTTCACATAGGCTTCTTTTACACTTGCGCCTTCGTACGTGGCTGCCAGCTTTTCGAGGAGGGTTTGCGGCAGTGCGGAAGGATCCATTTTCACAAACTCGTCTTGCTGAACGGTGGTTTCCGTTGCATTTTCTGTTACCGGTTGGCTGACTTCTTGTGCAAACGTTGCAAAAGTGCTAACTCCGAGAATCATGGCTAATGTTACTAATACTTTCTTCATAATCGTTTAAGTTTAGGTGAATAATCAGTTTTATTGTTTCGCTCATTAACTGTAGTGCAAAGGAGATGCCAGCGGTGGAAGCCGCTTGTGGTATGCGGCTGTCTGCCTGTTAATGGTTGTTTATGCGGTGTATGACGGTAAACACTGGGGATGTTGGATTGATTCTGCTCACCGTAAGGCTTGGATGTTACGATAAGTCACTCATAAATAGCAGCTTGTACAGGTAAGTAAATGCTTCCGGCTTCGTTATTCTTGTTTCGGACTCAGAAAAAGCTTTTTGGGGGAGGAGAAGTCTGGTTTCAGATATGTTAGATTGTGCTTAGGTTTGTTTGCATAACTTTTACTGATTTCGGGGTGTGGATTATGCTCCGGAAAGTGGGGATATTGTAGAACATGCGCAACAAATTTGGGGAATTATTACCCATTATACCATATTGTAGGACGTTTTTTTACTTATACTTATTGTCGAAAGCAATATCTTGTTCAGACACTATGCAGGTGGTATGTTTACCGGATTCGGAGGCTTGAATCCGGAGGAAAAAAGTTTTGTTTCTGCTGAAAAATCTTATTCAGCCTTTTCTGTCTTTAGTTTTTTTCTTCTATATTTGCCGCGAATTGGTTTCATGCGGATGTTCATCTTCGTGAATTAAAAGGGAATCGGGTGAAAGTCCCGGACAGTCCCGCTGCTGTGAAGCTCCATTCAACGTTCCGACAAAAGCTTTTGCCACTGGTCAACAGAGGACTGGGAAGGTGTCGGAACGGGAGTCAGTCAGAAGACCTGCCATTTTCATCAAAGGCCGTTTTTACTCGTGGGATAGGAAAGCGGTGCGAAAAGATTCGATAATTAAATTTTTTGTTGGAAAGGAATGCCTATGGAAAAGGTATGTCCGCGTTGCAGGAGTGTGTTTGACAACGGGCACGATGATCCTCTGTCTGATCCTTTGTTGGGGTTGGAGGCAGACTTTTGTGTGCGTAGTTGTTCAGAGGAAAATGATTCCGGTAGTTTGTGTCCCGATCGTCAGGAGGCAGTGGAAACCTCGTTTTGTCCCGGTGATGAGTCTTCTGGGAAAAGTAAAATCAGGAAAGTGCTGATAGCCAACCGTGGTGAGATTGCGGTGCGTATCATGCGGTCGTGTCGTGAGATGAATATAGCCACTGTGGCTGTCTTCTCCGAGGCCGACCGTACTTCGCGTCATGTGATGTATGCCGACGAAGCTTATCCCATTGGACCGGCGGCTGCTACAGAAAGTTATCTGTGTATCGACAAAATACTGGAAGTAGCCAGACATTGCAGGGCCGATGCAATTCATCCGGGGTACGGGTTTCTGTCGGAGAATGCAGATTTTGTGCGCCGTTGTCAGGCCGAAGGATTACTGTTCATCGGTCCGTCGGCCGAAACGATGGAGCTGATGGGTGATAAGATACGGGCGCGTATGCGCATGCAGGAAGCCGGGATTCCGGTAGTGCCCGGCATGGAGCGTCCGTTGCGCAATGCCGATGATGCACTCCGTTTGTGTGATGAGATTGGTTATCCGGTCATGCTGAAAGCTTCAATGGGTGGAGGTGGAAAGGGAATGCGGCTTATACGCGGTCGTGACGAGGTTGTCGAGGCTTACAATGCTGCCCGTTTGGAGTCGCTGTCGTCGTTTGCCGATGATACGGTTTATATAGAAAAGTATATAGAAGAGCCTCACCACATCGAATTTCAGATATTGGGCGACAATTATGGTCATGTGATTCATTTGTTCGATCGCGAATGTTCCGTTCAGCGGCGTAATCAGAAAGTGGTAGAGGAGAGTCCTTCCCCCTTTCTTACTTCTGACCTGAGGCAGGAGATGGGCAGAAAGGCAGTGGCGGCTGCAAAGGCTGTAGGCTATTCGGGGGCGGGCACCATTGAGTTTTTAGTGGACAGGTATCGTAATTTCTATTTTCTGGAAATGAATACCCGCCTGCAGGTAGAACATCCTGTTACCGAAGAGGTGGTTGGGGTCGATTTGGTGAAAGAACAGATACGGATAGCGGCAGGCGAACCGTTGCATCTGCGTCAGGACGGGTTGGTGCAACGCGGACACGCCATCGAGTGTCGCATCTGTGCCGAGGATACGGCTAACGGTTTTCTTCCTTCGCCCGGCGTCATTCATCAGATAATACGACCCAGCGGCATCGGTGTACGGGTGGACAGTTACGTTTACGAGGGCTACGAGGTGCCGGGTTGTTACGACCCGATGATAGGAAAACTCATAGTCTGGGCCACGACCCGGCAGTATGCCATCGAACGGATGCGTCGTGTGCTGTACGAATACAAGATTACCGGCGTGAAAAACAATCTGAGTTATCTGAGGCGCATCATGTATATGCCCGATTTTGTACGGGGTGACTATGACACACAGTTTCTTGCCAAAAATTCCCGTAAGCTGATGCGTGGCAGTGGCAACCATGAAGAGTTCGAGAATATGGTCGTCATCGCTGTCTATATCGACTATCTGATGAATTTGGAGGAAAACCGGAGCCATGTTTCGAGCGATCTGCATCCCATCAGCCGGTGGCGTGAGTTCGGCTTGCAGAAGGGAGTGTTAAGAATCTGATTCCAATTAAACCGAAAACTGAGCAGACAGATGGAAATACATATCGGAAACCGGACGGCAGATGTCGTCCTGATAGCCAAGAATGGAAACAAAGTGCAGGTGTCAATTGACGGAAAGCCTTACGAAGTAGATATTGTAATGGCCGAGAACGGAAGTTGCTCGATTCTGCATGAAGGTTATTCCTATAATGCGGAACTGACATCCGATGAAGGAGGCAAGCACTACGAGGTGAGCATGTTTTGTCGTTCCTATGGAGTGGATATTGTTGATACGCAGGCCAAGTATCTGCGCATGAAGCGTGGTGGAGACGAACAGCAGGCTGACTGCATTGTGGCTCCCATGCCCGGCAAGGTAGTCAAGGTGCCGGTGCACGAAGGCGACTTGTTGCAGGCGGGAAGCATTGCGGTGGTGGTTGAAGCCATGAAGATGCAGAGCAATTTCAAAGTCTCGACAGCCTGTCGGGTGAAGGCTGTGTTGGTGCGCGAAGGCGACTCGGTAAGTGCCAACCAGGTGATGATTAAACTGGATTTGACTGACAAATAACGATGAAATGAATATGACAACAAGAGAAGAAATATATGCCCGTTTTGACGAATTGGACAAGAGGGCGTTGCTTGGAGGCGGAATAGATAAATTGGAAAAACAGCACGGACAGGGCAAGAAAACGGCTCGCGAACGCATTGAACTGTTGCTCGACAAAGGTACGTTCAACGAACTGGACAGATTGGTTTGCCACCGTTGCACCGACTTCGGAATGGAAAAGAAACGTTTGTCGGGCGACGGGATCGTGAGTGGGTACGGGAAGATAGACGGGCGTACGGTTTTTGTTTATGCGTACGACTTTACGGCACTTGGCGGCTCGCTGAGCGAAACCAATGCCGGGAAAATAGTCAAGGTACAGCAACTGGCGTTGCGAAACGGAGCGCCGGTCATTGCCCTTAATGATTCGGGAGGTGCGCGCATTCAGGAAGGAGTGGGTAGTCTGGCCGGGTACGCTTCTGTCTTTTATCAAAATACGGTCGCATCGGGAGTGATTCCGCAGATTTCGGCCATTCTCGGTCCGTGTGCGGGTGGGGCGTGTTATTCGCCTGCCCTTACCGACTTTATTTTCATGGTGAAAGAGAACAGCTACATGTTTATTACCGGTCCGGATGTGGTGAAGACGGTGACCAACGAATCGGTCGGCAAGGAAGATTTAGGAGGAGCCGGGGTGCATGGCGGAATAAGCGGAGTGGCTCATTTCGTATGCAATGACGAGGAAGAAGCGCTGATGTCCATCCGCGAGTTGCTTAGCTTTCTGCCTTCCAACAATATGGAGGATGCTCCCTGGGTGGCGTGCACCGACGATGTACACCGTCGGGTGGAAGAGTTGCAGACTGTCATTCCGGAAGATCCCGGCCAGCCTTACGACATGAGGGATATTGTTGAACCCGTATTGGACAATCAGTACTTTTTCGAAATTATGCCTCATTTTGCCAAAAACGTTATGGTGGGCTTTGGAAGGCTCGGCGGACAGTCGGTAGGCATTGTGGCCGATCAGCCGGCTTTTCTGGCCGGTGTGCTCGATATTGACGCCAGCGACAAGGTAGCTCGTTTTGTGCGTTTTTGCGATTGTTTCAATATTCCGTTGGTCACTTTTGTCGATGTGCCCGGTTTTTTGCCGGGAATGAGGCAAGAGCACGGGGGCATTATCCGCCACGGAGCCAAAATAGTATATGCGTATGCCGAGGCTACTGTGCCCAAGCTGACGCTGATTACCCGTAAGGCCTACGGTGGTGCTTACATCGTCATGTCGAGCAAACCTACAGGGACCGACGTGAATCTGGCTTTTCCGCAGGCCGAGATCGCCGTAATGGGAGCCGAAGGGGCTGTCAACGTCTTATACCGGAATGTCTCTGCCGATGAGAAAGCAGCTATTGTAAGCCGGTATGAAGAGCGTTTCTCGAATCCGTACCGGGCGGCCGAAAGGGGACTGATAGACGAAGTCATACTGCCACGCGATACACGCTACAAACTGATACAAGCACTGGAAATGTGTCGGAACAAGAATCAAAGTCTTCCGCCGAAAAAGCACGGCAATATGCCGCTATAATTGTTCAATGTGTGCGTATCCCTGAAGAAGTGATTTCTTTGGGGATACTTTCCGGCGGAAGAATATCGGGGGGCGGAGTCTGAATGAGTTTGTCCAAGTTGCTGTTTACAGAAGAGCGGTTTAACCTCTTCACTTCTTGCCTGCCGGATACAGGAATTTATTTGTGAAACTATATGAATTTATTAACCGATGGACTGGCCTTTGGCTTCACTTTGTGATGACCTCTTTAAACGTGTGCTGCTGGCCGGAAATTTGAAAAACGAAATGAAAACAATGATGGAAACCAATAACTTTACTATTGTGAAGCGGGACGGATCGGCCGACCGCTTCTCGCTCGACAAGATTATGAATGCCATTATCAAGGCATTCCGTTCGGTGAACGAACCTGTCAGCTTGAGCAATGTCTCGAAAATCATCAGCCGGCTCGATCTGTACGACGGCATCAAGGTGGAAGAAATCCAGAACTTAGTGGAGGAAGCCCTGATGCGCGAGGGGCATTATCGGGTGGCAAAGTCGTTTATGCTTTACCGGCAGCGCCATGCGGAGGACCGCGAAGTGATGGACGAACTGAAGTTCTTGTCCGACTATTGCGAGGCAACCAATGCCGCTACCGGTTCGAAGTACGATGCCAACGCCAATGTGGAGCATAAAAACATCGCCACGCTGATTGGCGAACTGCCCAAGTCGAACTTCATCCGCCTGAATCGTCGGTTGCTGACCGACCGCATGAAGAAAATGTATGGCAAGGAACTGGCGGACCAGTACCTTGACCTGCTGACTCACCACTTTATATATAAGAACGACGAGACGAGTCTGGCCAATTATTGTGCTTCCATCACGATGTACCCCTGGCTGACGGGCGGTACGAAGTCGATAGGCGGCAATTCGACGGCACCCACCAACCTGAAGTCGTTCTGTGGGGGCTTCGTCAACATGGTGTTCATGGTTTCGAGCATGTTGAGCGGAGCCTGTGCCACGCCCGAGTTTCTGATGTATCTCAACTATTTTATCGGGCTGGAGTACGGCCGCGAGTATTACAAGGAGCCGGAAAAGGTAGTGGACCTTTCGCTGAAGCAGCGTACGGTCGATAAAATCATTACCGATTGCTTCGAACAGATTGTCTATTCCATCAATCAGCCTACCGGGGCGCGCAACTATCAGGCTGTCTTCTGGAACATTTCGTACTACGACCGTTACTATTTCGAAAGCCTGTTTGGCGACTTCTTTTTCCCCGACGGCAGCAAGCCCGACTGGGAGGGGCTGAACTGGCTGCAAAAGCGGTTTATGAAATGGTTCAACCAGGAACGTACCAAGACGGTGCTGACTTTTCCGGTCGAGACGGTGGCTCTGCTGAGCAAGGACGGCGATGTGCTGGACCAGGAGTGGGGCGATTTTACAGCCGAAATGTATGCCGAGGGGCATTCCTTCTTTACTTATATGAGTAGCAGTGCCGACTCACTGTCCAGTTGCTGCCGCTTGCGCAACGAGATACAGGACAACGGTTTCAGTTACACCTTGGGAGCGGGTGGCGTATCGACCGGTTCGAAGAGCGTGCTGACGGTGAACATCAACCGCTGTGTGCAGTATGCCGTCAATCACCAGCTCGACTACAAAACGTTTCTGACCGATGTCATCGACCTGTGCCACCGGGCGCAACTGGCTTATAACGAGAATCTGAAAGCGTTGCACGAACATGGCATGTTGCCCCTGTTCGATGCCGGCTACATCAATATGGGGCGGCAATACCTGACGATTGGCGTCAACGGTCTGGTTGAGGCTGCCGAGTTTATGGGAATCAAAATCAGCGACAATCCCGATTACCTGCGTTTTGTGCAGACCATTCTCGGGCTGGTCGAAAAGAAGAACAAGGAGTATCAGACGAAGAATGTCCTGTTCAATTGCGAGATGATTCCGGCCGAAAATGTGGGTGTGAAGCATGCCAAGTGGGACTTGGAAGACGGCTATTTCGTACCCCGCAGCTGCTATAACAGCTATTTCTACGTGGTCGAGGACGACTCGCTGAACATCATCGACAAGTTCAGGTTGCACGGCGCTCCCTACATCGAACACCTGACGGGCGGTTCGGCTCTGCACATGAACCTCGAAGAACACCTTTCGCAGGCACAATACCGGAAGTTGCTGAAGGTGGCGGCGGAAGAAGGATGCAACTACTTTACCTTCAACATTCCCAACACCATCTGCAACGAGTGTGGCCACATCGACAAGCGCTACCTGCGCGAGTGTCCCCATTGCCACTCCAGAAACGTGGACTACATGACGCGTATCATCGGCTATCTGAAGCGTGTCAGCAATTTCTCCGAGGCCCGTCAGCACGAAGCCGCCCAGCGCCACTATGCGGTGGTCGGCAACGAGTTAGGTTGAACGTTTTTAGTTTGTTGTCAATACATAGGCTATGCTTAAATATGTCAATGCCGGCATCGTGTTTCAGGAGATTCCCGATGAAGTGACGTTGTCCATCAATCTGTCCAACTGTCCTTGCCGTTGTCCGGGTTGTCACAGTGCGTACTTGTGGGGTGATGTCGGCAAACCTCTGACTCCTGCGACAGTAGATGAGTTTCTGGCGAAATACGCTTCGGACATTACCTGCGTCTGTTTCATGGGAGGCGATTCCGATCCGGCTGCCGTCAACGGATTGGCGGGCTATCTGCGCCGACGCTATCCGAAGCTGAAAGTAGCCTGGTATAGCGGACGTACCCTTCTTTCGCCAGCCATTTGCAGAAGCCGTTTCGACTACATCAAGATAGGCCCCTACATCCGGCATCTGGGAGGGCTGCGCCAACCGACCACCAATCAGCGCCTGTACCGGGTAGGTACGGCCGGCGAATTGATAGACATTACTTCCCGTTTCTGGAATCGCAACCGGCGCATCGGGTAATTCATCTCCCTATTTTTCCCAGTTAGGCAATCTTTTTTTCCTAACTGGGAAAAAATTTGGCGGCAGCAACTGTATGGAACACTCGCGAGCGACACTTGCACGGCTCGTGAGAGACACTTGTGTGGCTCGGGAGCAACACTTGCACGGCTCGCGAGCCAGGCAGGCAATACTCGTGGGAGTTGCTGGCAAAACCCGTGGCAATTGCAAGTAAAACCCGAGGCATTTGCAGACAAAACTCGTGGACTTTTCAGGCAAAACCCGGCGGCATTTTGTTCAAATCCCGCCGACTGATTACCGACGTTGCGCGGCAAAAGTAGGTAGTTGCAGGCGCCATGTAGGACTTTAGGAGTAAAAGATGAATACGCGGATGCCTTTGAAGTGCGGATATACACATATAAAAACAGAATGCCGAAAATAGCCTTCACGCTTTCACCGGGGAATTTCTGGCTGAAAATCAGTAGAATATGGTGAAAGATAAAGTTTCACCCCATTTTGGAGAATCATTAAAAATCCGCGTTCATCCGCCACCATTCGCGTCGTCCGCGTATCCATCTTTCACCACAATCCGCTTACTTTCAGCAGCTTATGGTGAAACTTCACCATGCGAACTCCTGACAACTACATGGCTTTTCTGCCGGTTTTTCCGTTACCTTTCACCGTAACTGATTTATTTTGAGAGGGTTGTGGTGAAAGGTGGCGATGGGATTTGTCCTTGATGGAAGGGATAACCTAAAAAAAAATAATGTAAGCGTCATATTTCTTACACTGATTATTTCGCTAAAATGTTTTTTTTGCAAAAAATGTACACTTATGATATTATCTAAAAGGCAGAAAATAATAACAGCCATTGTGACAGGAACTATAGTAGGGAGTGGATTATTCTTCCTTTATATGTTAAGAGCGCATACTTATCTTACAGATGAGCCGTCGGCTTGTGTGAATTGTCATATTATGTCCCCTTATTACGCTACATGGATGCATAGTTCCCATTCAAGGAGCGCCACTTGTAATGATTGTCATGTTCCTCATGAAAACTTTGTAAAGAAATGGGCTTTTAAGGGAATGGACGGGATAAAGCACGTTGCTGCTTTTCTGGCAAGTTCTGAACCGCAGGTCATACAGGCACATCCTGCAAGTTCACAAGTTATAATGAATAACTGTATCCGATGCCACCAGCAACTTAATACCGAATTTGTGGAAACAGGACGTATAGACTATATGATGTCGGAAGTTGGAAAAGGAAAAGCATGTTGGGATTGTCATAGGGAGGTACCTCATGGAGGGAAAAACAGTCTTTCTTCCACTCCCAATGCGATAGTGCCACTACCGGAATCACCCGTGCCGGAATGGCTTAAGGAAATGAAGAAATAATAAAATAAAACTATAATATATGAACAATAATTTTAAATCTTGGCATGGATGGTTGTTGTTTGGTGTTTCAATGACCGTTGTTTTTTGTTTGGGACTTGCTGTATCTGCTTTGTCTGAACGCAGAGCTGAAGTGGTAAGCATTTTTAATAACAGAAAGAATCCTATGAAGGGTATTGTACCTCAGAATGAAAAGTTCCAGAGTGATTTCCCGAGAGAATATCAGACCTGGACAGAAACAGCCAATACTGATTTTCAGAGTGAGTTTAATGGAAACATAATGGTTGACGTTCTCGAACAGCGTCCTGAAATGGTCATATTATGGGCTGGTTATGCTTTCTCAAAGGACTATTCTACACCGCGTGGACATATGCACGCAATAGAGGATATACGGGCAACATTGCGTACAGGCGCTCCGGAAAGCAAGAATGACGGTCCTCAGCCTTCTACATGCTGGACATGCAAGAGTCCTGACGTCCCACGTATGATGCAGGAAATAGGTGTTGATTCATTCTATAACAACAAGTGGGCTGCTTTTGGCTCGGAGATTGTAAATCCTATAGGATGTTCAGACTGTCACGATTCAGAGACTATGGATCTTCATATAAGCCGTCCAGCCTTGATTGAAGCATTTGCACGTCAGGGAAAAGATATAACAAAGGCAACACCGCAGGAAATGCGTTCTTTGGTCTGTGCACAGTGTCATGTGGAATATTACTTCAAAGGAGATGGGAAATATCTGACATTTCCTTGGGACAAGGGTATGACAGTGGAAACGATAGAACAATATTATGATGAGAACAATTTCTCTGACTATACACATGCCTTGAGCCGTGCTCCTATTATCAAGGCACAACATCCTGATTATGAAATATCCCAGATGGGAATTCATGGACAGCGAGGAGTATCATGTGCAGACTGCCACATGCCGTATAAGAGTGAAGGCGGTATGAAGTTCAGTGACCATCATATCCAGAGTCCTCTTGCCATGATAGACCGTACATGTCAGGTTTGCCACCGTGAAAGTGAGGAAACTCTGCGTAATAATGTTTATGAACGTCAGCGTAAGGCTAATGAAATAAGAAACCGTCTGGAAGAAGAATTAGCTTCTGCACATATTGAAGCCAAATTTGCATGGGACAAGGGAGCTACGGATAATGAAATGAAACCTGTTCTAAAGCTTCTGCGCGAGGCACAGTGGAGATGGGACTTTGGAGTGGCATCACACGGAGCAGCATTCCATGCGCCTCAGGAAATACAGAGAATTCTGTCGCATGGGCTTGACAGAGCCTTACAGGCGAGATTGTCTATTTCCAAGATATTGGCAAAACATGGATATACAGACAATGTACCTATGCCTGATATATCAACCAAGGAAAAGGCTCAGAAATTTATTGGACTGGATATTCCTGCAGAGAAAGCTGCAAAGGAACGTTTTATGAATAAGACTGTGCCAGATTGGTTGAAAGAGGCAAAATCTAACGGACGCATTATCTGATATTTATGTGGAAGAATACTTGGGAAGTAAAAGAAGGAATAATGACCTGTGGCGGATTGATAGCCATAGGTCTTATTTTGCATCTATTTACGGGGGCTGTTGATTGGAGCAGTTTTGCTTGGCCACTTAATATATGTATTTTAACAGTGTATGTAGTGGTCTTGATAATGCTTTATATTTTAAGGAAAAAGCTATATTTTGTTCGCTGGGCAATGTCGTATAATGCAGCTGTACCATCATTGATAGCAGTTGTATTTCTGACATTCCTTATGGGGATGATAAAACAGGTGCCGTCTTCTGTTTCTTCAGACAAAGTTTTCATATTTAACAGTATGCTTTCTTTCTGGCCTTTCATCCTGATTTATATTTGGATGACTTCAATAGTGGGACTGGTTTCCATAAAACATTTGTGTTCATTTCGTCTTAGCAGAATACCATTTCTGCTAAATCATTTAGGGTTGTTTATAGCTTTGGTTTCAGCTACTTTGGGAAGTGCTGATATGAAGAGACTGACTATGAATACCCGTATTGGACAGACTGAATGGCGTGCTACAGATATTAACGGGAATTTGTATGAATTGCCGTTAGCTATAGAACTAAAGAACTTTAGTATAGACGAATATCCACCGAAACTGATGCTGATAGATAATTCTACAGGAAAGGCTTTACCGCACGATAAACCTGAACACCTTTTGCTGGAAGATGGAGTAAATTCCGGTAAGCTGTCAGAGTGGAAGGTTGAAATATTGGACAGAATAGAAATGGCTGCATCTGTATCAGGAGAAGATACTATAAGGTATGTTGAATGGCCAAGTACCGGAGCCACTTATGCTGTAAATGTGAAGGCGGTTTCCAATGATGGGAAACGAACTGCCAGTGGTTGGGTAAGCTGTGGAAGTTTTCTGTTCCCATATCAGGCTCTTCGCCTTGACAGTAATTGCAGTCTGGTAATGCCGGATAGAGAACCCCGACGTTTCTCTTCAGATGTACTTATATATACAGAAAGCGGGAAAAAACAGGAAGAAACAATAGAGGTAAACAAACCGGCAGATATAGAAGGCTGGAAGATATATCAGTTGAGTTATGATGAAAGCAAAGGGCGTTGGAGTGATATAAGTGTTTTTGAACTGGTTTCAGATCCTTGGCTTCCGGCTGTTTATGTGGGAATTATAATGATGATGTTTGGTGCTGTGTGTATGTTTGTCACTGCCCAAAAGAAAAATAATTAGCAAATAAGGAAATATGATGAGTTGGGACTGGTTTATATATTTTGCCATAGCGTCTGTATTGTTCTGGATTATAGGTTCATGGAATGCTTTTAAAGAATTCAAAATACGAGCATGTACATTTACTTTTATGGGACTTCTTGTCTTTGGAACATTTATAGGCTTGTTGTGGTATTCATTGGAGAGACCTCCTTTGCGCACAATGGGAGAGACCCGTCTGTGGTATTCTTTTTTCCTGCCATTTGCTGGGTTGATTACCTATATGAGATGGAGGTATAAATGGATACTTGGATTCAGTACTATACTGTCTGTAGTATTCATTTGTGTAAACATTCTTAAACCTGAAATTCACAATAAGGCTTTGATGCCTGCGTTACAAAGCCCATGGTTTGCTCCTCATGTCATTATATACATGTTTGCATATGCTATGCTTGGGGCTTCAGCCATAATGGGAATTTATCTTTTATGGATAAAGAAAAATCAAGGCGATGTCAAAGAAATAGCCTTGTGTGATAACCTGGTATATGTCGGATTATCATTTATGACTTTAGGTATGTTGACCGGAGCATTATGGGCAAAGGAAGCATGGGGACATTACTGGTCATGGGATCCAAAAGAAACATGGGCTGCAGTTACATGGTTTTCATATCTCACATATATACATATGAGGATAGGAATGCATAATAAACGGGAAGCATCCTTGTATGTTTTACTGTTATCGTTTGTGTTTCTGCAGATGTGCTGGTGGGGAATAAATTATTTGCCGTCTGCACAAGGTAGCAGTATACATACTTATAATATGAACTGATTAAACCTTATGATTTATGAGAAGAAGAAACTTATCTATGTTGATAGCATTCTTATTTATAGGAAATGTATCAATCTCTTATGCCCAGGAAGAAAATAACGAAAAAGACAAATTTTTTGTTTCGGCCCAGATTCGTACAAGAGGTGAATACCGTAATGGAGCATTGTATCCGCGTAATGAAAGTGATTTGCCGTCCGGTTTTATAAATGAACGTGCCAGACTTTCATTGGGATATGAACGTCAACGCCTTTCTCTGAGATTCTCTGCTCAGCATGTAGGTGTATGGGGACAGGATGCCTTGGTGGATAAGAACGGCCGTTTCATATTGAATGAAGCATGGGCTGCATTTGACATTAATGATTACTGGTTTATGCAGTTGGGAAGACAGACTCTTTCGTATGACGATGAGCGTATTCTCGGAGGGTTGGACTGGAATGTAGCTGGACGTTATCACGATGCGCTGAAGATTGGATATAGGAAAAACGGGCATCAACTTCATGGTATATTTGCATTTAATCAGAATGATGAGAATGTTATAGGAGGGACATTCTATGATAGCAGCAAGACAAAGCTGTATAAGAATATGCAGACTTTATGGTATCATTATGATTTTGCTTCGACCCCTTTACAGTTTTCAATTATGGCAATGAATTTTGGTCAGGAGGGAGGCGATGCTGAGACAAGAAAATCTGATACTCAATATATGCAGACATTCGGAACATACATTAAATATGCTCCCGGCTCATGGAATTTATCCGGTGCATTTTATTATCAGTCCGGCAAGAATGTATCATCGCGTTCAGTATCAGCTTTTATGGGTAGTGCACGTGCTTCATATAATATAAATAAGAGCTGGTCTGTAAATATTGGAACTGATTACTTGAGTGGAAATGATAAGTCTGACGGAACATATAAGGCTTTCAACCCATTGTATGGAACGCACCATAAGTTTTATGGGGCAATGGATTATTTCTATGCTTCTGATTTTATTGGAGGTTATAGTCCAGGGCTTTCTGATACTCAGATTGGGGTTGGTTATAAGGTGTCTTCTTCTGTATCAATGGGGGTGAATTATCATTATTTTGCTACAGCTGTAAAACTGGAAAACCTGAAACGTTCATTAGGGTCTGAAATTGATTATCAGCTGGACTGGAAGATAATGAAGGATGTAAGTTTGTCTTTAGGCTATTCTGTAATGTTCGGGACTTCAACAATGGATGTTGTAAAAGGAGGTAACCATAACAGCTGGCAAGACTGGGGATGGGTATCACTGAATATAAACCCACAAATCTTTTGTAAGTGACGATTCCTGTATGAGTTTTGGTGGTAATTATTCTGAATTCAAGTTTCGATAATAAAATGTATATTAAACAGAACGCTCAATTGAGTAAATTACATATAATTTACTGTAAGTAGAAAATAGAAGACCTGGCAAATAGTCATGAAATAAAAGTAAATGAGCTATTTGTCAGGTCTTCTATTATAATTGAAATTAATCTTGATATTATATGGGCCTTTTAATTTTAGCCAAGTTTAATTCTATGTTACCATTAGGTATTCTTTTTATTAATCCTTCCTTTTCCATTTTATTGAATTCAGTTGATAATGCAGGTCTTGTAACATTCAAATATTCAGCCAGCTGCGTTAAAGTATGAGGCATCTTAATGATATTAGAGTCTTTAGCCTGCTTTTTAAACAGATATACTAGGATACGTTCTCTAATTGTTTTTCTGGATAAAACATCCAAACGTACAGTTGTACATATATTACATTTTCCGGATACACAAAGAAAACTTCTTAAAATATCAGGACATTCACTGATGAGACGGAATGTGGAATCCTTTGTAGCTGTCAGAAGTATAGATTCTTCAATCGTTTTAAATGTTGCGGGGAATCTGTTGTCTTCTTTAAACAAATGAGGAGTTGCAAATGCACGTGGGGCCACAATATTTTCGATTAGAACCTCATTGCCATTTGCATCAATAATATTGACCTCTAATTCTCCTTTTAATAAGATATATAGCCTGGAACAGGCTTCTCCTTGTTCTGCAATTATTTCATTATTTTGAATCTTGAATAAATTAAAATCAAGTTCCTGAATGAGTCTCTTTTTTATATGAGTATTTAAATCACGGAATAGTGGTATTGAGAATAATATATCTTTATAATAGTCATTAAATTCAATTGTCTCCATAATCTTATTCTTTTTGAAAATGTACAAAGTTAGTATTTTCTGCCGACATTATGAAACTTTATCCGGACTAATATCCAATCTGATTATCAGATTACTGAGGATTATGTGAACATAGTGTTTTATTCATAGATGAAGTTTC
>OMCT01000327.1_pt1 | contig 39386 bp, 31 predicted proteins | sample 1674301 | NCBI WGS metagenome assembly OMCT01 (sample SAMEA103958158, study PRJEB25191) | human gut metagenome
CTGATTATCTGCCCGCTGGTCTTTCTGGCGGGCTTTGTGGATGCCATTGCCGGAGGCGGTGGGCTGATCTCGCTCCCCGCGTACCTGCTGGCCGGGCTGCCGCCTCACCAGGCCATTGCCACCAATAAAATGAGCTCCACCATCGGGACCTGCGCTTCCACGGCACGGTACCTGAAAAACGGCTATGTGGACTGGCAGGCGGCCATCCCCTGCATGGTTATGGCCATCCTTGGCGCCAATTTTGGCGCGCGGCTCATCCTGCTCATTCCGCAGCAGTACATCCAGTACCTGCTGCTGGGCACGCTGCCGGTCATTGCCTTTGTGGTACTGCGGCGGAAGCCCATCCAGCCGGGGGAACAGCCGGAAAGCACTATGCCCCGCAGCCGGCAGCTGATTTTAGCGGCGGTGTTTTCTCTTATCATCGGGCTGTATGATGGCCTGTACGGGCCGGGTACCGGCACCTTTTTGCTGATGCTGTATACCGGGCTGTGCAAAATGAGCCTGGAGCGGGCCAGCGGTACTGTAAAGCTGGTCAATCTCTCCTCCAATATCACCAGCTTTGTGCTGTTCCTCACCACGGGGCAGGTGCTGGTCACGCTGGGACTCATCTCCGGTGGGTTTTGCCTGCTGGGGCATGTTATCGGCTCCGGGATGATGATGAAAAACGGCAGCAAGATCGTGCGGCCGGTCATCATTACGGTGCTGGCGCTGCTGTTTATTAAGGTAATAAGCGATATGATGGCGGGCTGACCGCCGGAAAGGACGATCATACTATGAGTAAGCTCCAATGGAAGGGTTCCACCCTGCTGGCCCCGGTGCCCGCCGCACTGGTAAGCTGCGGTACGCTGGAAAAGCCCAACGCTTTGACCATCGCCTGGACGGGCACGATCTGTTCGAACCCGCCGATGTGCTACATTTCGGTACGGCCGGAACGGTATTCGTACGACATCATCAAACGGAACATGGAGTTTGTAATCAACCTGACCACCAAGGACATGGCACGTGCCACGGACTGGTGTGGCGTGCGTTCGGGAAGGGACCACAACAAATTCGAGGAAATGCACCTGACTCCGGGCAAGTGTACGGTAGTGAAGGCACCCCTGATCGAAGAATCGCCGCTGTGCATCGAATGCCGGGTGAAGGAAATCGTGTCGCTGGGGTCGCACGACATGTTCGTGGCCGACGTGGTGAACGTACGGGCAGAGAACAACCACCTGAACCCGGAGACGGGAAAGCTGGAACTGGCAGAAACCAATCCGCTGGTGTATGTGCACGGCGGGTACTATGAACTGGGCAATAAAATAGGAAAATTCGGCTGGTCGGTAGAAAAGAAGAAAAAATGAAACGAGGACGTTGGTCGTGTTGTCTGCTACTGTGTGCATGCCTGTCCGCTACTGGAGCATGGGGGCAGGACTTGGTGGTGCCAGGCACTCCGGAAATGGAAAAAACGAAGGAGAAGCCTGAGCACGAGCATGTGGTGAACTTCGGCGCGAAGGGCGGATTTACGTCGTCATTGTTCTTAGTGCCTCACCTCAGCGTGAACGGGGTGAACATCAAAGAGATACAGAACAACTACCGGATAGGTTACTTCGGGTCGCTGTTCATGCGCATCAACTTCGGGAAGCACTTCCTGCAACCGGAAATTTCGTACACGGTGAACAGTTGTGACATCACCTTCGACAAGCCGCTGCCGGAAGGAAGTGCCAGTGACGCCACGCCGGAAAAGGCGTCGATCACGTCGTCGATACACAGCATCGACATCCCGGTGATATACGGCTACAACATTATCAAGGAAGGGCCTTACAGCTTGGCCATCTTCGGAGGGCCCAAAATCCGCTACATGCTGCAGAAGCAGAGCGAAATTACTTTTGAGAACTTTGACCAGACGGACATACAGGAGACGTTGCGACCGCTGAACATTTGTGCCACGTTAGGGGTGGCGGTCACCATCTCGCGCGTCTTTTTCGACTTCAGATACGACATCGGACTGCATAACATGTCGAAGCGGATTTCGTACACCATACCTGAGACAGATGCGTCTGCGGAAGCAGCAGAGGCCGACAAAGGCATCTTCTTCCACCGCAGGGACAATGTGATGAGCTTCTCGCTGGGGGTGTTCTTCTGAAGAGAGGGCGGGATTTCTGCTGCGAGGCTGTGTCACGCTTCCTTTAGGCACGGATTACACGGAAGTTCGCGGATGATGATTCTTCTTTCTCTGTGTTTTTCCGCGTAATCCGTGCCTGAAAAATACCGCCTGCAACCGAAAAAACAAAGCACTGCTTTGCGAAACTTAATTTATTTGCCTACTTTTGCGTGCACATAACAAACGATTTAAGTTTTGAGTTTGTGAGTTGGTGAGTTTTTGAGTTTGTGAGTTGGTGAGTTTTTAAGTTTTTGAGTTTGTGAGTTGGTGAGTTTTTGAGTTGGTGAGTTGGAAATTTATAAATGTCATGGACTTACAGAACTTGAAAAGCTAAAGAACGGAGTACTACTTATCAATTACCCTTATATATAAGAAATGAAAAGAGACGACTTGATTTTCGACATTATCGAAAAAGAACATCAACGCCAGCTGAAAGGCATTGAGCTGATTGCATCAGAGAACTTTGTAAGTGACGAAGTGATGCAGGCAATGGGATCCTGCCTGACCAACAAGTATGCAGAAGGATACCCCGGTAAGCGTTACTACGGAGGCTGCGAAGTAGTGGACCAGAGCGAACAGATCGCCATTGACCGCGTCAAGAAGATCTTCGGTGCGGAATGGGCCAACGTACAACCGCACTCGGGAGCACAGGCCAATGCTGCCGTATTTCTGGCCGTACTGAATCCGGGAGACAAATTCATGGGTCTGAACCTGGCTCACGGCGGCCACCTGTCACACGGATCACTGGTAAATACTTCGGGAATCATTTATCATCCCTGCGAATACAATCTGAACAAAGAAACAGGACGTGTGGACTACGACCAAATGGAAGAAATCGCTTTGCGCGAAAAGCCCAAGATGATCATCGGTGGCGGTTCGGCCTACTCACGCGAGTGGGACTACAAACGGATGCGTGAAATTGCCGACAAGGTAGGTGCCATCCTGATGATTGACATGGCTCACCCCGCCGGACTGATTGCCGCCGGACTGCTGGACAACCCGGTGAAGTATGCTCACATCGTGACTTCGACAACTCATAAGACCCTGCGCGGTCCGCGTGGAGGTATCATCCTGATGGGCAAGGACTTCCCCAACCCCTGGGGCAAAAAGACACCGAAGGGCGAAATCAAGATGATGTCGCAACTGCTTGACTCGGCCGTATTCCCCGGTATCCAGGGAGGCCCGCTGGAGCACGTCATTGCAGCCAAGGCTGTGGCTTTCGGTGAGATTCTGCAACCCGAATGGAAAGAATATGCTACACAGGTGAAGAAGAACGCCGCCGTACTGGCACAGGCCCTGATGGACCGCGGATTTACCATCGTGAGCGGCGGTACGGACAACCACTCGATGCTGGTGGACCTGCGTTCGAAATATCCTGATCTGACCGGTAAGGTTGCTGAAAAGGCATTAGTTTCGGCAGACATCACCGTGAACAAGAACATGGTGCCGTTCGACAGCCGTTCGGCCTTCCAGACTTCGGGTATCCGCCTGGGTACACCGGCCATCACCACACGTGGTGCCAAGGAAGACCTGATGCTGGAAATTGCTGAAATGATCGAGACGGTACTGTCGAACGTGGACAACGAAGAGGTGATCGCCAAAGTTCGTGCACACGTGAACGAGACCATGAAGAAATATCCGATCTTCGCTTATTGATTGAAGTCGGCCTATAACGTATCATAAAAATCCGTGTAATCTGCGTGTGATCTGTGGTGAAAGCCATCGGGGACGTGGATTGCACGGATTTTTTCGGTTTTGTCAGAAAGTAAAATTTGTCCGTCCGAACATCAGACTATAACTAAAATTATTGTAACTTTAGCCCGATAATACGTTACAGATATGATTTTTAAAGAAGTTGAAATAACTAATTTCAGGGGGATCAAGCATCTTTTCCTGCCAAACTTAAAGCAGGTCAATCTGCTGGTCGGCAGAAACAACTGCGGAAAATCGAGCGTACTCGACGCACTGTTCCTCCTGTCCGGCTTTTCTAATCCGATCTTGATTTTGAGAATCAACCAGTTCAGGGATTACGATTCTTTCGCTCAGGAAGATATCTGTCTGAACTTCTACAATATGGCATCGGAAAATCATATTCTGATACATGGACAAAAAAAAGACGGGACTGCGAGGACATTGGAAATTGCTCCTATCATCTCAGAGTCTTCTAACATCGTGATATCGGGAGAACAGATTTCGACACAGGCCCTTTCGAATCAGGAAGCGAATATCACTACCGGACTATCCATGAACTTCAGCTATACCCTAACGAATGGAGAAACGATAAGCGACCGCTCGGCCATCCTTATTGACCCTAAAGAAAAAGGGGAAAACGTCCGGATAGAAACGTCGAAACAATACAAGGAAACATTGCCGGGGGTATATCTCAATTCGAAATTCGCATTCAGCATCGCCGTTGAAAACCTGACACGCATCATTGAAGCCAAACAAGAACCGGTCATCGTAGAAATACTGCAGCATATAGAACCCAAAATAAAATCCATTCATGTATTGAAATCGGGAGTCTGCGTGGACATCGGACTAAACAGATTGGTTCCTATCAACATGCTGGGAGACGGGATAAGAAAACTGTTGGCGATTATTACTTCGCTTTATGGCTGCAAAAAAGGAATTATCTTTATTGATGAAATAGATAACGGCATGCACTTCTCCTCATTAGCTTCGCTATGGAAAGCCATCCTGAAAACCGCCCGAATGCTTGACGTACAAGTGTTTGCTACTACACACAACATCGAGTCACTCCAGTCTCTGAACAAGGTACTGGGCGAAACCGATAACAAAGAGATACAGGATGACATCATGTGCTATTCCTTAAGACATCTGCCAACAGATGAAATGAAGGCTTATGAATATCCCTATGAGAAATTTCAATATGTCATTAACCAAGAAATTGAAATAAGATGATCAGAATCTTTGTTGAAGGGAGGGATGCACAGTTTTTAGAGAAATACCTTCTTTTCCTTTGGGGAGAAAACCGGGAAAAGTGGGAAATACCGCGGACTAACGGATATACCAACCTGCCGCTGTTGGATCAGAAATTTAAAGAAAATACAGAACAAGGAGGAGTGAATCTGATTATTTTTGATGCCGATTTTCCTCAGAACGGAGGCGGATATGACCAGAGGAGAAAATACCTCCAGAAGCAGTTGAACGATTTATCTGTTTCTGCAGAAATATTTCTGTTTCCAAACAATCGGGATGACGGTGATTTTGAAGTGTTGCTGGAACATATCGTCAACGAGGAACATGCCTGTCTGCTGAAATGTTTTGAAGGATATGAAAAGTGTGTTGCCGGACACGTAAACCCGGATGGAAGTCTCAAGTACCTGTCACCCAACAGAAAGGCTAAAATATATGCCTATATAGAATCTTTTAAAAAATCGAGAAAGGAAACTGAACGCTTTAAAAAGCAAAAGGATTTCTTCTTTGACAACCCCCAGTATTGGAATTTGGAAACTGAGTATTTATCACCTTTAAAGGACTTTCTGCAAAGTGCAGAAAACAAGCATTCAAACTCTGCTTTATGAAAACCGAAAAACAGAAAGCGGCCGAAGGGTTGCTGTACGATGCCAACAATGACCCGGAGTTGCAACAGGAAATGCTGGAGACGCGCTGCCTGCTGCACGAATACAACCAGCTGCCACCCAATCGTAGCGAAGAGCGGGACCGACTGATACGCCGCATTGTGAACATGGGCGAAGGTGGCTGCATCATCTCGCCTTTCTACTGCGACTACGGTTACCACATCCACATCGGAAAGAATTTCTTCGCGAATACCAATTTAGTGATTCTGGACGGAGCCGACGTCAGCATCGGCGACAACGTATTCATCGCACCCAACGTGGGCATCTATACCGCCGGACATCCGTTGGACGCAGAACGGCGCAATGCCGGGCTGGAGTATGCGTACCCTATCCGCATCGGCAACGACGTGTGGATTGGAGGAAATGTGGTGATCCTGCCGGGAGTAAGCATCGGTGACGGTGCCGTGATCGGGGCTGGCAGTGTGGTGACCCGCGACATACCGGCACATACGGTGGCGGTGGGGAATCCGTGCAGGGTGATGAGAAGCCTCACCCCCAACCCCTCTCCCAAGGAGAGGGGGGAGGAAATGGGAAAGGAAATGAAAAAAATGAATCATTAACCCTAAACTTTAAACCCTAAACTATAAACCATAAACCCTAAACAATAAACCCTAAGATATGGCAAAGAAAGATTATATACAGGCCAACAAAGACTGGCTGACGGCAAAGGCTGCCGAAGAGGGAGTGATGCCACTGCCGAAAGGTATCTATTACAAGGTGCTGGCTTCCGGAAAAGATGACGGACCACAACCCACCCCACGCAGCATTGTGACTGCCCACTACACGGGATGGACCATCAACGGCAAGAAGTTCGACAGCAGTCGTGGCGGTGTGCCCATAGCTTTCCGGCTGAACGAACTGATAGAAGGATGGATCGTAGCCATGCAGCAGATGCATGTGGGTGACAAATGGGAAATCTATATCCCCGCCGAAATGGGTTACGGAAAATTTTCGCAACCGGGCATTCCCGGAGGTTCGACACTGATCTTCGAAATAGAGCTGCTGGGAATAGGGTAGAAAGAATGAAGAATGAAGAATGAAGAATGAAAAGTGAAGAATGAGGAACAGAGAATGAAAAATAACCTGTTGTCCGAACGGCTCACCTACAACGGTGACAACGGAACGCATACCCATGTGCACCTGCTCAACTATTCGGCAGAGCACTTCAACGAGATTGTCTGCAAGGATTTTGAGGAGATTGCCGCACAGACGTCGCCCGACGACAAACTGTGGATAAGGGTGCACGGACTGAAAGACACGGAGTACATCAGGAACCTGTGTACTTACTTCAACATCAACTTCCTGATGATGCAGGACATCCTGAATGTGGATCACCCGAGCAAGATAGAGAAGAACGGTGACTTTAACTTTGTCGTGACACGCATTTTCCAGGATGACACCGTCATTGCTGTCCGGCTGATACAAGGCAAAAACGTGGTGCTGACCTTCACCGAAGTGGAAGCGGGATTCTTTGACGATGCTGCACAGGCCCTGCAGAAGAATGTGCTGAAAATACGGACACGGTCGTCGGACTATCTGTTTTCGGTACTCTTCAACGAAGTGGTGTCGAGCTACGTTTCGCAGGCCATTGAGATAGGCGACCAACTGGACGACCTGGAGTCGGAACTGCTGGCCGCGACTACCAGCTACAACATACGCATGCAACTGCAAATGCTAAGGAAACGGTATATGGAAATAAAACGTACCGTCGTACCGCTGAAAGACCAGTACTCGCGCATCCTGCACCCCGACTCGGAACTGATCAGCGAAACAAACCGCCCCTTCTTCAACGACGTCAACGACCACCTGCTCAACGCCGTACAGCTGACTGAAGGATGCCGGGAGACCCTGTCGTCGCTTATGGACCTGTATATATCGAACAGCGACATGCACATGAACTACATCATGAAACGGCTGACCATCGTATCGACCATCTTTATCCCCCTGACCTTTCTGGTAGGCGTATGGGGCATGAACTTCAGGTTTATGCCCGAACTGGACTGGAAGTACGGCTACATCATGGCATGGGGAATCATGCTGGTTGCCGGATTAGCCTCGTACCTGATATTGCGCTCAAGGAAGTGGCAATAAGCAAATCTTTGTAAAAAGCATCGGAGATTGTAATAAATTACGTACCTTTAGCGCCCCTAATGAAAAATGAAGAATGAAGAATGAGGAATGAAGAATTAGAAATGAAGAAATTCTGCAGCTCATTAACCATTCATCATTAATCATTAACCATTTACCATTAACCATTAACCATTAAAATAAGCAAATGATGAAGAAACTTACTTATGTATTGGCAGCAGCCTTGTTGGCTGCCTGCAACAGTGGAAACAACGGTTATACCATCACAGGAACCGTAGAAGGTGCCAACGACGGCGACATGGTATATCTGCAGGGAGTAGAAGGCCGTCAGCTGGTGAAACTGGATTCGGCTGTCATCAAGAACGGCGCATTCACCTTCACCGGAAAACAGGATACGGCCGTGAGCCGCTACCTGACCTATCAGAACAACGAAAGCAACGGCTTGGCCATGGACTTCTTCCTGGAGAACGGTAAGATTGCCATTCAGCTGACCAAGGACAACGACTCGGCTACCGGTACACCAAACAACGATGCTTACCAGGAAATCAGATCGCAGATCAATACGCTGACAAAGCAGATGGAGACCATGTACAGCGCACTGTCGGACACCACACTGACCGATGAACAGCGTGAGGCCAAGGGCAAGGAAATAGAAGCGCTGCAAGAGAAAATGATTGGCGTGGCAAAGGATGGAATCGCCAAGAACATCACCAAGCCGGTAGGCATATATCTGCTGAAACAGAATTACTACTACATGGATGTGAACGAACTGGATCCGCTGATGTCGCAGATCCCGGCCATGTATGACCAGGACGAAGCGATTGTCCGCATCAAGGACAACGTGCAGCGGATGAAGACGACTGCCGTAGGACAGAAGTTCACTGACTTTGAAATGCAGACTCCCGAAGGCGAGAATGTGAAACTGTCCGACTATGCCGGCAAAGGCAAGGTGGTGCTGGTTGACTTCTGGGCAAGCTGGTGCGGTCCGTGCCGTCGCGAGATGCCGAACTTGGTTGATCTGTATGCCAAATACAAGAACAAGAACTTCGAGATTGTAGGTGTTTCGCTGGATCAGAGTGGAGAATCCTGGAAGAACGCCATCAAACAGCTGAACATCACTTGGCCGCAGATGTCGGACCTGAAATACTGGGATTGTGAAGGCGCCAAGCTGTATGCCGTAAGCAGCATTCCTCATACAGTGCTGATTGACAAGGACGGTACCATCCTGGCACGCGGTCTGGCAGGCGAAGAACTGCAGGAAAAGCTGGCTGAAGTGATGAAATAACTTACCACCTTAAAATCTTACATCCTAACGGGAAGGTGTGCCAACGAAGGAGGAGCAACCCGACTTCGCGAACGGCACACCTTCCCGTTACCTTTTTTGTTCCTGTAACGACAATCGGTTGATAAAGAAGCCACCTCTCCCATTTCTTACCATTTGATAATTTTTGCCGGCAGGATTTGTTATACCTTTGCGGACTCAAACACAGAGAATCAGATATGGAAAGCAAAAAAGAAACTTTGAAAGGCAGCATCGACTTCGGAAGCATGCACATCCCTACCCTGTTCAGGAAACTGTTGATACCAACGGTATTGGGAATGGTATTCTCGGCCATCTTCATCATCACGGACGGCATCTTCGTTGGCAAAGGCATCGGCAGCGACGCGCTGGCGGCGGTCAACATCACCGCACCGCTCTTCCTTATCAATACGGGGGTAGCACTGATGTTCGGCATCGGGGCATCGGTCGTGGCCTCCATTCACCTGTCGCACGGCAAGCCGAAGGTGGCGCGCATCAACGTGACACAGGCGGTGATCGTCTCGTCCCTGCTGCTCATTGCTTATGCCGTGGCCATCCTGTGCAACGTGGAGCAGGTAGCCCTTCTGCTGGGCAGCAGCGAACGTCTGCTTCCGCTGGCCGTGGAATACATGTACTGGTTTGTGCCTTTCCTGGTATTCAGCGCACTGCTCAGTTCGGGCATGTTCTTCGTACGGTTAGACGGTTCGCCCAACTACGCCATGGTGTGCAACATCATCCCGGCGCTCATCAACATTGTGTTGGACTACGTGTTTATCTTCATCTGCCGGTGGGGTATGTTCGGTGCGGCATTGGCCACCAGTCTGGGCTACATCGTCGGGGCACTGATGATACTGGTCTATCTGATGCAACGCCGTCACGTCATCCGCCTGGAACGCATCAAGCTGAGCCTGAAGAGCCTGCGACTGACGGTGCGCAACGTGGGCTACATGATGCGGTTGGGACTGTCCACCTTCTTGTGCGAGGCGGCCATTGCGACCATGATGTTTGTGGGCAACTATGTATTTATCCACTATTTAGGCGAGGACGGTGTGGCGGCATACAGCATTGCCTGCTACTTCTTCCCCATTATCTTTATGATCTACAACGCCATCGCCCAGTCGGCACAGCCCATCCTGAGTTACAATCACGGGGCGGCACAGCCGGAACGGGTACGGTCGGCCTTTCGACTGGCACTGTGGACAGCAGTAGCATGCGGGGTAGTGGCCTTCCTTGTCACGGAGTTCTTTACTGAAGCAATTGTAGGCATGTTTGTGGATCGGGGATGTGCCGCCTACGACATCGCCGTGCAGGGACTTCCGCTCTTTGCAGCAGGCTTCGTGTGCTTCGGAGTGAACATCGTGTCCATCGGCTATTTCCAAAGTGTGGAGCGCGACCGTCCGGCCATGGCCGTCACCCTGCTGCGTGGCTTCATCTTAGTATTGCTGTGCTTCTGGCTGCTGCCCATCCTGATGGGGACGCCGGGCATCTGGCTGGCTGTGCCTGCCGCCGAAACACTGACGCTGCTGTTTGTACTGACCATCTACTGCCGGGGCAGAAAAAGGAAAGAGAAACTGGGAGAATGAAACAAAATCTGTTATTTTCAGGCACGGATTACACGGAATAACACGGGGAAAAAGAGCAGAAATTATCTGTGAATTTCCGTGTAATCCGTGCCTGAAAATAACCTTCTACGGAAACCGAAAATAAAGAGACATGGAAAAATTCGTTGACATATTCAGCAAGAAATACAACCTGAACAGCAAGGATGCCGCCGAACTGCTGGCACTGATGGAACCCGTCAGCTATCGTCGTGGTGAAGTACTGGTGCACGAAGGCGAATTGAACACCGCTTTCTACCTGATAGGCCAAGGCATCTGGCGCGGCTACTACCTGCGCAACGGGGTGGACGTCAGCATCTGGTTTGCCACGACGGGAGAATCACTCTTCTCCACCCGTGGCTACATGGGCGGGCGTCCGTCGGGCACCACCATCGAAGCCATGAGTGACAGCCTGCTCTACCGCATCGGGAAGCAGGAACTGGAGTCCTTCTTCCACTCGTCGGCAGCAGCGGCTAACTTAGGGCGAAGAATGTTCGAACGGGAGTTCCTGGCTTTCGAAGAGAGACTGATCAACGAAGGAGCCACACAGGCCAAGGAACGGTATCTGTCGCTGCTGGAGCGGATGCCCGAACTGCTGCAACATGTGCCGCTGAAGCACATTGCCTCGTACCTGTACATCACGCCCCAGTCGCTGAGCCGTATCCGCGCCGAGCTGGCACGAAAAAACGGGAATGAAATCAATCACCCACACGAATGATCTGCTGCACTTCGACCACCCCGTCGTATTCGGCAGCAAAGCCTTCGGTCGCAGGAGCCATCTTCTTCACCTTCAGCTCGGCCGAAACAGAAGTATAAGGTTGGGCACCGGCAGGCAGAGCCGCCTTGTAACGTTTCTCCAACTCGCCCGTACGATCGACGACCCAATAGGACAACGTATCGCCTTCGGGAGTAAAAGAACAGGCCTCGTGACCCAGGATGAGACGACCATTACAGGTCTGCACGGAATCGGAAACCGTCGTTTCCTCATATACATTCACCGCCTCCGATGTTCGGGAAGAGGGACGGCAGGAGAACAGGCACAAGGCTGTCGCCGCCAGGAAAAAGAATACCTGTTTTTCATGCTTCTATTGATTTAATAATGAATCTGTGTCGAAGATAGGCATATTTCTTTCAAAAACACATTTTCTGCAAACAATAGTTTGCCGGATTCATTTAAATTAGTACATTGTGCCGCCATAAGACAAAATGTACAAATACAACCTAATAATCATGAAACGCACCGACCTCTACTTCCTCGTGATTGTCGCGGCTCTGTTCGCGCCGTTCTTCGTATCCGAAAGCCTGTATGCAGGCTATCAGTCGTTCAATGCCGCACACGGCATGGTGATGAGCTTCCTGAAATTTGCCATTCTTTCTACGCTGGGCGAACTGCTGGGCCTGCGTATCAGTACCGGCAATTACCTGCGCAAGGGCTTCGGCATACTGCCACGTGCCGTGGTATGGGGCGTGCTGGGTATGGGTATCAACTTAGCATTCATTGTTTTCTCGACAGGTGTACCTGCCGCAGCCGCCTATTTAGGAGCAAACGATCCGGCGGGCATCATGGCGGGTCCCCTCTGCATCGAAAAAGTGTTGCTGGCCTTTGCCATCTCCGTCAGTCTGAACAGCATCTTTGCACCCGTCTTCATGACATTCCACAAAATAACGGACACACACATCCTGGCTACAGGAGGAACTTTGCGCGGTCTGTTCACCCCCATTCCGATGGGTGAGATCATGCAGAACCTGAACTGGCGGGTGCAATGGGGATTCGTGTTCAAGAAGACCATTCCCCTCTTCTGGTTTCCTGCACACACCATCACCTTCCTGCTGCCGGGCGAGATGCGAGTGCTGTTCGCTGCTCTGTTAGGAGTAGCACTGGGCGTAATACTGGCTGTAGCGGCACGAAAGAAGTGATACCCCTCACCTCATTGAACTTTCCGTCAAGATCACCCCATCCATCATGCGGATGATGCGGCGAGCCTCACGGGCATTCTCTTCGGAGTGGGTCACCATGACTACCGTGGCACCGTCGGCATTGAGTTCCTTCAGCAGGGACATCACTTCGTTGCCGTTGGCGGAATCAAGGTTACCGGTAGGCTCGTCGGCCAGGATGATTTTGGGATTGGTGACGATGGCGCGGGCAATGGCGACACGCTGCTGCTGACCGCCACTGAGCTGCTGCGGATAGTGTTCCGAGCGATGGGTGATCTGCATGCGGTCGAGGGCACGGTTCACGCGCTCCACCCGTTCGCGAACGGGCACACCGGCATAGAGCAGCGGCAGTTCGACATTTTCGAACACCGTCAGTTCGTCTATCAGGTTGAAGCTCTGAAAGACGAAGCCTAAGTTGCCGTTGCGCAGGTCGGTACGGTCGTTTTCTTTCCATCGGGACACTTCCTGTCCCATGAACCACAGTTCGCCCGAGGTGGGATTGTCCAACAGTCCCATGATGTTGAGCAACGTGGACTTGCCACAGCCCGATGGGCCCATGATGGCTACAAACTCGCCCGGATGGATTTCCAGGTTCACTTCGTTCAATGCGGTTGTCTGCACACTTTCGGTGCGGAATATTTTGGTAAGGCCCACGGCCTTGATTACGTTATCTGTTTTCATATTGTTATTTTAGGAATTAAGGAGTGAAGAAATTAAACCGATACTTTAAATTCTTCATTCTTCATTTTTCATTCTTCATTTACTCGTATCTCAACGACTCCACCGGATTCTGCGACGCCTTGCGCCACGTCTGTCCTACGACCGTCAGCAGGGTGATGAGCACCGTCAGCAGACCGGCCAGCAGGAAGAGCCACCAGCTGATGGGCGTCTGATAAGCAAACTCGCTGAGCCAGCTACGCATCAGCCAGTAGCCTATAGGGCAAGCCATGACGAAGGCGATGCCGACCCACACTAAATACTCGCGGCAGAACATGCGCACGATGCGGTCGGAGTGTGCGCCGTTTACCTTGCGGATGCCTATCTCCTTGGTGCGCTGTTCGGTGGAGAGTGCCACCAGGCCGAACACACCCATCATGGCAATGAGGATGGCCAGCACGGTGAAGAACAGCAACATGCGGCTCTGCTGATGCTCGCGGGCGTAGTTCTGGTTCAGCTTGTCGGAGAAGAACTGGTAGCTGAAATCCTTGATAAAGGCATCGTCGCGCTTGGCAAACTCCTCGAACTTCTCCTTGATGAAGGCCAAGGTCTGCTGCCGCCGTTTGGGAGTTATCTTGATGTACAAATAGCTCAGAGCCTCGGGGTTGTACCAGATGTAGGCAGGCTTGATCTGCTCGCGCATGGACTGGAAGTTGAAGTCCTTCACCACACCCACGATGCGCAGCGGCATTCCCCACTCCGAACGGATTTCCATCCCGATGGGGTCGGCCACTTTCATGGCGCGCCAGGCCGTTTCGTTGATGACGGCGGTCTTGGTCTCACCCTGATCCCAGTAGTTGTTGAAGTCGTCATCCATCAGTTGGCCCTTCACCAACTGCATGCCGAAGGTCTTCACGAAGTCGCCGTCGGCCCACAGCTGCACCATGCTCACAGAGTCGGTGCGTCCGTCCACATCGGTCCACTCCACCTTGCTGCCGTCCTTGTAATTAGTGCCTTCGCCGAAGTTCTCGATGGGCGACGACATGGAGACGCCTTTGATATCGGGATTGCGCAGGAGTTCCTGCTTGAAGTCGCCTACGTTGTACCACAGACTGGTATAAATGCAAACAATGTTTTCCTTGTCCAGCCCCATGTCCTTGTTCTGCATGTAGTACAGCTGCTTGAAGACGATGCCCGTCAGCAGCATCAGCACTAAGGCGATGACAAACTGCACGCACACTAATCCGCGTATCAGTCCGCCCTTGCGCCCCGTCTTGCGCCCGCCCTTGAAGGCCAGCAACGGATTGACGGACGAGAGATAGAAAGCCGGATAGCTGCCAGCCAGGCAACCCACCCCCACGATGCCGAAAAGCATGTAGAGCACCACGCTCCAACTCGCCTCCAATCGCAGGTCGGTCTCCATCACCCGGTTGAACAAGGGCAGTGTCAGCTCGGTCAATGCCATGGCCAACACCAAGGCGATGCATGCCTGCACCATTCCTTCGGACAGGAACTGCCCGATGAGCACACGGCGTTTGGCTCCCGTCACCTTGCGCACGCCCACCTCCTTGTAGCGCAGCGAGGCGCGGGCGGTGGACAGGGTTGTGAAGTTGAACGCCCCCATGAAGATAACAAGCACCGCTAAGGCGATGAACAGATAGACGGTGGCCAGGTTGCCGTGCTTCTCCACGTCGGGGTCGGCAAAGCGGGTGTGCAGGTAGATGTCACGCAGGGGTTGGAAGCCGAGGCGCACGTTCTTCTCGCCACGGTCGGCCGGCAGGCGGCTCATGGCCTGCGCCTCGCTGCGGAGCAGGGTCGATCCTTGCTTCATCTTGACATAGACGTGCATGCTTTCCGTGAAGGTATCCCAATCGATGCTTACGCCTCCCCTGCCATATGCATCCATCGACATGGCCATTTCAAAGCGGATGTGACTTTTGCGGGGAATGTCCACCACGGCCACCACCGTATAGACGTCGTTGGTGGAGTTGCCGAACGAATAGATCAACTTCTGCCCGACGGCAGGGCCCGAACCGAAGAACTTGCGAGCCAGTTCGGAGGAGATAACCACGTTGTTCGGGTTGTCGTTGATGCGTTGGAGGGTACCTTCCACCACGGGGAAGGTGAAGAAACGGAAGAAGGTGCTGTCCACGTAAACTTCGGTCACCGTCATCTTCTTTCCGTCCTCTGCCTCGTAAGAGTACCGGTCGCCATACTTGATGGCCGTCGCGTCCTCCACCTGCGGGAACTTCTGCCGGAAGTCCATGGCCAGCGTGCGTGGCAAGCGGGGTGACTCTTTAATCTCCCCGCCCGCTTCGCGGCGAAGCTCCGTCACACGATAGATGCGGTTGCCGTCGCGAAAGCAGTCGTCGTGCGTCAGCTCGTCTACCACCCACAAGTAAATGAGGAAGGCAGCCGTCAGACCCAGCACAAACCCCATCAGGTTGATGGAGGAGAACAGCAGGCTCCGACGGATGAGCCGAAGCGCTACTTTGATGTAATGTCTTAGCATAATTCGGTATTTAAGTTTTTAAGTTTATAAGTTCAATCGTTTATGAGTTAGCATTTTAGTTATTAAGTTTATGAGTTTTTGAGTTTATGAGTTTCTGGGGCTTTGGGCTTTTAGGTTTGTGAGTTCTTTAGCCGGTAAGTGCATAAGTTGTCGTTTGACTCCGACTTAAAAACTCGAAAACTTAAGAACTCGAAAACTCGCAAATATACGATTTCTCTCGCACCTGTCTGTCAGCAGCCCAGCAAGGTTACTGCATCGGCCGGCCTATTCCGCAGGCGTTCCCCTCCTTCCCTACGGACTGAGGGTACAATCATCCGGGATGATTCATACAATCAATACGGATGATTCCTACAATCAACGGGGATGATTCCATGCTCCGTCCGTATCCTGGTACCGCTAAGGAAGGGCATCGGGCAGGCAAAGTCCATACGTTGGTGTCACTCCATCCGTACAATGACCAATTCCTCTTCCTTTACCTGCTTCGACAGGGGCAGGTCGGGCAGCATCTCCTTCAGCCGCTTTCCTTTGAAGAGGATGGCGGCCCGGTCGCCTGCCGTCAGCGAAGGCAGTAGGGAGATGTCTTTCCCTTCTACGCGGAAAGGCAGGTTGGCGTATGTATAACGGCCTTCCTTGTCGGCCTGTCCGGGCAGGCTGAAGAAGTCGCCCGTACGCTTGTCATAGACCAAGGTGTGGAGCGTCACTTTCCCCTGGCTGCGGGCATTGGGCGAATCGTAGCCGTATGACAGTTGTATCAGCAGGTGCCTGTTGGTATCGATCCAGCTGTTGACTATGTAATAGCCGTCGAGGCTGTTATTCAGGCTTTCTGTCACGTACTTGCCCGTGGGGCGCTTCAGCGTGCCGAAGTCCAGCTGCCAGACGGCCTTGAGCGTGGAGGCATCTGCCAGCTCGTAAACGGTGTCGTCGTAAGCCATGCGCAGACGGAGCTTCCCGTCATAATGATAGACGTCGGTGCCCTCACCGCTGCGATAGGTGGAGGTGGGCACGTAGTCCTCGGCATCGTTCACCGTAAAGCGGCACAGCGTGTCGCCCTTCTGCCCGAAGGTACAGAATCGCGAGCTGAAAGGCTCGGTCATCAGCCAGCCGCCTTCCGTGACGGCAAAGGCGTTGCCCTGCGTCCTGACGATGGGCAGCTTGCTGGGCAGTTGGTCGGGTGTCCACGGCTCGGCGGCTTCCATCAGCACGTCCCATGGCAGAGTAGCGATGGCGTATTCGTAACCGTGCTGTCCTTCCTGAGTCGGCTTGCCTGCATAAAGGCCGCGAAGCTGACGGACGGACGGGTCGTAGCCTACCTGGCGAAGGGTACGGTTCATGCGTATGCTATATCCGGTCTGACCGTTGCCCATGTTCATCTCACCGATTTCCACGTCATTCCTGAAGAGCACTTTGCGCAGCTTCATATCTTTGTCCAGCAGGCAGATGCCTTCGTAGTCCGTCAGCAGCCAGCCGTCGTCCACGGGGCTTAACTCCGCACCGAGGCCGTGTCCCTCGTAACCGGTGGGATGGAAAGAAAGGGTGCCTAATGCATTGGGTTGCAATGGGCGTACATCCTTCAGGGCGGCGGGTATGTTGAGCACCTTGGCACCCGCACGGATAATCGTTGGCCGGTACTTGATGCCTGCGGGTGGTCGGTAGTCGGCAGCAAAGGTGTCCAAAGTAGCAGCAGCCTGTTGACGACGGGCAGCCTGTTCGGTAGCCTGCGCCAATAGTTCGGCTGCCGCTTCCTCGCGGCTCATGCCCGGACGAGGTTGTCGGCACGAGGCGAGGAAGAGCAGGAGAAACATAATGAAAGTTAGAAAGAGCTTATTCATAATCATCAGTAGTTTTACTCCCCGGAAGGTGTGTCAAAACAAAGGTATCTCAAGCTCTCCTCCTTCTGGAAGGAGGAGTCCCCGACAGGGGGAGGTGGTAGGTGAAAACATAAAGCATTGATTGATAGTCAATCGTGACAGCCTACCACCCCACCCGTTGGGCACCCCTCCTTCCAGAAGGAGGGGAGTTGAATAGCATCTTTCAGTTTTTGACACATCCTCAAGAAAGAAATATGTTCTATCACAAAAAGAAGTGCAACATGTATGCCAAACATATAATAAATTATTAATCAAAACATTACCTCTGTACTCATCGAAGAAAAACGTCCGAATCCGTACACCAATCGCACGCTGGCGTACGGCGTTTATCAGAAAAGAATACGTATCTTTGTAGGCACCACGGAGGACACAGAGTTACACGGAGTTTTTTATTGATGACTTCTATTAAACTCTGTGACACTCTGTGTCCTCTGTGGTGCAAAACAAAGTCCCATGAAAAAAGGAAAGATACTAATTGTAGATGACAACGAAGACATCCTCTTCACCCTGAAGATGCTGTTGCGCCCGCTGGCCGAACAGGTGACTGCACTCAACGACCCGCGCGAGATGTTGCCCCTGCTGTCGCGCGTCCGGCACGACGTCATCCTGCTGGACATGAACTTCCGCCGCGATGCCGTTAGCGGACGCGAAGGCTTTGTCTGGTTAGAGGAAATATTGAAACTCGACCCGCAGGCAGTAGTCATCTTCATCACCGCCTACAGTGATACGGAGAAAGCTGTGCAGGCTATCAAGCAGGGAGCCACAGACTTCATCCCCAAGCCCTGGCAGAACGACAAACTGCTGGCCACCGTATCCGCCGCCCTGCAACTCAGCTTCAGCCGACACGAGGTAACGGTGCTGAAAGAACAAAAGAAGACCCTTGAACAACGTGCCGAAGCGCTGGCCACGCCTGCCGAACCGACACGCATCATCGGCGAGTCGGCCGCCATGCAGGCTCTGCTGCAAACCGTGCGCAAGTGCTCGGACACCGATGCCAATCTTCTGCTCTTGGGAGAAAACGGTACGGGGAAGGACCTGCTGGCCCGCTACATCTACGAGCAGTCGCCCCGCCGCACGAAACCCTACGTACCCATCGACTTGGGCAGCATCCCCGAACCGCTGTTTGAGAGCGAACTGTTCGGTTACGAGAAAGGTGCCTTTACCGATGCCCGTCGCCCCAAGCCGGGACGTATGGAAGCAGCCACGGGCGGCACACTCTTCCTGAACGAGATAGGCAACCTCAGCCTGCCCATGCAGGCCAAACTGCTCTCCGTCATCGAGCAACGGCGTGCCTCGCGCTTAGGCTCCACCACCACTTATCCCGTGGACGTACGGCTGATCTGCGCCACCAACACCGACCTCTATGCCGCCATCGACCGACGCGAATTCCGTCAGGACCTGCTCTATCGCATCAATACCATCGAACTGCGTCTGCCTCCCCTGCGCGAACGGGGCGACGACCTCTTCCTCCTGGCCGACTTTTTTGTACAACGCTTTGCCCGCAAGTATCACAAGGAGATAAAGGGCATCGGCCGTGAAGCACGTCGCCAGTTGCAGCAATACCGCTGGCCGGGCAATGTGCGCGAGCTGGAACATGCCGTGGAGCGGGCAGTCATCCTCACCTCGGGACCGATACTTGCCGCCCGCGACTTCCACTTGCAAAGCCGCCTGATGCACGAACCGATAGACGAGAAGGAACGCTACAACTTAGAGCGCATCGAACGCGAAAACATCGATGAAGTGCTCCGCCTGTGCAACGGCAACATCACCTTAGCCGCCGAGATGCTGGGCATCACACGGACGTCGCTGTACCGAAGGATTGAGAAGTATAAATTGTAGTTGACAAGAGGATGAGTGAACAAGTTGACGAGTCTTTAGATACTGCCTTGTAGTCTTGTTAACTTGTCAACTCGTCAACTTATCAACTCCTAAAAAACAACTATATGAAAACCTACTGGACCCGTACCCCCCTGCTGCTTACCGCTGCCCTGCTGGCCTCGTGCTTCCTCACGGTCTGGATGGCGGTACACAGTTTCTATATCAATACAAGTCTGGCCGCCCTGCTGACATTAGGCATTGCTTGGGCAATCTGCCGGTATATGAAGCGCACGTCGCTCCTCATGGAACAGTTCATTCAGTCGGTACGCCACTCCGAATTTCCCGAGACCTTCGGCAGCAACCGAAAGAATGGTCATCGTGGCCTGCCACCCGAACTGATGGACAGCATGCAGGAAGCACTGGAGCACTACCGTGCCAACCTTCAACACAAGGAAGGACGCCTGCTTTACTTCCAGGCTCTGGCCAACCACATCGACACCGCCATACTGGTCTATACACCACAAGGCAACATCGAATGGAAGAACGAGGCCGCCACACGTCTGCTGGCCACTGCTGTGGACGAACAGCAAGCTAACACCTGGGCACTGAAGGCTCCGAAGACCGTGGACGATCTCCGCCTTTTCCATCCCGACCTGCCACAGCTGCTGCATGATTTGCGTCCCGGATCACTGCACGTGATACAGGTTCACCAACAGGAGGAAGGCACGCAACTGGCCTTGTCGGGCATGGAATTCATCCTGCAAGGAAGGAAGCTGATCATTGCCAGCCTGAAGAACATCCATTCGGCATTAGACAGTCAGGAGACACTGGCCTGGCAGAAACTGATACGAGTACTGACCCACGAAATCATGAACTCCGTCACCCCCATCGTCTCCTTGGCCGAACTCTTAGCCAAGCAAGTGGAAGGACTGGAAGGCAACGAACAGGATAAGGAAGACATGCGCCAGATGCTCGCCACCATTGCCCGACGGGGAAACGCACTGACCCGCTTCGTAGGCAGCTATCGGGAGGTATCGCATCTGCCCCCACCCCTACTGCAACCCATCGATGCCACCATACTGTTGGAAGACGTCCTCCGCTTCATGCAGACCGAGGACAATGACCTACACCTCATGCCACCTCCTGCCCCGCTCCGACTACTGGCCGACAAGGGACAGGTGGAGCAGGTGCTCATCAACCTGATCAAGAATGCCCGTGAGAACGATGCCCGTTGTATCACCCTCTCGGCAGGTGTTACCTCCACCGGCCGCCTCTTCCTCCGTGTGACAGACGACGGTACGGGCATCGAACCCGAAGTGCAGGAACGAATCTTCGTCCCCTTCTTCACCACCAAGCCCGGCGGTTCGGGCATCGGACTCACACTGGCCCGCCAGATTATGCACCAGCACAGTGGCAGCATCGACGTCCGTTCCTGTCCCGGCGAAGGAAGTGTATTTACGCTGCTGTTTCCATACAACGGATGAAAGAAAAAAGTATCTTTGCAATCACCACAAAGGACACGGAGTTCCGCAGAATTCCTTATCTGATGATCTGAATCCGAAAACGAATCCTATGTGACGAAATGAGTTATTGCCTATGAATACGAAGAAGAAAAACATCCTCCGCCTGCTCATCGTTCTGGTAGCAGTGCTCGCCATCGTCTATGCCTCCCTGCCCTACTACGCCCGTCAGGCACTTATCCACTGGATGCCCGTCATCGATGATCTGGAAACCTTCCACCGCCATACGGTGCACCACAATCCCAACGATGTATGGCGTTGGCCCCTCGCTGCCGACTACAACCACTACCAACTGACGGAGGCTGATGCACACTATTTAGACAGCCTGCACACCGTATCCTTCCTCGTCATCCGTCATGACAGCATCGTCTTCGAAAGCTATCGCGACGGATGGAACGACACCCTGACCTCGAACATCTATTCTGCCACGAAAACCATCGTGGGGATGCTGGCAGGCATTGCCCTCGACGAAGGGAAAATACACAGCTTGGACGACCCCGTGTCGCGCTACATTCCTGCCTATACGAAAGGAATGCAGGCCGACGTCACCCTGCGCCATCTGCTTACCATGAGCGGCGGCATGGCGTGGGACGAAGCATACGCCTCGCTTTTCTCCGTCACCACACACGGTTATTACGGCAATGACTTGTACGACTTGGTAACCGGCCTGGAAGTGATTGATAAACCCGGTGTGCAATACTCCTACCGTAGTGGGGAGACACAGCTGTTGGCCTTCGTTATCGAAGCCGCCACTGGGCAGACATTGAGTGACTATGCAGAAGAAAAACTTTGGAAGCCCATGCAAGCCGAACGGGATGCCTACTGGCTGCTGGACAAGAAAGACGGTGACGAGAAGGCTTTCTGCTGCTTCCACACCACGGCACGCGATGTAGCCCGCTTTGCCCGCCTGTTACTGCATCATGGTAACTGGCAAGGCCGCCAATTGGTATCGGAAGCCTACATGAACGAACTGATGCGCCCAGCCTCGTACCTGAAAGACCAATGGGGCAAAGACACACTCAGCTATTATGGCTTCCAGACATGGATCATGGACTATCACGGCATGCGCTGCCCTTACCTGCGTGGCATGTTAGGACAGTACATCATCGCCATCCCCGAGATGGATGCCATCGTCGTACGATTAGGACGCAAACGTTGTGATGTATATAACCGTGAGATAACAACAGACATCACACGGTATATGGACGTGGCGATGAAGATACTGAAAGAGAACTGATACCTTCAGTTTGTAGTTTTCCTGTCACAAGGATGTGCACAACCTGCGTCAAGGATATGTACAAAGCGTTACAATGATATGAACTTCCTGTTCAACGAACCAGAAAGTCATAGAAAGGAGTGTAGAGCCGGTCGTTCACCTCCAGATAAAGATAATTGTTCTTGAAGTCATAGAGCTGGTTGAAGCGTTGCAGGAAGTTGTTGCCCAACACGCCGTCCATCGCGTCACTGGCCTGTACACCCGTTGTCACCGTAGAAAAGGCGCCGGGTATGCGAGGCAAAGTCAGTGCATCTCCCAGTATTACCGAATCGAAGTACACATTCTGAAGTTCACCGCCGTCCTTCACCGTACCGGCTATGCGCGAGATGGCAAATGGTTTCTGTGTGCCCAGCAGGCCGTTACGGCGGACGAAAGGTGTATTGAGATCGAACACACGGTCGGAACCGGTATCCACCTCTACCGACACCAGATAATCCACTCCGCCGACACGCACGCCGACTGGAACGACCGGCACTCCCAGACGATAGTCCATCTTCAGCCTGACAGCCTTGTCCGATGCCGCCTTCTGCCCGTCGCCCAATTCATACAGGAAGATGGATTTCCGCCGATAATCAATACGGACATCAAAGTTCCTCAGATAAGACAGCCCCAGCACACCGTCCCAGGCATCGGGCGGATAAGGAATAGCTATCAGTTTCAAGCCGGAAATGGCCCGGCTGCCCATCCTCACCACCTGCGAGGGCTCTGTGGAAGGAATGGTTTCCACCGAATTGGCACTATTGTTCTCCACACTTTCCGTAAAGGCAGCCAGCCCTTCGGTGCGCGGCGAATTGGAATTGAGCACCACATCCGTCGCTCCCGTATCCAGCAGAAAGCGCAGGGGACGGTCATCCTGTCCGTTGATATAAACTGTCACATACAAACGTTTGTCGGCACCCAGTTCAAAGGGTACGGTGTCTGTCGGCACTACTTCTGCCCGGAGCGGCAAACCCAACAGGCAGGCAAAGCATAAACTTAGCAATGTTGTTTTCTTCATATTATTCTTTCGTTTGAAATTCTTCCATGAGTACAATCTTCTCCCTTTTATCTCCTCCTCGTCTTTCCTATTTGAACCGCGACGTATCCACCGCCTCGCGCTTCTTCTCCTTGTAGCCACCAAACTTCCAGGCGAAGGAAAGGCCGACACTGCGGAAACTGGAGTACTCGTTTGTCACCCACTGGTGGGCGTAGCGTATCTGCGGACAGGGCATCGAAGTCTGCAGGATGTCACGGCACCAAGCGGTGAGCACGGCATTACCGCCGAGGAAGGTGTAGCGCAACGTGGCCGAAAGGTCGCCGCATGTAGGGATGTCATAAATACCCTGTATGGCCCTCCCCTGCAATCGTCCGTCGATGGTCAGCCGGATGTCGGGCTTGCGGCTCAGGGTAAAAGTGTTGTTCAGCACGGCGATGCCTAACAGGCGGTGTCGGTCGAAGGGCAGGTCGTAGAAGTCGCTGTCCTTCTGACGCATCCACAGGCCCAAAAGGGTGAGGCGCGAGTTGAGCCACCGCCCCGCCTTGAAGGGTATGGAGGCCTGCAGGCCCGCCTGTTGCTCGAAGTCGAAGTTCAGGTACTTGTACAGCTCCAGCAGTTCGTCGGGCGACTGGTAGAGCGTCTGCACGGCACGGTCCTTGGTATGGTTGAACCAGGCACGGAAGACGTACTTCGATTTCAGGATATAGGTCAACGAAGTGGAATAGTCGATGGCGGGCTTCAGCAACGGATTACCGTGTATCTCGCTGTATCCGCCACCCAGGTACGAGATGACGTCCTGCACGGCCCAGTAATCGGGATAGTTCTTGTCGCTGCTGAAGTTGAGCTGGAGGATGTGCCCGTCGGCAGGCAGGTAGGTCAGATTGAGGACGGGATAGACGTCCCACTCGTCCCACACGGGCGTTTGGTAGCGCTCCACGGCCAGTGAGAAGTCGGTCATCAGTTTCTGTCCGAAGGACTTGCTGAAGCCTGCATACAGGTTGAGCGTCTGCTCGCGGCGGCGCGACCGGACGTCGTTCAGTTGACGAGTTGATTTCAGTTGACAAGGGGACGAGGGAACAAGTTGACGAGAAGGCAAACTCCTTGTGGCCTGAAGCCTCGTCAACTCGTCAACTGAAATCAACTCCTCATACGTCTGGTACGAATGGTCCACGCTCGTGGTATAGATTGCCCCGTAGTTCAGTCCCCAGCCGTTCTTCAGCTGATGTTCCTGCGCGAGGAAGAACTTCCAGGCATTGATGCGCTGTCCATCCTCGGTATAGAAGTCGAGGGCATCATCACCCATGCGACTGTGCAGCAGCTGGTTGCCCGGAGCGTTGTACCACGTGAACTCCGCGCCCGCTTTCAGCCCGATGGGTGCCTGATAGTCCAAGCGGCCGTTGTGCAGCCACGAGGTCTGGCCGCTCAGGCTTTCGGCCGTCTGTGTCCCCGTAGTGTTCTGTCGGGTGTGACTGGTGGCATAGGCACCGTTATAGACGAAGCTCAGCGAGTGGTTCTCGGCCAGCGTGTAGTCCGTGCCTAAGCGGAAGCTGTGGGTGTGGCTGCGGCCGCGCATCTCCTCGTAGTTGTCGATGAGATGCGTTGAACCGTCGGCCTGCTGCCAGTGGCGGGCTTCCTTGTCCGTGGTGTTGAAGCTCTCGCCGTGGCTGTGAGAGTAAAGAAAGTCGGCTGAGAACCGATTTCCGTTGTATAACAAGGAGGCACGCTCTTCGAACGAGGCTTCGTGCTCCTGGTTGTATTTCCCATAGACTTCGCCCTGCATCACACCCGGGTCGCCGATGCGGTGGCGCAGGCGGACGTTGATCATCGCTCCACGTACCTGATAGCGGGCAGGCGCATTGTACATCACTTCAACGCGCTCGATGCGGTCGGCAGGCAACGACTTCAGCAAGGCGTACAGCTGCGCACCGCTCATGTTGGTCACCTTGCCGTCCAGCACGATGGTGACCGCCTGCATGCCCAACGTCAGTGCTCCGTCCTGCTCCATTACGCCGGGCAGTTCCTTCAAGGCTTCGTAAACGTTATCCACCGGGCGGTCTTTGATCATCCGCGGCAGGTCGTACTCCAGCTTACCGGCCGAAGCCTTCACGACGGGACGTTCGCCAGTCACCATCACTTCGGGCAAATGCCGGTAAAGGCTGTCCATGCGGGCATCGCCCGTCAGGATGCTGTCGGCCGACAGCGTACGCGTGTTATCTTTTTCCAGATTCTCCTGAGCGGAGAGTGGCAGAGCCAGCAGCAGGCAGGCTGCCGATGCCAATAGGTTTTGTCTCTTCATTCTTTTCTTCATTTTTGTACAGCATGATACATCACTCCGAAGTCCGGCTGCCAGTGTCGCAGACAAGGACCGGTGTATGCCAGTACCCGACCCTTCTTCCTCACTACCTTAGGATACAATCATCCGGGATGATTCCACCAATCAACCGGGATGATTCCTACCATCAACGGGGATGATTGTACCCTTCTGCCGTTCTTTTCGGTGGCACAAAGATAGACAGAGACAAATAAAGCCCGCGTTATCGCAGGCTTATGAAGTCTTATCAAGTGTTATCGGATATAGAAAAAGACGATAAAGTCCTCTCGAACCGGTTACGTCCAGTGAATTAGTTCTTCCAAATCACTTTTCAGAAAATCCTCCAATGATACACCGGATGTTCCCACTACAAAGGAACGCTTCGGATGGAAAGCCTTTACAAACTTGGGAAGTCCACTGTTCATTCCTCTGCGGCCGCTTTTTACTTCAATGGCAATGCATTCTCCTCCGTTCACGATAACAAAATCCACTTCATCGGTTCCTTCACGCCAATAATACAACTGATATTCCAATTCCTCAGCCATACTCAGCAGATAAGCCCCGACCGCACTTTCCACCCATCGGCCCCAAACCCTCGGGTCAATTCGATCCTTCTCAAAAGTTCGTCCCTTATAAGCTGTCATCAACGCATTGTTATATACCTGATATTTGGGAATCGAGTTATATTTACGGGCATCATCCTTGGCATACTTCTGCAAAGCGGCCAGTAAAGAGCATTGATTCAAGATTTCCAAATACCCGGCCAATGTCGTCACATTACCGGCATCCTGCAACTGTCCGATCAGTTTGGTCAACGACAGAACCTCTGCAGAATATCCACATCCCAATTCAAAAAGCCGCTTCATCAATGCAGGTTTATAGATATTGGAAGTCATGATGACATCCTTCTCGATAGCGGGAGCCACAAGCGAATCCTTCACATATTTCTTCCAACGCCGCTCGTCTTTTATCAAATGGGCCGGACCAGGATAGCCTCCAAAGTAAATATACTCATCCAATGTAAAACCGAATGCTTCCTGCATTTCCAAATAACTCCAATGCCCCAACCTTATTAATTCGTATCTCCCCGCCAAGGACTCTGTAAGGCCTTTCTTCAACAACAGACGTGAACTGCCCAGAAGCACCACCTTCAAATTCAACCCCATCCGGGTATCCTCATCCCATTCTCTTTTAACGGCATCACTCCAGTTGTCAATCTTCTGAATTTCGTCGATAACCAGCAGAAACACTTTTTCCTTGCGAAGCTGCATGGTTGTGCGGGCAGACTCCCACACCCGCCTTATCCAATCCGTATCTTTGGAATCTACCCCATCAGCCACTTCCATCATATAGGCCAACTCTATCTGTCTGAGTACCTGACTGACCAATGTTGACTTTCCGACTTGTCTCGGTCCGGCAATTACCTGTATGAATTTGCGAGGCTCTTCAATACGTTCCTTCAGCGTATTATATTGTTTCCTAAGATATTCCATTATATAAAAACTTTAAAACCTACCACTGAAATGTTCAAAAGTAATCTTGAAAATGTTCAATTCTCATTCCAAAAATACGCAAATACGGTAATTCGTCCAAACTTTAGGGAACAAAAAATCACACTTCCTCCGCAATCTCCTTCAGATACTGCTCTATCTTCTGGAAGAACAGCGAAAGGTGAGAGCCATCGACAAAAGCATGGTTCACATAAATGGACAGCGGCATCACCAACCGGCCTTCGCGGATAACAGCCTTGCCGGCAGTCATCAAAGGGTAGTTGCAGGCATTGCCCGCTTCGGCCAGCGTATAAGTAATGGATGTGAAGTACATGCCGGGCACGGCACTCAGATGCACCACGTCGTAGTCGCCCTGAGCCATCAGCGTCTTCTCGGCACCATAGGGATCGCCATCGGACGGGATATGGGTAATCAGTTGATGGGCTTCGGCATAGAAGTCGGCAAAACTTTCGTGATAAGGAATGCGCAGGGTGAAGAAGGTACGGCCGGGAACGGCGATGGGTGTAATGATGTCCACACGGTCGTGAAAGACAACCTGCTTCTGCTTGTCGATGCGGTAACGCAACTCATCTACTTCGTTGGCAGCACGTACCACTGCATACAGGTAATAGAGAAAGAACGACTGCCCCCGGCGTTTGGCTGCCGCACGGGCTTCTGTACAGTCGATTTCGGTAGCCACGGCATACCACGAACTGACAAAGGTTTCAAAGAAGCGATAGTTGTCGCGACGGACCCAGGTATCTACATCAATAATATGTTTCATATATTCAACAATTTTAATTCGGGCGACAAAATTAATACATGCAACCGAATATAAGAAGAAATCCGGCCACCGGCCTACCGAAAAAGAAGTGTTATTTAGTCTTACCGGACATCGGAAGATAAAGAGGAAGTGTGTATCTTTATCCCCATGAAACTACCCTCGAAATACATCGCCCTGCTCGTCATCCTCTCGCTGACGGGCATCTTCGCCTATCAGGCCTACTGGCTGACGGGCCTCTACCGCACCATGCGCACCGACCTGGAGCGCAACATCACGGAAGCCATGCGCATCAGCGACTACAACGAGATGCTGGTGCGTATCGAACACCTACAGGAAAGGAACAGAGAGCATGGCGAAGTCTCCATCTCCACTGGTTTTGACGATGAGGGCAAGCAGTTTGTGCGGAGCAGCACCGTGCTGCATCAGGTATCTGACACTGTGATAGAGGGCTTCACCGCCCGTAACGATACGCTACAGCGGATAGAGACAGATACCGTGCGCCCCGATGCCATGCTTCATGCAAAGGAGGGGCTTGACATGCTGCTGCGCAACCAGCGTACCATGACCAGCATGGCCATTTACCTGCAACGCGGACTGCACTCGGGGCTCGACATATTGAGAAGTCCCGATTTCAGTGTATACGACAGCCTGCTCAACACCCGCCTCAGGGAGATGAACATCCCCATACGCTACCGCCTGCAATACCTCTACTCGGGCTACGACGCTCAAGACCGCTGGCTCTATACCGACACCCTTGCCACAGGCGGCACACCCGGCTATGTGCCCGGTCCCGATGCCGTCAGCTACCAATACGCCTTCTCCTCTTCGGAACACGATGTCTATCGTCTTACCACCGAACCGTTGGGCGGCCTCGTGCTGCGGCAGATGGCAGGCATACTGATAACTTCGTCGGTCATCCTCCTCATCCTCGGCTTCTCCTTCTGGTACCTCATCCGTACCATCCTGCGACAGAAAACGCTGGAGGAAATGAAAAGCGACTTCACCAACAACATCACCCACGAGCTGAAGACACCCATTGCCGTGGCCTATGCCGCCACCGATGCCCTGCTCAACTTCCACCAAGCCGATGACCCCGGCAAGCGCAAACGCTACCTGCGCATCTGCCAGGAGCAGTTGCAACGCCTCGGCGGGCTGGTAGAGCAGATACTCTCCATGTCGATGGAGCGACGCAAGACCTTCCGCCTCCATTGGGAAGAAGTACACTTAGCTACCCTCCTGCCCTCCCTCATCGAACTGCATAAGCTGAAAGCCGACAAGCCTGTCCACATCACGCTCGACATCGTCCCCGAAGACCTGACCGTCCCTGCCGACCGCACCCATCTGTCCAACATCGTAAGCAATCTGCTGGACAATGCCGTGAAGTATTCGCGCAACCAGGCCGACATTACCGTCCGTTGCTGCCATTACACGGACACAGACGGACAAGTCTATACAGAAATCAGTGTCAGCGACCACGGCATCGGCATCGCCCGCGACCGCCAGCCCCACGTATTCGACAAGTTCTACCGAGTACCCACCGGCAACCTGCACGAGGTGAAAGGCTACGGCCTCGGCCTGTTCTATGTGAAGACAATGGTAGAGAAGCATGGCGGTACGGTGGAAGTGAAAAGCGAACCGGGGAAAGGGAGTGAGTTTAAAGTGAGATTGAGGGCAGACAAGGCCTCACCTCCGACCCCTCTCCCAGGGAGAGGGGAGGAAGTGGGTATATCTGAAAATGAATACTTATAATGAATGTTCTCCAACGATTGATTAATACAAAAAACAGAAACAATAAAAATGATAACCAAAGATAGTAAACACACCTCCTCCTCCCTCTCCCAGGGAGAGGGGCCGGGGGTGAGGCTCGATAGTTCTATATCCGTCCTCCTCGTCGAAGACGAACAGACCCTTGCCATGATCATCAAGGACACCCTCGAAGGTCAGGGCTTCCTTATCCATACCGCTGCAGATGGGGAAGAAGGCCTGCGCCTCTTTTTCGAGATTCACCCCGACGTAGTGGTAGCCGACATCATGATGCCCCGCATGGACGGTTTCGAAATGGTACGCCGCATTCGGCAAAGCGACCGCCGTACGCCTGTCATTTTCCTCACTGCCCGCTCGGCCGTAAACGACGTTGTCGAAGGCTTCGAACTAGGTGCCAACGACTACCTGAAGAAGCCATTCGGCATGCAGGAACTCATCATACGCATCAAGGCACTGATGGGCCGTGCCTGTACCTACACAACAGCCGAAGTGGAAGCCCCCTCCCTCTACCCGATTGGCAATTACCAGCTCGACATCCGACGTCAACTCCTCCTTCACGAAGGCGGCCAACAGGAACTGTCGCACCGTGAGACCGAAATACTGCGCCGCCTCTGCCAGAACCGCAACTGTGTGGTGAACATGCGCGACATCCTCCTCGACCTCTGGGGCGATGACTCCTTCTTCAACCAACGAAGCCTGCACGTCTTCATCACCAAACTGCGTCACAAACTGGCCAAAGACGAAAACATACGCATCATCAATGTACGCGGTATCGGATATAAGTTAGTAACCGGCAATTAAAAGCCAACCAACTGACATTCCATTAAAATAATGTGAAAGAATTTCATACTCTGCTCCGGAAAGGCTATCTTTGACTAAACAAAAATCTGATGTTATTATGAAACGTCTTCTATTGATACTGCTGATTACTATTTTAACAGTCACTGCTGCCTTTGCTCAAACCGAAGTGGCAACCGATACGTTGCGCCAGGAAACAGGCAACATCCCTCCTACCGAAGAACAGCTCCTGCCCGAAAGAACCCGAAACTACGGAGGATTCCTGATAGACATGAACAGTTTGATCAAAATGCCGACTCCCGACCTGGGCCAATCTTTCAAGATTGTCATTCCCAATGCAAGCAAAGACTACAGCCAGCTCTTCCGGCTCAACCCGGACGTCACCTATTCGTCGGGACTTAGCAACATGTTCAGCAGCGGTTCTTCTTTCTATCTCAATCCTTTTGGCCTATACTCTACAGGCAGCCTGATGGACAATCTGCAAATGGGCAGCTTCAAGCTGAAAAACGGTATGCGCATCAACACCTATGGCGAATACGACAAAGATGGACGAAAGGTCTTCAATCCTTCCGCCCTTCCCTGGGAAAGAAATAATTTCAAAGGTGCTTTCGAACTGAAATCGCAGAACGGTTCGTTCGGCATTCGCATCGAAGTGCAGCAAGGACGAAACGCTCCTTACTGACCCTCTGCTGATATTGCTCAATCAAACGATACCCGAAGTTCCATCTCGTAAGCGTCGCAGGGCTTCGGGGTTTCAACCGTAACAAAGACAACAGAATCCGTAATAATGTTTATCCGGGTACAGCCATAAGTCACTATTTTTGCCGACGGATATGAGAATAGAATTAGAATGGCGCATGCTGAATCTAAAAAACATATATGAGTGTAATCGGTGCTTGGGAAGCCGGACCTTGCATCCCGAAATAAGCATTATCAATCTGTCGGACTCCTGCATGCAGCAAACAAGCATAAAGTTTGGAGTTTATGCCATCATTCTGGCTGAACAATGCGAAAAGAATCCTTGCTGCTGCGGAAAAGGAAACTGCGACTACTCGTATGCCACCATGATATTCTTGCCTCCCGAACAGACCTTCCGCATGGACAAGGAACACTCGCTCCCTTCGAAAGGTTATCTGCTCGTTTTTCAGCCCGACCAGTTCGACGCATCACTGGCCAAACGAATCCCCAAATACTCGTTCTTCCACTACGCCAAAAGCGAAGCCCTGCACTTGTCCCAACGCGAAACCGAACAAATCGTATGCTGCCTCAGGAACCTCGAAAACGAACTGCGCTATCCGACCGACATTCATAGCAGTGTCATCCTTGCGTACCACATCGAGTTAATGCTCGAATATTGCACACGCTACTACGAACGTCAGTTCATCACCCGCGACAACCAGAACAAAGCCATCGTCTGCAAAACTGAAAAATGGATTGACCGATACACCGAAGGCTGTCGTCCGGACAAGATACAGATTCCTCCTTCGGCTGCCTGTGCCGCCATTCTGAAACTGTCTGCAGCCTATTTCAATGATTTGCTGAAGTTCGAGACCGGCAAAACCTGGAGTGAATATTTCCAGCTATATCTGCACGAAAAAAAACAAAAGGAGGCCAGTTCCCTTCCGTGTCATCCCTCCTGACACAGGTAGCGACCACACTAAACTCACGCCGTGAGCTTAATCTGACGAAAGCGCATCATCTGCGATGCCCTGCTCTCTCCGATAAGTCCGCACCATCTCCACAATGACACTTCCATACTTCTCCACCCCTTTCTTACCCATATACGGGATGCACAGCAACGAGGCTTCATCGGCAGGCAACAGATTGCTGATTCCAAGTATTGCCTTCTGTTGCAGAACCGTATATACCGGCATCCCCAACCTTCCCGCCTCGGCATTGCGCCATGCCACCAGACGTTTGTACAGTTCCGGATGCAGAATGTCCGACGGCACTTCCACCTTTCCTCCTGCGGCAGCCGATTTCTGCCTGCCTTTCGCCGCATTCTTACCTGCTGCCGGTTGCGCATCTTCAATGGAAAGCAACGCTTTCTCCTTCAGATAAGCTGCCGTACGAAAACCATTCTGCCCGACAAACTTCAGCAATCCTGCCTTCTGCCGGAGAACATTCATAAAGTCGTCTGCAGCATCACGCAGTTTCTTTTTCAGTTCCTTGTTGTCCGATTGCAGGTTCAGGCTTTTCTGAAGTTCTTCCAATGGCTGAAGATGCTCTCCGAAGTACGAAGCGGCCAGATGAATGCGCTCCTGCAAATGACGGTCCGTCGCATAATCCGGTGACGCACCGACCAGACGCGTATATTGCGTCTTGAACTTCTGCCCTACCATCACTACTTTTTCGTGCATCTGCTCCAACACCTCCTTATACGAAGCAAGCTGTTTGGGATAGAGTTTATACAAATGTTCATCGACCAGACGCACATACTTGCGCAATGCCTGCTCCAAAGGAAAGAAGTCGAACAGCCCCGTCAGCAGTTCCAGAAAATAGGCCTGTTGCAGTGAATGGACACGATCAACATCCGGACGGCTGGCCCGTGCCAGCGAAGTAAACTCCTCCACGGCTTCGTCATTGATAATGGCCCGTTCCGACAGCGGAGCACTCAGCACCATGCCCTCCAGTGTCCGGCAACGGCTCAGTGCCACATACGTCTGTCCGTGGGCAAACGATGCACTGGCATCAATCACCGCACGGTCGAAAGTCAGTCCCTGACTCTTATGAATCGTGATGGCCCATGCCAGCTTGACCGGATATTGCTTGAATGTCCCTTCAATGTCTTCGGTGATCTCCTTGGTCTCCTCATCGAGCACATATTTGGCATTGGTCCACTCTTCTTCCTGCAAGACGAAAGGCATCGGATTCTCCCGTGTACGCACCACGATGCCCTGTTGCGAGATATCCGTCACTTCACCGATCATGCCGTTGTAATAGCGGCGTTCGCCCGAAGCATCATTCTTCACAAACATAATCTGTGCGTTCTTCTTCAGTTCCAGCAGTTCGTCGGTAGGATAAGAATACTCGGGAAACTTGCCATCGATGGTGGCACGATAAGTATATACCCGTCCGGGCAGCTGATCTAATTCATGCTCATTGATGCGCTGCGCCTGATAGTTATGAGTCACCAGTCGGATGTACCCGTCCTCCTTCCGCGGATGAAAACCGGGAATATACCGACGGTTCAACGCGTCGAGCACAGCCTTGTCACAACGGTTTTCGCGAATGCGGTTCAGCAGTTCCAGAAAGTCTCCGTCGCTCTGACGATATACTTTCTGCAATTCGATGGTGCAATAATCGGTCTGCTTCAGCGCATGGCTCGAAAAGAAGTAAGGCGTGTCGTAGAACTTTCCCAGCAGTTGCCATTCGTCCTCCTTCACCACCGGCGACAACTGTTGCAAGTCGCCTATCATCAACAGCTGCACGCCGCCAAAGGGTTTTGTCCGGTCGCGGAAACGGCGCAAGACACTGTCAATGGCATCCAGCAGGTCGGCACGTACCATACTGATTTCATCGATCACCAGCAAGTCGATGCTGCGCATGATGTTCAGCTTTTCTTTCCCGAAGCGGAAACGGTACGAAGCCTTTCCGTCGGCATTGAAAGACGTTTCGGGCACGTAAGGCGCAAACGGAAGCTGGAAAAAGGAATGGATGGTCACCCCTCCGGCATTGATGGCGGCTATGCCCGTAGGAGCCAGCACGATCATCCGCTTCGGACTCTCCGCCTTAAGTTTCCTTAAAAACGTCGTCTTCCCCGTACCCGCCTTTCCTGTAAGAAAAAGATGAGTACCGGTATTTTCTATAAACTCCCATGCCAGTGCCAATTCCTGATTCTGCTCCATGACCGTATGCGTATTTTCAATTGGGGGTAAAGATAAATAAAAAAGCCTATATTCCTACACCTAAAGAGGCACTTTACGATCGTAAAGAGGGACTTTAGGAAGGTAAAGAGGGAGTTTAGGGATGCCCAAGAGAGACTCTTGACTAATGCTGTTCACAAAAAATCGTTATTTAATGAATGGAAAGTCTGAAAATTTTCTTATTTATGCAGAAACTCTGCACAGTTTAAAGATAACTTTGCACTAAAAATAAATCAAATTCTATATTTTAAATTTATAATGCGTATGAAAGAACTGAAATGCCCCAATTGCGGTAGTGTATTTTCCGTAGATGAAGCAGACTATGCTTCCATTGTTAGCCAAGTGAAAACACTGGAATTTGATGCTGAAGTTGAATCTCGCCTCAAAGAGATAATGAAACAAAACAAAATCCAGCAAGAAGCGGATTCGATGAAAATCAGTCAGAAATATCAGGAACAATTAAATTCAAAAGAAATCGAATTATCGAAAAAAGAAAACGAGATCGTTAAACTTCAAGCCCGCTTAGACAGCTTCAATCAAGCTAAGCAACTGGAATTGGAAACAGAACGTGCAAAAACCAATGAAGAAATTGTACGATTGAAATCGATTATTAAACAAAACGAAAGCAACATACAGGTTGCCATTCTTGAAGAGCGCAATAAAGTAAAAGACCTCATTCAAACAAAAGAAAATTCTTTAATTGAGTTGAGGAGTCAAATTGATTTAAAACAAAAGGAAGCCACCATCCGAGAAGCCAGCATTAAAGAAGACTATGAGCGTCAACTCAAGCAAAAGCAAGAACTCGTTGACTACTATAAAGACCTGAAAGCGAAACTATCGACAAAGATGATAGGTGAATCGCTTGAAGTTCACTGCAGTAATGAATTCAATCGTGTGCGTACAAGTATGTACCCCAATGCATACTTTGAAAAAGATAACGATGCCAGCCATGGAAGTAAAGGAGATTTCATTTTCCGCGATTATATAGATAATATTGAATATATCTCAATGATGTTCGAAATGAAGAATGAGATGGACGAAACTGCCACTAAACACAAGAATGAAGATTTTTTCGCCAAACTGGATAAAGACCGGAGAGACAAAGGATGCGAATACGCTATTCTTGTTTCGCTGTTGGAGCCCGACAACGACCTGTACAATGAGGGTATCGTAGATGTGTCCTACCGCTATCCCAAAATGTTTGTCATTCGTCCACAATTCTTTATGCCACTGATATCCCTACTGACCCAGGCCTCAAAAAAGAGCATCGAATATCAAAAGGAGCTGATTGTAGCCCGCCAGCAATCGGTGGATGTAACTAATTTTGAAAACAAGTTGAATGACTTCAGGGACAAATTCGGCTACCACTACCAACATGCAAGCGCAAAATTCAACAAAGCGATTGAAGATATTGACAAAGCGATCATATCTCTTCAAAAAATGAAAGAAGATCTTATGAGCTCTGCAAATTATCTCAGACTTGCCAACAACGACACTGAAGCCCTTTCGATCAAAAGACTTACGCGTGGCAATCCGACGATGAAAAAAATGTTCGATGATGCAAGAACGGCTGGAAGCGACACCCCCTCCGACAATAACTAAATTAAGGTTAGTTACTCAAGTTTCGCAAGTGCGAAACTTGAGTCCTTAAGCACACTTCTTAATTTATTGACAAAATTTTGCCTAACTTGTTTGCAAATTCTAAAATAAATTACGAATATTGCAAGTACTTTATGTATGTGATATTTATTAGGCTGACAAATCCTCGAATCTGAACATCTCAGAAAAGAAATGAGGAAGATGGTCGAAAAATATGTATATGAAGTACACGCAGAAATAGCACCATTAATCTTTTATACTCATTTCACATTGTATTATGAATGACACTATTACCATAAAAGCAACCAAAAAATCTCTTAGCACCGCAATAAAAGCATTATTTGCAGGATATAAGAAACATGCAAAATACTCGGACGCTTACAAACTATCTTTAAGCGTCGCAACTCCAGGTCTTGTCACAGCGAAAGTCCTTGGAGGAGAATACACATTTGAAGCCGAAACAGAGGGTACTGGCAGTTTCTCCGTGTCCTACAGGTGGTTCAGATTGTTTGTAAAGGACTGCAAAATGAAGCAAATCTGTATGGCGGTCAATGGCGGATCCTTATGTCTGAACAATACTGCTACAATTAAAGTAGAATATACAACCGCCGACATAAATGTCCCCTTGTCACTGTTCTACACACCAGGCGAAATAACGAGGGTTGACTGGCCTAACATCAACGAACAGATTATAGATTATTGGGGACTTAAACCTCAAATTGAAGAAGCGGAAAATCGCATTAAGGATGTGATCAATACAGTGTATATTAAATTGGCCGACTACTTACCGCCAAATTCAACAGAAAGCAAAATAAAAGAGAAGATTCGGGAAATTATAGCAGGAAATTCGATGTGTTAACCAAATAGCGAATGATGATAACGAAAGAAGATTTATACAGTATAGCCGGCGTTTCAAGTAAAATGCTTGACAATGGTATGGAGTGTGTTACCCTGAATGGTGATGTTACAGATAGTTTGCCATCTCAACTCAAACTATATGGACTGACTTTAAAAGGTTGCTTTTCACTTAAATCATTACCTGAGGATCTGGACATCAAATATCTTTCCATACAGCAATGCCCCAACATAGTCCGTTTGCCGGAATCACTTCAACTGGAGCAATTATATCTATTCCAGTCAGAGATAGACACTTTACCCGTTCATTCATCTTGCTGGAAAGAATTAGTATTGATAGATTGTCCCAATATAAAGAAAATTCCAGATGCCTGTACGGTCTTTGCAGGAGATTTATTCCTGGAGGGTTGTAAGAATCTTGAATCACTTCCCGACATTAAGTCCGTTTATGGCAATCTGAATATAGCAAAGACAGCCATACGTCAATTGCCGAAAAACATCATCATAGGAAATGATTTGGAAGCATATTGCAGCTACATAGAAACGTTGCCGAAAAATATCCGCATTGGCAGAAATATATATTTATCCAATTGTAAGAATCTGAAATCTTTGCCTGATGGTCTGGTCGTCAATGGAGATCTAGACTTGAGTGAGTCGGGCCTGACAGAACTTCCTGACAAATTGATCGTTGGCGGAAATATAGATATCAGGTCCACCCGCATTCAAGAACTTCCCGACAACTTGATTGTAGGAGGAAAGATAATGATGGATGAAAATCAAGCAAACACTTCGAATGTAAGAACTGAGCTTCCGACCGACCTACCCCATCTAATTTGGAAGGACAGCGGATACATGTATGTCAAGGACAATTTGTATAAAGTGATTGAGCAGCACGACGATTATTGGATTGTTATTTCACCAATCCTCGACGTGTATCAGGAGATAACTGGCTCTGATAGCATTGATAGCGAATGCCGGTTTTATGTAGTGAAAAACGGTACGCATTATGGCATTGGGAATAGTTTGAAAGAGGCACAGGAGGATTTGAGTTATTCTTTGTAGAATCTGTAGTGTTAAAGCTGCACATTGAGCTAACAGTATTTATTCTTACATATTTATACTAATAACATGAATTTGACATAAATAGACTTAATATTTTCTATAACCTAAAACGTTTTTATATGAATATAAACATCATGACATTAAAGGAAATTCTCAAACATAGAGATGATATCAAAATAGAATGGATTGTTAAAGCAATTTTTACGAAAACAATCGCCAACAGAAGGAGATCGTTTCAAATAAATACTTATCTTTAAATGCATAAGTTAGCTATATAAAAAATTTATTGGGGTTACTGGATGAAGGAGCCACGATACCTTTTATTTCCCGTTATCGGAAAGAGATGACCGGGAGTATGGATGAGGTGCAGGTGGGACAGGTACGGGAGATTTACGAGCAGTTCAAGGAGCTGGAAAAGCGGAAAAAGACGGTGTTGGAGAGTATCGAGCAGCAGGAAAAGTTGACTCAGGAATTACGGAAACAGATAGAGCATTGTACCGATTTACGAGAACTGGAAGATATTTACCTGCCTTATAAACCGAAGAAACAGACACGGGCGTCAAAGGCAAAAGCGAAGGGATTGGAACCTTTGGCAGCCATGTTGATGAAACAGGATAACGGGGATGTGTGGGACAAAGCGGCCCGTTTCGTGAAGAATGACGTGGAGAATGAAGAAGAGGCTTTGCAGGGTGCTAGGGATATTATTGCTGAATGGGTCAGCGAGAATGACCGGGCAAGAAACACCGTGCGTCGCTCTTTTGACCGGGTGGCCGTGGTAAAAGCGAAAGTCGTGAAGGGGAAAGAGGAAGAAGGGGAGAAGTTCACGGATTATTTCGATTATTCCGAGCCTTTGCGGAGGATTCCTTCCCACCGGATGTTAGCGATTCGTCGGGGGGAGGCTGAAGGTATTCTGAAAGTGGCGATTGAAATCCCGGAAGAGGAAACGATAGAGTCTTTGGAAAGAATATTCGTGAAAGGTCGTAACGAGAGTGCCGAGCAGGTGACCATGGCGGTGAAAGACGGGTATAAACGTTTGTTGCTTTCGTCTATCGAGACAGAGTACCTGCAAAGCGGTAAGCAGAAAGCGGATGAAGAAGCGATTAAGGTGTTTGCTGAAAATCTGCGTCAATTGCTTTTGGCTCCGCCTCTTGGGAATAGGCGAGTGTTAGGTATAGACCCGGGATTCCGCACGGGATGTAAGGTTGTTTGTCTGGATGAAACGGGAAATCTGGTGCATAATGAAACCATTTATCCTCATCCGCCACAAAACGAGGTGAAACAAGCGGCTAATAAGATTACCAATCTGGTCAACTCGTACCGGATCGAGGCGATTGCTATCGGTAACGGTACGGCAGGACGTGAAACCGAACGATTTATCCAGAGTTTGCGTTATGACCGAGATATACAAGTGTTTGTCGTGAGTGAAAGCGGGGCATCGATTTATTCGGCCTCTAAGATAGCCCGAGATGAGTTCCCGCAGTATGATGTAACGGTTCGCGGAGCCGTGTCGATAGGGCGTCGGCTGATGGACCCATTGGCCGAGTTGGTAAAGATTGACCCGAAG
>OMCT01000346.1_pt1 | contig 37677 bp, 29 predicted proteins | sample 1674301 | NCBI WGS metagenome assembly OMCT01 (sample SAMEA103958158, study PRJEB25191) | human gut metagenome
GGGAAAGCCTGCACCGTGTCAGGAAACCCCGCGCTTTCAAGCGCGGGTTGTTTAGAAAGCCGAGCTTTAAGGTTTCTTCAACGATTGCCACGGTCGGCAGCTGCAGTGCAAAGCGCCCGCTTTTTTCAATCAGAGGCCGCGTGTAATGGGTATGGTCAATCACAGCCGTTGTCTTAAAGGGCACTAAATCCAGCGGGCACACCCAGGTTGCGGGCATCACGTCTTCATCGCCCTTGTACGCGGCGGACACCAGAGCAGTTGCACCGAGGTTAAAGAGGCGATAGGCTTTGTCGGCCGCAACGGGCACAAAATTTTCTGCTGACACAATTCGCTCCTCAAAACGATGATTGCGATTGTAGTGCCGGACATTTCAATTCCGATTGTCTTTTTCTGCGAAAAAACACGCTTTCCATGTCCCTCTTTTCCTCTACTTCAATTGCCGTACTCTCCTCCTGCGACACCGTCATGAACGAGGCGCGCCGGCGCTTTGAAGCCGGTAACTTTCCGGTAAATGCGTCGGTCATCAGCCGTACACAGAGCGTGGGCCGCGGCACGCACGGCCGCACGTGGGTTAGCACCGAAGGCAACCTCTACGCGGCACTCAGGCTTGATGCGGGGCTCATGCAGGCAGGACTTTTGGCGCCGCAATTGGTTTCCGCCTGTCTTTTGCGCGTCGTGAAAGACCTCGGAGTTGAGGCGAAACTTAAGTGGCCCAACGATCTCGTGATCAACGTTCCCGGGAAAGGCTGGTGTAAGGCCGCAGGGATTCTCCTGGAGTGTAAAGGGGAACTCCTCACGGCGGGCATTGGTTTTAATCTGGTGACAAGCCCCACTGCAGCCGCCATGCGCGAAGGCGCAGCTTTACCGGCCGCAAGTCTCGCGGAGATACTGCCGGCCTCCTCAGTTCCCGATCCCCTTTCCTTTTGGGAAAACTTTCTGCGCGTCTTTCTTGCCTTTCGCAGGCGTTTCCCCGAAAAACCGGCACCGGACCTTTGGGTGCATGAGCTTTTGTGGCTTAACGAACCGGTGACGCTCACAATCCGCGGTACCGCTATTGAAGGGGTGCTCACGGGGCTTAACGCCGCAGGCGAAATCCTTATCGCCACGCCGGAAGGCGAAAAAGCCTTCTTTGAAGGAAGCCTCGCTGCGCGCACAAAGACCGGAAATTAGGCAAAAGTCCTCATTTTTTCGCGTTTAGAATGTAACGCTCGCTGTTAAAAAGGCAGCAGAAGCCGCCTTCTTCAAGACGGGCCCACTGTTTCAGGGAATTTCCAGAGATGACTCCTACCGCCATCACCTTCTGCGGCTACATGCTGCTGATGATTCTGCTCGGGTTTGTTGCCTGGCACTACACACGTACGTTTAATGACTACATCCTCGGCGGAAGAAGCTTAGGCGGCCTTGTCACGGCCTTATCGGTCGGAGCAAGCGACATGAGCGGCTGGCTTTTAATGGGGCTGCCGGGCGCCGTATTTTTAGCCGGCATCAGCGAGAGCTGGCTCGCGATCGGCCTCATCATCGGGACGTTTTTTAACTGGAAGCTCGTTGCCGCGCGCCTTCGCGTCTACACCGAGATTGAGCACAATTCTCTGACGCTTCCTGACTTCTTTACGCACCGCTTTAAGGACACAAGCCGGATTCTGAGAATTGCTGCGGCCGCCGTCATTCTGATTTTCTTTACGATTTACTGCGCCAGCGGCATGGTCGCCGGTGCCCGCCTTTTTGAAAACACCTTCAGCCTCGACTACTCGACGGCCCTTTGGATCGGTGCGGCAGCGACCATCCTCTACGTCTTTATCGGCGGTTTTTTGGCGGTAAGCTGGACGGACGCGATTCAGGCAACGCTGATGTGCATTGCGCTGATCGTCACCCCGATTGCCGTTGTGATGGATTTAGGGGGGCTCTCTGCAACGGTGGCGCGCGTTGAGTCCATTAACCCCAACATGCTCAACATGATGACGAACCAGTCCTTTATCGGGATTGTGAGTCTTCTCGCGTGGGGCCTGGGTTACTTCGGGCAGCCGCACATTCTCGTGCGCTTTATGGCCACAAAATCCATTAAGGTCATTCCGGGCGCCTGCCGCGTCTCCATTCTCTGGATGCTCTTTTGTTTGGGCGGCGCCGTGTGCGTGGGCTTTTTCGGCGCGGCCTACTTTGCTGAGCACGCCGATAAAGCGCAACTTGTCACCGAAAACCACGAACGCATCTTTATTGCGCTCTCGCAGATTCTCTTTAACCCCTGGATCGGGGGCATTCTGATGGCGGCGATTCTCGCGGCCGTGATGTCAACGCTTTCCTGCCAGCTCCTGGTGTGCTCTTCCACCCTCACCGAAGACTTCTACCGCGCCTTTATCCGCCCCAAGGCCAGTAACCGTGAACTCATCTGGTTCGGGCGCGTGATGGTGATTTCGGTGTCGCTTGTGGCAATTCTCATCGCGACCGACCCCCAGAGCCTTGTCCTTTCGCTGGTGAGCTACGCCTGGGCCGGGTTCGGCGCTTCCTTCGGCCCCGTGATTCTGTTGAGCCTCTGGTGGAAACGCATGAACCGTAACGGAGCGGTTGCCGGCATGATCACCGGCGCCGTCACCGTCATCGTCTGGCACGCGGGCGGCTGGTTCGGGCTCTATGAAATGATTCCGGGCTTTGCCTTCGGCCTCATTGCGATTGTGGTTGCGAGCCTGATGTCCGAAAAGCCCGACGAAGAAACCAAAAAGAATTTTGACCGCGTGATCGCCGAAGTGGCGGTCGAACGCTGATACAAAACGAAAAGAAGAAAAATATGACGCAGACCAATCTCCCCAAGCCGCATTTAAGCCGCCCCGCGGCAGGCGCCAAGGCAAGCCTCATCCGTGAGCTTCTGAAACTTGCAAGCCGCCCTGAAGTCATTTCCTTTGCAGGGGGTCTGCCCACGCCCCTCGGGTTTCCGGTGAAGGAACTCGAAGAGGCCGCACACAAGGTGCTCGCGGAAAATGCGGCGCACGCATTGCAGTACTCCTTCACCGAAGGCGAGCCGCGTCTCAGAGAATTCATCGCCGCACGCGAAACCGCGCAGGGCGTGCCGACAAAGCCGGAAGAAGTGCAGATTGTTTCGGGCTCGCAGCAGGCTCTGGACCTTGCCGCGCGCGTTTTCCTTGATGAAGGAAGCCGCGTTTTGGTTGAAAACCCCACGTACCTCGGAGCCCTGCAGGCGTTTCGCCTCGCAATGCCCGCGTTTGAAACGCTGCCCGCGGACGCCGCGGGCCTTAACCCCGCCGCAATTAACGCTTCGGCCGCGGGTGCTCGCTTTGCCTACGTGATGCCTACGTTTGCGAATCCCACGGGCCTTACGATGACCGAAGAGCGCCGTGCGCTTTTGGCTGACAAAGCCCGTGAATACGACTTCTGGCTTGTGGAGGACGATCCCTACGGCGAACTCTGGTACGACAAGGCGCCGCCGAAGTCCCTGAGAGCCTGGGCTCCGGAAAGAACCCTCAGACTCGGGACCTTCTCCAAAATTCTTGCCCCGGGCCTGCGCCTCGGATACGTCTGCGGACGGCGCGACGTGCTCGATAACTTCACGCGCCTTAAGCAGTCCCTGGACCTTCATACGTCCACACTCACGCAGCAGATTGCGGCTGAGGTGCTCACTAGCGGCCTTTTGACCGAACACCTTCCCAAGGTGCGCGCGATCTACAAGAACCAGTGCTCTGTGATGCTTGAGGCACTCAAGGAATTTATGCCCGCGCGCGGGGACATATCCTGGACGCAGCCTTTGGGAGGCATGTTTATCTGGGTCAATCTCCCCGACACAATCGACACCACAGAATTCATGAAGACCGCGGTCGCACATAACGTAGCCTTTGTGCCCGGAGAGGCCTTTTATGCTCTCAAACCCCAGAAGAACAAGGCGCGGCTTTCCTTTGTGACGGTACCTCCGGAAAAAATCCGTGAGGGCGTGCGCATCTTTGCCGACCTCATCAAGAAAGAACTCGCTTAAAAGAAGCCCGGAAACAAGTTTTTTCCACTCATTGTTCTCAGACGGACTGCGGCGCGCGTATCCTTCGCCTGCAGTCCGTTATTTTTTGTCTGCACGTTCGTTTTGCGGAGTTTCAAAGATGCAGCACCCGTTTGAGCAGAATTTCATTAATGGTAAATGGTGCCGGCCGGCAAGCAACGCCTGGCTTGACGTCATCAATCCGGCCACGCTCGAACACTTTGCGCGGGTTCCCGACAGCAGTACCGAAGACGCCGATGCCGCGGTTCGTGCCGCGCACGCGGCACTGCCCGACTGGTCGGCAACGCCCCTGTCGCTTCGCATTGCGCTTATGAAAAAGATGCTCGCGGAATTTAAGAAGTTCCGCGATGAAATTATTCTTCTTGAAGCCCGGGAGCTCGGTGCTCCGGTAAGTTTCGGGAAAATCTCACACTGCGAGTATCAGTTCACCCGCATTGAGTCCTACATTGCCGCAGCGGAAACGCTGAAATTCCAGACGCAGTTTGCCAAAAGCACCGTACTGCGTGAACCCGTGGGTGTCGTTGCCTGCATCACGCCATGGAACTATCCGCTCGGGCAGATTGTGCAGAAGGTGATTCCGGCGCTTTTGGCCGGAAACACCGTGGTGATGAAGCCGAGCCAGCATACGCCCTTGACTGCGGTTCTCATGACCGAAGCCTTTGAGCGCGCAGGCTTCCCTGCGGGCGTCGTGAACCTTGTGAGCGGCCGGGGCTCCAAGTTGGGCGACACACTCGGAACGCACCCGCTTGTGGATATGGTGAGCTTTACCGGTTCCACCCCGGTCGGGATTGCCCTTGCGCAAAAGGCGCTCACGAGCGTGAAGCGCATCAGTCTGGAATTGGGCGGAAAGTCCCCCTACATTTGGTTGCCGAGTGAGGACTACAGTAAGGCGCTTGCGAAACTTTTCAGTTCCATCTTTCTTAACAGCGGACAAACCTGCACGGCGCTCTCCCGGCTTCTCGTTCCCGCAAAGGACCTCGAAAAGGTAAAGCGCCTGATCCTTGAACATATCGGCGAACTCACGGTCGGCAACCCCGAAGATCCGTCGGTGAAAATCGGGCCGGTTGCCACAAAGCAGCAGTTTGAAAAGATCAGTGAGTACATCCGTCTGGGACTCAAGGAAGGCGCAAAGCTTCTCACGGGCGGCGTCCCCGAAGAGCCCAAGCACGGCTACTACATTGCCCCGACCGTCTTTTACGACGTCAAAAACACGATGCGCATTGCCCGCGAGGAAATCTTCGGGCCGGTTCTCTGCATCATCACCTATGAAACGGTCGATGAAGCGGTGGAGATCGCCAACGACACGATCTATGGTCTGAACGCCGCCGTATTTGGTAAGAAGGACGAAGCCTTTGCCGTTGCCCGCCGCATTAAGTCCGGCAACGTCTACATCAACGACGCCGGGCGCGACGTGACGGCGCCCTTCGGCGGCTACAAACAAAGCGGCATCGGGCGCGAGGGCGGCATCGAGGGCTTAAAGGAATTCACGCAATTAAAAGCCGTCTACGATCACAGCACCTTTTGATTTCTGACGAAAGGTTTTCAAAAACGCCGTCCGGACTTTCCGCACGGCGTTTTTTTGTGTTTATCAGTTTTCCGCACTCCTTACTACCGCCCGCGGGATGTATGGGCCTATCCCGAGGTATGGGTTGGTCTGCCGGCCGAATTCATATCATAAGCATCAGTTAAGAAAAGCTCATCAGAGCCCTTACAAAGTCGCAGATCCGAGATCCCGGTTTCGGTCTGTGCCGTCAGAACAACATCCCAGGAGAACACCTATGTCCCTGAAGCAAACGCTTACGGCAATCGCTTTGGCCGCAGCTTTTGCGGCATGCCTTCCCGCTCACGCGGCCATGCCCTCCGCTGCCAAAGGCCCCCACGCCAAAGTCCCCTGCAGCATGTGCCATGCCAACGGTCAGATGACCGCGCCCAAAAAGGAAACGTGCTTTCAGTGCCACCAGAGCTATGACGCCGTAGCCAAGAAGACGCAGAAGGTCAATCCCAACCCGCACTTCAATCACCGCGGCGAACAGGAATGCACCAACTGCCACAAGATGCACACGAAGTCGCGCGTGGAATGCAATGACTGCCACACGTTTAATAACCTCAAGATGAAGGGAGAGTGATGATGAGCACCAATGATCTGACCCGCCGCCGTTTCCTCGGTACCGCAGCCGCTGCTGCCGCGGGTGCTGCCGTTACGCTTCCTGCTCAGGCTGCGTCCGTTGCCAATCCCGCGCCCGCCAAGTGGGACATTGAAACCGACGTCGTCGTTTTAGGCTGCGGCGGCGCAGGCCTCATGGCTGCCTGCCAGGCCTTTGACCGCGGCGCCAAGGTTGAGATTTTTGATAAGGGCATGAGCCCGTTTCACACGGGTACGAACCTCTGCGGCGGTCTTTTTACCGCCTACGGCTCCCGCATGCAGAAGGCCGATCCCAAAATCAAAGACAGCTGGAAGGCTTTTGCCGATGACATCATCGCCTACGGCGAACACATGAGCCTCAAAGAACCCGTCTACGCTTTCGCAAAGCACTCCGGCGAAGCCTTTGACTGGCTTGAAGACCATGGGCTCGCAAAACACCACCTCGAACCCTACGCAGGCCACACGCACGTGCGCGCTCACCGTCAGGATTCCTTTAAGGGCCGTGACTACATTGAAGTGCTCACCAAGGAAATTGCGGCCCGTAAGCTCGTGATTCACCACGGTTGCGGCCTTACCCGCTTTTTCTTTGATCCGAAGACAAACCGCGTGTTGGGTGTTGAATGCGGCACGGGCGCCAAAAAAATCACCTGCCGTGCGCGAAAGGGCGTGATTATGGCTACGGGCGGCATCACGGGCTCTGCGGAGTCGCTGGACCGCTGGGTGCCGAGCGTTGCAGGCAAGGGCGTTGTGATCGGGGGCCCCTGCAACACCGGTGAGGCCCTCATGGTTGCCGTGCGCGACGTGGGTGTGCCGCTTTCGCACATGCAGTACATTGCGTCTTACCCCTGCGGTATTGTTGTTAACGGCCGCAACGGCCCCTACTGCCGCTGGTGGTTTATCACCGGTCAGGGCGGCATTCTCGTGAACAAAAACGGCAAGCGCTTTGTCACCGAGCTTGAAGGCATCTGCCACGTAACGCCGAAATTGGCCGCGAACCCCGACGGCTGCCACTACGTTCTGACGGATCAGGCCGGGTGGGAACGCACGTTAAAGAAGATCAAGCTTTCGGCACTGGTGGGTTTGCCATCCTGGTCTGAAGAACGCGTGCTTGCCGAGTTTGCCAAGCAGGAAAACCTCTGGAAGTGCGATACGCTTGAAGAACTCTGCAAAGAAAGCGGCGTAAATCTTGCGGGACTCAAAGATCAGATCGCCGTCTGGAACAAGGCCGTTGACACGAAGGTTGACAACCAGTTCGGGCGCACCGATCAGAAGTACAAGATCGGCAAGGGCCCCTACTACATGATCCGCATGTTCCCGTGGAACAACCTCTCCTGCGGCGGCGTGCGTGTCACTGAGCACTTTGAGGTTCTGGGCTGGGATATGAAGCCCGTCGGAGGCCTCTACGCTGCGGGTGAAACGGTTGCCGGCGTGCACGGCGCGTTTTACTGCGGCGGCAACGCCTGCGGTTTTGCCCACACCTCGGGCTTTATGGCCGGGCGTTACATCACGGGCTATAAAGAAGCCTGATCGGGGCTTTAAGACACTGCGGGCCGTGGTTTAGGCCTGAGGTGTCGCTTAAGTTCAACAGTTGTCTCAAACGAAAAGGCGGCGGAGCGATCCATCGCCTTTTTTCGACCGTGAAATGTTCTCCTCCAACCTCACCTACAGCTTTAATGGGTCAGATAAGAGCAAAAACCACGCGTTTATGTTAAACGGCTCCTGGCGGTTCTAAAGGGCATCGGGCAGCCGGTCTCGCTCACTCTGAGACCGGTTGCAGACGCGTTTTGACGTCAAACAAAAAAGCCTGCGCCGGATCCGTTTTACCGGTCCCTGCCGCAGGCTTTTGCTGAGCCTTATAAAACTCAGGCTTGCTTTTCTTCAGCCTTTACCGTCTCTTTCTTGGCGGCTGTCTTTTTGGGAGCCGCTTCCTTTGCTGCCGTCTTACGAGCCGTTGTTTTGGCTTTGGCAGCGGTTTTCTTCGCTGCGGGCTTGGCGGCCGTTTTCGCAGCGGTCTTTGCTGCCGCGGCCGTAGCCTTTGCGGCGGTCTTTACCGCGCGGGTCTTACGGGCGGGTTTGCCTTCCGCCTTGACTTCAGCAGGCGCGGCCAGCTTCACGCTTTCCGGTTTAAAGCCAACCTGCTTTGACATCGCTTCAATCACCGCCTGCTGCTCCTCAACCACACGCTTTAACCGTGCGATTTCAGCCGCATAGGGATCGCGTTCGCCGGGCGTTACTGCATAAGCCGCAAACCCTTCGTGATTGAGTTTTTTCTGTGCGGCGCCTTCCGCAACCTTGCGGCCCGGCACACCCACGATGGTTTCGTTGGCGGCAACGGGTTTCACCACAACGGCGTTGGAGCCGATGCGGGCGTTGTCGCCCACCTTAAAGCCCCCGAGAATCTGAGCACCGGCCCCGATCACGACGCCGTTACCGATCGTGGGATGGCGCTTTTCACCGCGCCCGAGGCTTGTGCCGCCCAGGGTCACGCCGTGATAAATCGTGCAGTCATCGCCCACCTCCGCGGTCTCCCCGATCACCACGCCCATACCGTGGTCGATAAAGACGCGGCGCCCGATTTTGGCAGCCGGATGAATTTCAACCCCCGTCAAAAACCGCGCAGCATGACTCACCCAGCGCGCAAACGTGGGCCAGCCCTGCAGATTGCACCAGTAGGCCCAGCGGTGCATGATGAGCGCATGAAACCCGGGGTAGCACAGAGCCACTTCCAGTTTGCTGTGCGCGGCGGGGTCCCGCTCAAAAATGGTTTTCAGATCTTCGCGGATGCGTTCAAACATGGGAAAACTGTCCTTTGTGTGCAGTCTTTGAGGCCAATGGTCTGATTGTAGAGCGAACTGCCTTACTTTTTCGCGTCCGTCATGCTCTTTTTCGCGTCTTTGGTGCCGATTCTGTCTTTTTTCGAGCGGATGACGGCCGCACAGATCCCGCGAAGAAGATCAACCTCGCGCTGCGTGAGACCGCTGCGCGCAAAAAGCCGGCGGCTCATCGCCATGAGGTTTTTGGGTTCATCGGGATTCAGTGCACCGCAGGCTGTCATCGCCTGCTGCCAGTGTCCGTAAAACCCTTCAATGGCTTTGACGCTTGCCGCAGGCTCCTTTTCAAAGCGCTCCTGCCAGGTGTAGAGCTCATGATCATGGTGCGAGTCCGACAAAAGCGCGAGATGCATTTCATAGGCCGTAATCTGCACGGCCTGCGAGAGGTTCAGACTCGGGCTTTCCGGGTTTGCGGCAATCGCCGAGCACGTCTGACACAGATCCATCTGCTCGTTAGTAAGGCCGCTTCGCTCCGTCCCGAACACAAACGCGATGCAGGGCTTGTCGTCCCTCTCAAGCCACGCGGCGGCCCTTGCCGCACTCGTTCTTAAGTCTTCAATCGGAGGCCCGAACTCGCGGCTGTAGCCCGACAAAGCAAAGGCCTGCGTGACGCCTTCCAGTGCGTCGAGAAGCGTTTCATGCGTGCGGGCGTTTTCAAGGACGTCCACGGAGCTCGTCGCAAACGCCACAGCTTCCGGATTCGTTCTGAAATCCGGATCCTTGGGGTTCACAACCCTGAGGTCGGTAAACCCCATGGTTTTAACCGCCCGCGCGGCCGACCCGATGTTGCCCGGGTGGCTCGGTTCCACCAAAATAAAACGAACGCGCTCTGAGGCCTGAGGTACGTGATCCACAGCAATGTTCCCGCTTGAGAATAAAAAAGCACCGGGAACAGTCCCGATGCCCGCCGTGCGCTATTTTAACGGCCCGATTACCACCCGCGGACGTGATCAAGCGCCTCAGTGATGCGCCCTTCGCCGTTAACCAGAAGGAGCTTTTCGTAAGGCGCTGCCGTCGGACAGGCATGGTTCGGAAGAATCCGCAGGCGGGTGCCGACCGGAAAATCCGAGAGCTTTAAGAGCGTGTCCGCCGGCAGCGTGATGATGCCGTGCTCCTGGTTGGTGCCCGTGAGCAAAATCCGCCCGCCGTCCAAAGGTTTACCGGCGATGTCACACACCAGGCCGTAACCGTAGTCGTGCTTTTGGCGCTGCGTGCCGCGGTCGCGGCTCATCGCCAGGAAACCCGCATCACAAATCACCTGGTGCTTTTCGTCCTGGTGCCCGATCACGGTTGTGACAACAGACCCTGCGATATCGTCAAGCGTACAAACCCCGAGGTTGGTCATAAAGAGGTCAAAAAGCGCACAAACGCCCGCGCGGATTTCCGTGACGCCGGATTCGCTCTCACTGAACATCAACGTAGGAGAAGACCCCACGGAAACAATGCTGACTTCATACTCCGCGTTTCTTAAGCGGTCGGCGGCCGTCACAATCCCGGCGCGTTCGCCTTCAGCAGCCGCTTTAATTGCGGCAAGCGTTTTACATTCATAGCTGTCTCCGGCGTGCGTTAAAACACCCGCGAGTGTTGCGCCGTCGGTGAGCGCCGCCGCTGTCTTTAAAAGCAGATCACTTTCGGGTTTAATCCCGGAGCGGTGGCCGTCCACATCGACTTCAAGAAGCACCGGAATTTCGGTCTTTTCCCTGCGGCAGAAATCTGATACTGCGACCGCTGCCGCCACATTATCGAGAATGATCTTGAGATCACACCCCGAGTCGCGGATCGCTTTGACTACGGAAAGCTTCTGCGGGGCAATACCCACCGCATAAAGAATGTCTTTGACGCCGTGAGAGGCAAAGTAGCGGGCTTCCGCAAGCGTTGAGACGGTTGCGGGGCCCTCGGGCGTCATCATCTGGCGCCGTGCGATACCGATTGACTTATGCGTTTTTAAGTGCGGACGGTAAGTGACGCCGAGCGCTGCGGCCCGCCCTTTGGCTCGCGCAATGTTGGCCGAGAGCTTCGCGTCATCAATGACAAAAGCCGGTGTCATCAGTTCCGGGCTCGTGAGCGTCAGCCCCACCGGATCCGCCGTTTCCGTAACCGTCATCTTTTCGTCCTTTTCAAGAAATTTTTCTGCACCCCGTCCTAATTCCGTTTTTCGCTGATTTCACGCAAAAACTGGAAAAACAGGGGCGAATGCGCTTAGAATTATATCTATAAATTTTTATATAAAAGTACCGATGTCTGAAAAAAATTCTCCCGTGAGAGCGCCGCTCCTCCCCTACACCGCTGTCGCCGATCTGATCGTGCAGCTGATGGGAAAAGACTGTGAAGTGGTCCTGCATGACCTCGACACCCCGCAGCACTCCGTTGTCTATGTTGCGGGAGAGAGCGTCACGGGCCGCAAACCCGGCCAGGGCTTCCGGCACTTGGTGAGCGAACTCATCCGCACCCCCAGAGAAACTCCCAACATCACCCCCAACTGGTTTTTCGAGCACGAGGGAAAACCGGTGCGAAGCACCACGCTTTTTATCCGCAACAGCCGGGGGGAACTCACGGGAGCGCTCTGCGTGAACCTTGACGTCACGGGGGCCGTGCGTGATTTTGAGCGTCTGGCGTCGCTCTTACCGGGCCTTGCCGGCATCAATCCGCTCTCAGAAAGCCCGGCCGCCCCCCTTACGGGCACCGCTTCCGTTACCGCTGAAACCGGCTCCGGCAACGCTGAAAGCGTCTTTACGTCGGTGTGCCGCCTCATTGACCGCATGACCGCGGCGGGCGCCAAAACCCGCGAAGAGCGCCTGCAGCTCATTGACTTCATGCAGGACAGAGGCGTTTTTCTTGTGAAGGGCGCCCTCGAATACGCCGCCGACAAACTCGGCATTTCCAAAGTCACCGTCTACAGTGACCTTGATGCTTTGAAGCGCCGCAAAACCGAACAACAAAACTAAACCGCATAAGAGGAAAATCCATGCAGATCGTCACACCGGACTTTAAAGGCAAAAACCCCGGCCACTACAGCGCAGGTGTTATCTCCAACGGCATGCTCTACGTCTCTGGACAGCTTTCGCTGGATCCCGACACCCGAGAGCCCTGCACCGGAGACATCAGGGCGCACGCGCTTCTGGCGTTAAATAACGTCGACCGGGTCCTGAAAGCCGCGGGCGTCACCCGCAACCAGGTCGTGCTCTGCCGCGTCTACACACCGTCCTCGGAATACTGGGGCGCAATTAACGAGGTCTACGCCGAATTTTTCGGAGAACACAAGCCCGCACGCATTGTCGTTTCCACCACAAGCCTTCACTTCGGCTGCCTCGTTGAAATCGAAGCCATGGCTGAAATGCATTCCTAAATCACAGGGAGAAATAACATGAACTACCGCTGCATACACTGCGGAGCACTCACCGACACCACGACACACGCGCCGTTTTGCACCTGCGGAGGCCTTTTTGAACTCGACTTCACGCCGCCCGACTGGGACGCTGCAAAAATCGACAAATCCGAATGGTCGCTTTTCCGTTACCGCGCCTTTATGGCGGTGGACGGGGACAGCTGGAGAGACGTCACATTGGGCGAAGGCATGACGCCGACCGTTCAACTTGAGCCCGGGATGTACGTCAAGGTCGACTACATGATGCCCACGCTCTCCTTTAAGGACCGCGGTGCCGCAGCGCTCGTGGCGCATATGAAGGCGATCGGCGTCAAAACCTGCGTGCAGGACTCAAGCGGCAACGCCGGCAACTCCGTTGCGGCCTACTGCGCCCGCGCGGGGATCACCTGTGAAATTTACGTTCCCGAAGGCACAAGCCCCAAAAAGATCACGATGATTGAAGCGCACGGCGCCAAGGCCCACGTGATTCCGGGAACGCGCGACCACTGCGCCGACGTCTGCCGCGCTCGCGTCAGAGAGGACGGCGTCTACTACGCCAACCACGTCGCCAATCCTTATTTTTATGAAGGTACGAAAACCTACATCTACGAGATTTTCGAGCAGCTCGGCCGCATTCCCGACCACGTTGTCGTTCCCGTCGGTAACGGCACGCTCTTTATCGGAGCAGTGAAGGCTCTGGAACATCTCTATAACTCAGGTGCGATCAAGACCTTCCCGCAGATCGTGGCGCTTCAGAGCGAACTGTGTCAGCCCCTGAAATCCGCAGTCGACAAGGGGCTTGACCACGCCGACACCACGGTAACCGTGAGCCCCACGATTGCCGAAGGAATCGCGATCGGCCAGCCCCTGCGCGACCGCGAGATTCTCGCGATGGTGAAAAAACACAACATTCACGTGATCACGGCGCCTGAAGACAAAATCCTTGAAGCGCGTGCCGCGATGGCCAAAAAGGGCTACTACATCGAGCACACCACGGCCGCAAACTTTGCCGCCTGGGACGCCTACAAGAAGGCCTTTAACCCCAAGGGCGACGTCGTCATTACGCTCTGCGGCGCCGGGATTAAGTCCGACCACTGACCCGCCGACGTTTTGCCGCACTGGTAAGCCTTTTTTCCTTTGCCGCCTTCGGGCGGCAAATTTTTTCTCAGACGAGGTCTGACGCGCGCGCATCAAGCCGTTACAATTAAAAGATATTTTGCTTTTACGTTGAGCACAGTCTTTTCCCGTTTACCAATCAACGCGGAAAAGCCCTGCGACACAACACCCCCGTTTCCGACATTCTTTGAGAGAAAATGGCCACTCCTCAGCTTCAGACAGCCATCAAGGCTGCTTTAAACGCCGGCAAGATCATCAGCCGGGAAAGTCTGCGCGTTGACACGCTCGAAGTGCACGAAAAGACACAGTTTGACTTCTTTAGCCGTGTGGACACCGACTGCCAGGAAGAAATCTGCCGCACCATCAGCCATTACTTCCCCAATGACGGCATCATCGCCGAGGAAGGTGACTTCAAGCAGCATTCCGACGCTGAGTCTGTCTGGTACATCGATCCCTTGGACGGCACCACGAATTTCCTGCACGGTTTTCCGCAGTACGCCGTCTCCATCGGCATGACCTACCGCGGCAAACTCGCCGTGGGCGTCGTGTACGACCCCACCCGCAACGAACTCTTTTACGCGGAAAAAAGCCAGGGCGCCTTTATGAACGACTCCCGCATCCGCGTCTCCGGCCGCAGTGAATTCAGTAAGAGCCTCATCGGCACGGGATTCCCCTTCCGCCGCAACGACGACTACACGGGCTTTATGTCAAAGTTTGAGAAGGTCGCACGCGACGCCGCGGGGTTGCGCCGTGCGGGTTCGGCAGCGCTCGATCTCTGCTGGGTCGCAAGCGGTCGCTTGGACGCCTACTGGGAAGCCAACCTCAAAAGCTGGGACATCTGCGCCGGAGCCCTCATCGTTCTTGAAGCAGGCGGCCTCGTCACGGACCTTAAGGGCGGTGAGAACTTCCTCGCCGATGGCTGCATCTGCTGCGGAACGCCCAAGATCTTTGCGCCTTTGATTGCCAAGGTGGGTGACTTCGGTACACCCAAGGGTTAAGGCCAATTCAACAATTTTCCCGAAAAATGCCGCAGCAATTTTCACGAAGCGCTGCGGCGTTTTTACATGAATTCCGTCCCGATGCGGCAGATCCGGTCTTTCAGGGCCTTCTGCCGAACTTAAGAGTTGTTTACACCGATGACTGAAGCCACACGCCCTCAGGCTGAGACCGATTCCAAAGAGCCCTACAGCGAGCACACCCCCGCCATGCGGCAGTATCTGATTCTGAGGGACAAGCATCCGGGCGTGATGCTTCTCTACCGGATCGGTGACTTCTACGAAACGTTTTTTGACGATGCGGTGAAAATCAACCGCTTGATCGGCCTGACGCTTACAAAAAGGGGCACCTTTCAGGGCAAGCCCATTCCGATGGCCGGAATCCCCGCGGCAACGCTGGAGCAGTACCTCGCGCGCCTCGTGAAACTCGGCGTCTCGGTTGCAATCTGCGAGCAAATCGGCGACCCCAACGAACCCGGCAAAGCCACGATGGACCGCAAGATCGTGCGGATTGTCACGCCCGGGACGCTCACCGATAACGCGCTTTTGTCCGAAAAGTCTGATTCCGTACTGCTTGCGGTGGCAAGAATCGGCCGGTCGGCGACGGCTAACCTCGGACTTGTGTGGCTTACGCTCACCAACGGCCGCTTTTGCGCCGCAAGCATTGCGCCGCAGAATCTTGCGACGGAACTTGCGCGCATCACGCCCTCGGAAATTCTTGTGCCCGCAGAGCTCAGAGAAACCGTGCAGGGTGCGGCAGCAGAGACGGCCGTGAACGAAATGCCCGCCTGGTACTTTGACGCCGAGCGCGGCAGGGAGCTTTTAAAGAAGCAGTTCGGGTTGAATAACCTCGAAGCCTGGGGCATTGAAAATGAGCCTGCCGTACTCTCAGCCTGCAACGCCCTTTTAAGTTACGTTGCCAACACCCAGTGCGATAGCCTGCCCTACATTGCGCCGCTGGAACTGCAGAAGGAATCCAACTTCATCGTTTTGGATGCCGCAAGCCGCAGAAATCTCGAAATCACCGAGAGCCTCCGTAATGACAACGGTCCGACGCTTTTTTCCGTCATGGACAACTGTTTTTCGAGCATGGGAAGCCGTGAGTTAAAAAACTGGCTCACCACACCCTCGCGCGACACGACGACAGCGAAAAAGCGTCACGAGGCGGTAGCCGAACTCATGGTCAACCTCGATGCGCTCGAGCCTCTGAAGGCTCTGCTCTGCGCAATGCCCGACATTGAGCGGACCGCCGGGCGCATTGCGCTTAAAAGCATCCGCCCGAAGGAAGCCGCGGCTCTGAGAGACTATCTGCCGTCCCTGAAAACCCTCAAAGCCGTCGTTTCAGCGCTTCAGGCCCCGATTTTTGCCGAACTTGCCAGGGCGCTTGAGGTGGACGATGCGCTTTACGAAAAACTCAAGGCGATGCTTCTTGATGAGCCGGCAACATTCTTAAGAGAAGGCGACGTCATCCGCTCGGAAGCCGATCCGGAACTCACGCAGTTAAGAAGCATGAGGGATCACGCCGGAGACCTGCTTCTGGCGATGGAAGCGCGCGAAAAAGAGCGTACCGGCATCGCGACGCTTCGCATCGACTATAACCGCGTAAGCGGCTACTTCATCGAGGTCCCCAAGGGCCAGAGCGAAAATGTTCCCGCGGATTTCCGCAGGCGTCAGACGCTTAAAAACACCGAGCGCTACATCACGCCGGAATTAAAGCAGTACGAGGATCAGCGGATTTCCGCCAAAGAGCGGGCTTCTCAGATTGAGCGCGCGCTTTGGGATGAGCTTGTCACCTACATGCACGGCTGGGTGGAGGTGCTGCTTGCCGCTGCGCACGCAGCCGCCGCCTTAGACGTTCTTCTGGGGTTTGCCCGTCATGCGTTTGAGATGCGCTGGACACGGCCTCAGTTGATGAGCGCTCCCGGGATTGACATCACCGGAGCGCGCCACCCGGTCGTTGAGAAGATGATTGACGGCTATATCCCGAACAACTGTTCACTCGTTCCGGGACGACGGCTTCTCATCATTACCGGCCCCAACATGGGCGGAAAATCCACCTACATGCGCTCTGTGGCACTCATTGTGCTTCTTGCGTACGCGGGAAGCTTTGTGCCCGCAGCCGCCAGCCAGATCGGACCGGTCGACAAGATCCTCACCCGAATCGGCGCCTCAGACGACCTCGCCCGCGGCCGGTCCACCTTTATGGTGGAGATGACCGAAGCCGCGTCGATTCTCATGCAGGCAACCGAAGAGTCCCTCGTTCTGATGGATGAAATCGGCCGCGGCACGTCAACCTTTGACGGCTTAAGTCTTGCGGGCGCGATTGCCGAAGAACTTGCCGAAGGCACCAGAAGCTGGACACTCTTTGCCACGCACTACTTTGAGCTCACGCAGCTCGCGCAAAAGTGCCGCGAGGCCGTCAACGTTCACGTCTCTGCGGAAAACACATCAAAAGGGATCGTCTTTCTGCACGACGTCAAAGACGGCCCGGCAAGCCAGAGTTACGGCATTGCGGTCGCCTCGCTTGCGGGCATCCCCGCGCGCGTCATCCGGCGCGCCAAAGCGCTTCTTAAAAAACTTGAAGAACGTGCCAAGGAAGACACGGGTCCGCAGCTTGACCTTTTTGCCGCAGCAACTGAGGGCGCAGACACCGAGGAAGACTTTACCGAAGAGATGTCCGCCGTCGACCCCGCCGTCACGGCGTTTGTGGATGAAGTCGCGGCAATCGACATCGACAGCCTCTCGCCGCGGGACGCGATGAACAAACTCTACGAACTCACGGAAAAAGCAAAGAGCCTCGGTTAATCAGAAGCGTCAAAAAACGGCTGAGTCCGAAAGGAACCAGCCGTTTTTTACCAACAGGCGCGGAACAAACTTACTTCGCGTCCCCGCCCTCGATATGCGGCCACGCAGCCGACATATAAACAAACATCGAGTAGACGGTGAGAACGGCGGCAACCCAGATAAGCACCGTCCCCACAAGGTAAATATCAATCCCGAAGAAGGGATCAAAGAAAAGGAGCATCGGAATCGCGGTCATCTGCGCGATGGTCTTGATCTTTCCGAACCAGTTGACCTTCACGGTCGCGGCCGCGCCGATCTTGGCCATCCATTCTCTTAAGGCCGTCACGGCAATTTCGCGCCCGACGATGATCAAAGCCACAATCATGTCAACGCGGTCAAAAGCAAGCAGCACAACAATCGCGGAACACACCACGAGCTTATCGGCAACCGAATCGAGAAACGCCCCCATCATCGTAGCCATGTTGTAGTTGCGGGCAATGTAGCCGTCCAGGGCGTCGGTGATCGCCGCAATGATGAACATGATGCAGGCGAGCACATTTTTCATGTGGGGACTCACCAGGGCGTCGGGGACATAAAACACGCCGACAATGAGCGGAATGAAAGCAATCCGGGCCCAGGTAAGGGCCATCGGAATGTTAAAAGGCTTAGGTTGAACTGACACCGTCAACACCGTGAAGTTGTGCGTAAATCTTTTGCGCGAGCGCTCGCGAAATGCCGTCTATTTTAGCGATATCCTCCACGCTCGCATTACGTACACCTTTAAGGCCCCCAAAGTGCGTGAGGATTTTCTGCCGGCGCTTCACGCCGACCCCGTCGATGTCTTCAAGACGACTTGTCTGCCGGGTTTTGCTGCGCTTGGCGCGCATCCCGGTGATGGCAAAGCGGTGCGCTTCGTCGCGGATCATGGCAATGAGCATCAATGCCGGGCTTTCACTGCCCAAAACCAAGGGAGGACGGCCGTCGGCAAAGATGAGCGTCTCAAGCCCCGTCTTTCGGCCTTCGCCTTTGGCCACACCCACGATCACGGAAATGGGAAGCCCGAGCTCAGTGAAGACGTCCTTGGCCATATGCACCTGACCGCGGCCGCCGTCAACAAGCACCACAGTGGGAAGCGGCGCTTCGCCTCTGGCTGCCGGGAGATACCTTCGCGTTAACACCTGCTTCATCGCGGCGTAGTCGTCCCCGGGCGTAATCCCGGTGATGTTAAAGCGCCGGTAGCGGCTGCCGTCCATCGCAAGTCCCCGGAAAACGACGCAGGAGGCCTGCGTTGCTTCACCGGCGGTGTGCGAAATATCAAAGCACTCAATCTGAAGGTTGGCGCGCTGCTCTTCGTCAAGCGTAAGTCCGAGTGCCTCAATCATCGCGGCCACCCTCTTTTTCTCGCCTCCGGCTTCGGCCATGTGCCGCTCAAGCGCAAGCTTTGCGTTTTGCTGCGCCATCTCAAGCCAGCGGCGCCGCACGGACTGCGGCTCATGCACAAACTGAATGCGCCGGCCCGCAAGTTCCGTCAGCGTCTCCTGCAGCGCCCTCGAGTCCGCTGCATCCGAACTGATCACGGTCTCAGGAACCTGACCTCCGGCGTAGTGCTGTGCAACAAAGGCTTCGAGAACGTCTGAGGCTGCCAATTCCTTACCTGTGCCGCGTGAGATCTCGGGGTAAACGGCGTGATCCCCCAAATGCCGGCCGCCGCGGACCATGGCAAGGTTTACGCAGGCTTCGCCTTGCGTCACCGCCACCGCAATGATGTCGGCGTCAGTGTCCGCGCCCGTTGTTTCCACAGCCTGCTGATGCATCACGTCGTTAAGTGCCGCGATGCGGTCGCGGATCACAGCCGCTTCCTCGTAGTGCAGCCTATCGCTTGCGGCCATCATGCGGTCACGAAGTCCCTGCATGACGTCATCGGTCTCGCCCTTTAAGAAGCGGCAGGCGTTTTCGACGTCACCTTTGTATTCTTCAGGCGTGATTTCGCCCGTACAGGGGCAGGAGCACCGGTCCATCTGACCCATGAGGCACGGACGCGACCGGTTTTTAAAGACATTGTTTTCGCAGACTCTCAGACGAAAGACTTTTTGCAGCACGCCGATTGCTTCCCGCACGGCGCCGGAATTGGGGTACGGCCCGAAAAAGCGGCTTTTGCGGTCCACGCTCCCGCGGTAGTAACTCACCCGCGGGAAGGTGTCTGCGGAAATTCTCAGATACGGATAACTCTTGTCGTCCCGAAAGAGAATGTTGTACTTGGGATTGAGGGTTTTGATGAGGTTGTTTTCCAGCAGAAACGCTTCGGCTTCGCTTCGCACAACGGTTGTCTCAAAGGCGGCTATCTGCTGCACCATGATGGCGATGCGCGGGCTGAGGTCATTTTTCTGAAAGTACGAGGAGACGCGGCGCTTTAAGTCGCGGGCCTTGCCGACATAAAGGCAGTTGCCGTCCTTATCAAAATAACGGTAGACGCCGGGCAGCCCCGGCAGTCCCGCCAACTGTTCCTTATAGTCGTTTATGCTGATCTGCTGCATAATCCCGCACCAAAAATCCCAACTGCCGCTTTGGTCAACCAAACCATGGAAAACCTGACACAAAACCCTGTTACCGCCGGCATCTGGTGCCACGTCATCGACAATTTCGGCGATGCGGGCGTAGCCTGGCGGCTTGCGCGCAGTTTAAAGCGTGAATACGGCTGGTGCGTGACGCTCATTATTGATAAGCCCGAGACGCTCGCGGCTTTTGTGCCCGAGGTCGATGCCGCGGGCGACGCGTGTACGGCCCTCGATATCCGCGTCATGCGCTGGAATGCGGCTGCGGAACGCTTCTTTTCGAAGGCCACGAACCTCCCCGACGTCACGGTGGAAGCCTTCAGCTGCAGGCTGCCTGACGGCGTGGAAGAAGCGCTTTCGCATCGCTTTGACATGAAGCCCACGGCGGTCTTTGCCCTGGACTATCTCACAGCGGAAACCTACGCCGAGGAGTCCAACGGCCTTGTGAGCCGCCACCCCCGTTTCGGTTATCCGAAGACCTTTGTTTTTCCGGGATTTACCGAAAAAACGGGCGGCATCGTGCGCGAAGCCGACATCAGTGAAGCCCGAAAGGCTTTTGAGGCCGCAGGCGGCAAGACGGCGTTTCTTGAATCGTCCGGAGCCGATCCCGCCGCGCCCTTCACGCTCTTTTTCTTTACCTACCCCACAGAGGCTGTTGACGCACTTGCCGGGGCCTTTGCTTCCGACAAGCGCCCCTTACAGATACTTCTTGCGCCGGGGGCTGCGTCCGAAAAGCTCGCTGCAGCTCTCGCCGCTGCCGGAAATCCGGCGCACGTGACCACTGTGCGCCTGCCGATTCTCCCGCAGTGCGAATTTGATAAGCCGCTTTTGGCGTGCGACTGCGCGCTCGTAAGAGGCGAAGATTCCACCGTGCGTGTGCAGCTTGCGGGCACCCCTCTTTTATGGATGCTCTACCCGCAGACGCAAGACACGCACCTTGTGAAACTTGCGGCCTTCACGAAGCTCTACACCCGGAGCATGGCTGAGGACGACGCCCGGATCTGGTCCGGCCTTGAAGCGGGCTTAAACGGGAGGATTCTCACGCCCGCGGCCTGGAGCGCATACCGGGACCGTTTTCCGGCGATGCAGAAGGCCGCACAGGCCTGGCGCACGTACCTTTCATGCCTCACCACAGCGCCCGAGTATATTGCGCAAAAGGCCCTGAAACAGATAAAATGCTGAGTTAACGAAAAATTTTTGCCTCGGTCGGGCCGCTTCACGCGGATGCCGTTACACGTGCCCCGACTGCCGATTCAATCCAGTCCAATTCAAGGAAAGACTCAAAATGAAAACCGCGCAGGAACTGCGTGCCGGCAATGTGTTCATGGTCGGCAAGGATCCCATGGTTGTGCTCAAGGCCGAATATTCCAAGGGCGGCCGCGGAGCTTCCACCGTCAAGATGAAGATGAAGAACCTGTTGAACAGCGCCGTGACGGAAACCGTCTACCGTGCTGACGACAAGTTCGAAGACATCATCCTCGAACGCAAGCCCGTCACCTACTCCTACTTTGCTGATCCGCACTATGTCTGGATGGACGAAGAGTACAACCAGTACGAAGTCGACGCCGACACGATGGAAGAAGCCAAGAAGTACCTCGAAGACGGTCTCACCGCTGAAGCCGTGTTCTACGAAGGCCGCGTGATCGGTATCGAACTCCCCACGATGGTTGTGCGTGAAGTGGTTTACACCGAACCCGCCGTTAAGGGTGATACCTCCGGTAAGGTCATGAAGCCCGCCAAGCTCGCCACGGGTTATGTGCTCGATGTTCCGGCATTCGTGAACACCGGCGACAAGATCGAAATCGATACCCGCACGGGCGAATACCGCAGCCGCATCAAGTAATCCGGCGTAACGGCATTCCCATGCCTGAGGCCTTGAGGCTTCAGACATCAAAAAAGCCCTGCACGAAGTGCTTTCTTCTGAAGAAAACAACTCGTGCAGGGCTTTTTGCTGCGCTTTGTTTTTCTCAGAGTTTCGTGAGATTGGCAAACGCAAGCAGCAGTTCCTTCGTGCCGTAGGCGGGATTGGTGAACTTAATCTGCGCACGGGTCTGATCGCGTTTGGCGACGTTGGCCATCGAAACGATCACACCGTCACCGAACTTGGTGTGATGCACCTTGTCTCCCATGGAGAGGCCCCACTCGTTGGAAGTGCTTTCCTTGCGGGCGGCAATTGAGGCGTCCGAAGAGAACCCGGCGCCCGAGGCGCGGCTTGCCGCGAGGTAGTCGCTCGCGCGGCCAAGTTTTCCGCCCTGCCAGCCCGAGCTTCGCTCCGTCTTCTGACCGTAACCCGAAGAGCGGGCGCCGTAACTGTTGTCGCGGCCTGCGTAACCGCCGCGGGAATAGCCGTTGTTGCCGTAGCCGCGGCTGTAGCCGCCGTTACCGTAACTGCCGTAACGGCTGCCGCCGTAGCCTCCGCGATAGTCCCCCGCGTCATCGTCCTTTTTCGGGGCTTTGAGTTCCCGGACGTGTTCTTCGGGAATCTCATCAATAAACTGCGAGCGGTCCTGATACTTGATGTCGCCGTAGAGCATGCGCTGCGCGCACCAGCTGATCCTCAAGCGCTTCTGCGCACGGGTCATCGCGACGTACATCAGCCGCCGCTCCTCGCTGATTGCCTTGTCTTCTTCAGCTTCGTCCCTGGCGTGGTGCGGGAAAAGGCCGTCCTCAAGGCCGCAGAGCCACACGTTCGGAAACTCCAGGCCTTTGGATGCATGCACCGTCATCATTTGAACGGAGTCGCTCACACCCTCTTCGTTTTTATCATCGGCTTCCAGCGCAGCCTGCGCCAAAAATCCGTCCAGGGGCGTCATGCCGTTGTCAATCCCCGCTTCAAACGCAGGCTGCTCCTCGTCAATGCCGTTTTCGCGGCAAAACCCGGTGGCAGCGTTCACCATTTCGCCCATGTTCTCAAGCCGGATATCGTGGTCGGGCTTTGATTCGTAATAGGTCTTAAGGCCCGACATTTCCATGACTTTCGCGATCACTTCCGGTAAGGGTAGCCCCTCGCAGGCTTCCTTCATATCGGCCACAAGCTTCATAAAGCCTGCGGCACGCTTCACGGTCGCCGTGTCCTCTGCCTGCCAGTCGTGCATTGCTTCCCAAAGCGTGACGCCGCGCTCGTTGGCGTGCGCCGTAATGCGCTCAATCGTCGTTGCACCGATCCCGCGCGGCGGCTGATTGATGACGCGCAGAACGGACGTGTCTTCGGGGTTACTTAAAAGCCGCAGGTAAGCGGTGACGTCCTTGACTTCCTGACGGTCAAAAAAGCGCAGGCCCCCGTAGATGCGGTAGGGAATGGAGTTGGCGGTGAAATACTGTTCGATGATGCGGGACTGGGCGTTGTTGCGGTAAAGGACCGCGCAGTCACGCCAGGGGGTGCCCGAGCGGTGCAGCGTGAGAATGTCCTGCGTGAGGCTTCTGGCTTCCTCACGGTCATCGTCAGCGCCGTAAATGCCGATCAGTTCCCCTTTGCCGGCCTCAGTCCAGAGGTTTTTGCCCATGCGCTGGGCGTTGTTGGCAATGACGGCGTTGGCGGCATCGAGAATGTGCGAGGTCGAGCGGTAGTTCTGCTCGAGCTTCACAAGGTGCTTAACGTGGTAGTCGTTTACAAAGTCGGCCATATTGCCCACGCGCGCACCGCGGAAGGCGTAAATCGACTGATCATCGTCGCCCACGCAAAAAAGTGTATTTGTGGTGCTCGCGGGCGACACAATCGCCTTAATCCAGCGAAACTGCAGGGCATTGGTGTCCTGAAACTCATCGACGAGCACAAAGCGGAAGCGGTCGGCGTAGTGCTCGCGCAAAACGGCGTTGCGCTCCAGAAGCTCCGTACTTCTTAAAAGAAGTTCGGCAAAATCCACAAGCCCCTCTTTCTGGCAACGGTTCTCGTAGAGGCGGTAAAAGCCCTGACCTCCCAAGGGTTCTTCTTCGGCGGCAACGTCCTTGGCACGCAGCCCCGCTTCCTTAAAGCGGTTGATGCGGGCCTGCCAGCTCTTGGCATCGTTTGTTTCCGTATCAACGCCCTGCTCCTTCATGAGGCGCTTCACAAGCGACAACTGATCCGAGGAATCAATGATCTGAAAGGTTGAGGGCAGCCCCGCGTCTTCGCAGTGAAGCCGCAGAAGCTTGTGCGCAATCCCGTGAAAGGTCCCCACCCACATGCTGCGCATGTCGGCGTTGACCATCCCTTCCAGACGGTCGCGCATTTCGCGCGCGGCTTTATTGGTAAACGTGACCGCGAGAATCTGCGCTGGGCGCGCCATCCCTTTGGCGATAATCCAGGCAATGCGCGTTGTGAGAACCCGCGTTTTGCCGGACCCCGCCCCCGCCAGAATGAGCGCGTGCTCAGCAGGCAGTTCCACCGCGGAGCGCTGCATGGGATTGAGGCTGTTGACGAGGTCAAGAAGATTCTGCATGGTCGTAGGAAAAAAGCCGGCAAAGAAGATGAATTTTTGAGTCGGGCATTCTAACGGGTTACGCAGCGCCCTACCCGCTTAGTCCTTAGTCCGGAAGTTTCGGTTGGGCTATGCTCAAGCACTCCCGGATCCGGAAGGTTCTTTTGCTAGCCCTGAGACGCCCCCGATGGGGGTGTTGCCACCCCGCTCGGGCATAATCCCAGGCGCAAAAGATTCGCGGTGCAGTGCTTGTCCGTGGAGTTGAGCCTGACGCCTTTCACAGACAAAACCGGTGCCGTGACCGGCGTACTCGTCAAAGGCAAACACTCAGGGCTTTATCAGATCAATGCCAAGGCCGTTGTGCTCGCAACGGGCGGCATCGGCGCTAACGCCAAACGCGTACAGAGCCTGCGCCCCGACATCAGTGCCGACGTGAAAACATCAATCCAGCCCGGCAGTCAGGGTGACGGCATGGTGCTTGCGCAGAAAATCGGCGCTTCGGTGACCGATGCCAAGGAAATCGAGCTTAACCCGACGCTGCTGGTGGGCTCTCCCGTGATTGTCTCCGAAACAGTGCGCGGCGCTCGCGCCGTGTTCGTCAATAAGGAAGGCAAGCGCTTTATCAGCGAACTCACGACGCGCGACGTCACAAGTGCTGCGGTGAGCAAACAGACGGGCGGCGTTGCCTATGAGATTTTCGATCAGAAAGTCAGAGACAAGGTCAAGCAGACGGGCGCGGCCTTTGAGCTCGCTCTTGCCAAGGAAGGCAACACGATCCGCGAACTTGCCGCGGCAGCCGGTATTGATCCGGACAACCTCGAAAAAACAATGACCGACTTCAACCGTTATGCTGAAAACGGCAAAGATCCGGAATTTCATCGTCCGGACGGCTTCCCGAAAGTGGACAAGCCCAAGTACTACGCCATTGAAATCACGCCGGCGATCCACTATTACATGGGCGGTTTAACGATTGACGGCAAAACCCGCGTCATCAACACGAAGGGGCAGCCGATCAAGGGACTCTTTGCCGCCGGTGAAGTGACGGGCGGCGTGCACGTCAAGAACCGCTTGGGCGGCAACTCCATCTCCGAAACCATCACGTTCGGGCGGATTGCCGGTACGCAAGCCGTTAAGGCCGTAAAACAGTAATCCTCTCCTTTGGGATCAAGAGCCGCTGCAGTCGCTGGCTGCGGCGGTTTTTGAGCATCCGGAAAACTTTCTTCTCCTCGCATTGTCCCTGCTTTAATTACGGTGCCGCAGCGCACTTTTCACTGGCTACTGCCTTTGCACACCACTTTCGGACAGTGGAAACAGGAACACGGGTTAATTCGCTGATCTTGCGCCAGGAGACGCCCTCTGCGCGCATTTTCAGAACCTTCTCCCGCAACTCATCGGAATAACGCAGCTGGTTGTCTGCAATCTGAACTCTGAAGCGCCCCTTGCGGTACTCACGCTGCCAGTCCCGGACAGTGTTTTCCGAAAGTTCCAGAATCGACGCCACCTTGGTGTAGCCGTAGCCGTGCTCAAAAAGGTCACGGGCCCAGCGGCGCTTCTTTTCTGAGGCATAAAACGCGGGCTTCTGACGAACCGGCACGCTTTGCCCTGCACCATCCCTGAGTGTCATGTTCATTTGTTTCGCCGAAAACGCTACTGGTAAAAAAGACCCCGCTTCCTGATTGAGGGAACGGGGCTTGAAAGTTGCCTGACATGGAGTTTTGATGCCGTTTTCTCCCGTCTTTTAAAGGAGAAACGACAGGTAACCGGCTCAAGCAAAACCGGGAGCTCCCTCTGAAGCGTTCGTCTAAACCCCTCAGAGAAAGCGGTAAAGCGTTTGCCCTTGCCGCCATGGCGTTATCCGCTTTAGGCGGCTCGGCCCTCAGTCCGGTTACCCGGACTGAGTTTTTTTCATACCCGTTCGATTAGAACGCGTAGCGGACGTTGACGTTGAACGTGTTGTTCATACGGTCGTCGCTGCCGACACCAAGCTTGTAGTTGAGACCAAAGCCCCAGGCGCCGTTGGTGGCGTTGACGCCCAACGTAGCCTGAACCGGGTTGGAGTCAATCACACGGACCGCGAGGTCGTCAGTGGCCTTCACACCGGTGATGCCGAGTTTGAGGTCAGCATCCTTGTCGCCGAAGGTCGGGACAACCGAGAGATCGAACTTCGGAGCAACCGTCCAGTCGCCCGTCTGGAAGTCACCGGAGACGGTGACGCCGACCGGCATCTGGAAGACGTTCTGATCGTCGATTTCGGTCTTGTAACCGGCTTCAAAGCCGTCGGTCGAAAGAGCCGTGTAGCGGATGCCGATATGGGGCACCAACTTCACAGCGCCGACTTCCGCGAGGACTTCGGCACGCAGCCCGATCGTGAAGGCGTCGGTATCCTGGCTGAACTTCCAGCTCTGGCCGTAACCGTTGGCGGTCACGTCGTTGGAAGCGGTCAGATAACCGATGTCAGCGGACACACCGAGAACGTCTGCAAAGGTCTTGCTGGCGTAGACGGAGAAGCCCACGAGGTCGGAGTCGGTGCTCGCCTTAACCGTGGAGTTCTTGTTGTCCGTGTCGGCCGTACCGATCGTCAGAGCGGCGCCCAAAACGGCGTTGCAGGCGAACTGGTAGTCAACACCGAGAACACCGGAGTAGATGTCGCTTTCGTAGCCTGCGCCGTCAAAGAGCGACTTGGCTTCGAACATACCGCCGTTGGCGGCAGCCCAGACGTTCACACCGGTAGCACGCTGCGTGAGCAGAGAGACACGGTCAGCAACCGTTTCGCCCATCTGGTTCACAGCGTCCATCGTCATCGTCTGAACGCCCGTTGTGGCGCCGAGGCTGGCGACGTCAGTCGCGATGCGGCTGAGCGCACCCATATCGACATCCATATGACCGTCAGAGGTCTTCACCATTACGGGCGACGTACCGGTTGAGTACAGCCACTTGTTGAACTTGGCAGAAGTCGAGTTATTACCGACATTCTTTCCTTCAGCAAACATACCGTAGGCAGCATCAAAGCCCGGCAGAGAAACACCAGCCATCGCGATATCGCTCTTGGCGTCCATCTGAACCGTGATCTTGCTACTGTCGGTTGCATCCTGAACCGCGCTCATCAGCATATCGCCTTCGAACAGCGCATCAATGCCCTTGTTGCTGGGTTCCAGCCCTGCAGCCGACAGTTTGACCGTCTGACCGTTGGTCACATTATCCAGGTACAGAACACCATTGAGCGTGACAGCCTTTTCAAACACCGCCACAGAACCATCCGTTGCAACCGTGTTCATGTCAATGGCGAGCATGCTGTTCTCAGCGATGTTTACGTTGGTGACAGTCTCCGCAGCGGAGTTTGCATTAGCAGCAACATCACCGGCGATTGCCGTAGCAACAGTCGTGGCCGTCTTACCACCGTTAACATAGATGACGGAGTTCACCGTCTTCGTGTCCATGGCATCAACGCCCTTCACACCGGTCGCGGGATCATCAACAGGGGTATCAGCCAGCGTAAAGCCGGACTTAGCCAAAGCGGCAACGCCATCATTGACATTGGCCGTGCCCAAAGAAACGATCGAGTTACGACCGGCTTCAACCGTAGCCGCACCAGCAACCGTCTTCACAGCCACAAGGCTAGCACCGGCGGACTTACCGTCAACCCAAGCCGGATCGGCAAAGATCTTACCGGATTCAAGGCTGCCGACAGACAGAACACCGGCAGACTTTTCGTTACCGACATAAACTGTCTTGCCTGCTGCAGCAGAGAGCTTCGTAGTCACGTCAAGCGTACCGGTCACGAACATATCACCGGACGTAGACAGTTCCTTAACGAGCGCCTTACCGGCGACGTAAGCCAGTCCTTTAGCAGAAGCAGGTGTAGTAGCTGTGTAAGTATCTGAGCCATTCAGCGTAACCACACTGTCAGCCGCCGTAAAGGCACCGTCAATCTCAAGGGTATCCACAGTCACCGTGGATGCGACAGCATCCTTGGCATCGGACTTAACGACAGTAACAGCTGCGCCGGCATCGGTATAAAGCTTACCGACATCGACGTTACCCTTCACCGTCAGAGAACCCGTGCCTTCAACACCGAAATTCGTACCAGAAGCCCCTGCTGCCTTGGTAACACTGCTGATTACAGCACCAGCACCTGTCGTCACGAACGCGGCACCGGAAGCAAGGGAAACGCCCTGAAGCGAAGTCTTCGCAGGAGTTGCGTCAGTCGCCGTAGACGTGAAAGTCACCAGATCACCCGTACCATTCAGGGTCAGGGTCGTATTCTGGACAACAGTCACTGCAACATCAGTCTTCATCTGAAGGTCTTTAAAGCTGCCGCCGTTGGTAAAGCCAGCAGCTTCAACCCCTGTCACCGTCGCATTGGCAATGTCATCCGTCACAATGCCGCCGAGAGTGCTATTGACAACGTCGTAGGAGATCTTGCCGTCTGTGACGTAGCCCTTACCATTCTCACTGGTAACGGTGACATTACCAAGGTTAATTTGCCCGTTACTGCCCGTACGGAGGCCCTGGATCTTGCTGAGAACACCTTCCTTGAGGGTCTGGCCGTCAAGTCCCGTCACATTGAACTTGGCTCCGTTGCTGAGGCCAAGAGTACACGCCGCCGTCGTAAGAGACGCAGCCGTCAGATCCAAAGCACCGTTCTTATCAACAAAGCCGAGAGCCTGAGCACTCACGTTCAGTGTCGAGCCACCGTCAACTTTGATCGTGCCGGAGCTCTCTGACGTGGTCAGAACGTTGTTAACTGTCAGCGTACCGTCAGTCAGTGCCACCGTGGCGCCGACCACTGTCAGCTTGTCAGTCGTGAGAGCGGCTCCCTTTGTGACATCAACAGCGCTACCCTTCCCTGCATTTGTGAGATCGACCGACTTCGCCTTGAGATTGGCGGCATCCGTCACGGAGAGCGTAACCTGCTGACTGTTATTGGCAACAGACACATTGCCGAATTCATAATCAGCAGCAAAATTGGCTGTCAGCTGCTCTTTAGAATAGCCCATAACAAGGTTATAGTCAGCACCGGCAATGGTGGTTCCGTTAACCTGAACATTACCGCCGTTGAAATTCCAAACGCCGTCATAAATCTTGGCTGTCTTGGTGACCTTGCCGTCCTTATCCTTAGTCTCTGTGTAGAACGTCTTCAGAGCATTGCCGGATGCATCAGCCACAACATTGATCACACCCCCCTTGTCAAGGGTGATCGAATCGAACTTGAATGCTTTTGTCCTTGTTTCTGCACCGTCGCTATCCAAGGTGACAACGCCGGTTGTCAGCGTACCGGACACAACGAGATTCGTGAGACGGATCGTGCCAGCCCCGGTGTTGGTGAGCTGACCGGCAACATCAAGCGTACCAACCTTGCTTGTAGCTTCGGCAATAGAACCCGTGTTCGTGAACGCAGAATCTGCACCAACAACAAGCGTGGTCGTATTGTTCGCTGCGGCACCGGTGAGCTCAATCGTGCCGGCGTTAGTCGCCTTGCCGGTCACGGTGAAAACGGACTTCGCAGTATCGGAACCGACGGCAACTTTGGCACCGGAAGCGTTGGAAAGATCACCGACAGTGAATGCACCGCTTGTCAGAGTGAAAGTCCCGACAGCCATGTTCGTCTTATCAGCAGCCGCAATCGTCAGCGACTTCGCAGTGACACCTGCCTTGGCATTCTGGTTGGTAACACTCAGATTGTTGGCAGGGGAAGCAGCCGCTTCAATGGTGATATCACCCAAAGACGCAGTAGCCTTGTCATTAACAGTCACAGCTGCACCGGAAGCAGACACCTTCGTCGTATCCGCGGTCAGTGTGCCGGCAACAGTCAGAGCCTTACCGGCGCCGGCAAACCACAGGTTCCCGGCTTCAACAGAAGCGCCGGATTCAACAGTCGTGGGACCGTCAAGAACAACCTCAACGGTCTTCTGGTCCGCATTGTCGGCAGCATAGGTACCGAGCATGACCGAAGAAGCCTTAACAGCACCACCGATCGAATTCTTCGTTGTACCCTTCAGAATCAGCTTGCCGGAGTTGTCGCCGCCTGCCGTGTAATCGGAATTAAAGGCAACATTCTCACCGGAGAGCGTAATTGAACCGGTGTTTTTGGCGATCTTCACCGCCTTTTCAAACTTCACGTCTTTCGTTCCAGAGCCGCCTGCGGACGCTGCACCGGCAGAAATCTTCAGATCAGCCGTATTGGTGATCGAACCCTGCTTATAGGTCACAGACGTACCGGAAACGTTGGTAGCGACTTCGGAATTGATGTTGAAGTCCTTACCGGCACTAAGACCTTCCACGGCCGCTGTACCGAGCGTTACAGCTCCAGTAGCGGAAAGCGTGGCGATACCGTGCTTGACGGCACCGGTTTCTGCGGCTGCCACGTAGGTGTGCAGCGTACCCTCAGCAACATTGAGTTGAGCAGAAGAGGTCACCGTCGAGTTTTTCTGAGAACCTTCTGTCTTGCCGTCATAAACGCCGATATTGATCTCGCCCTTGTCGAGATTAATACCGTTGGCAGTCAAACTGCCAACAGCGTCTTTCGTGGCGTCCCATGTGATGACGCCGTTGCCGGTCATAGCACCAACGTCTTCGGTCTTACCCGCAGCGACAAACTGACCGCCGGCCAACTTCATAGCCGTAGAGTTATCAATCGTGTGCTTGGTCTCGTTCCAGGCAGCTGCCGCGTTTCCTGTCTTGGCAACAACCGTCACATCGGTGCCGGCATAGTGAGACTTCAAACTCTCCGTCGCATCGGGCGTCCACACAAGACTGCCGGTCACAGTAGCTTCTGTGACAACAGTCGGTGTTGTAGCGGCACTGCCTTCCTCAGCCACAGCACCGCCGGCAATCATCGCAGCCGCTGCCGCAGCGATCACCGTCTTCGTGCCCTTGGCCTGAATGGAAGAAGTCGCTTCGTTAACCACCATCAGCGCAGAACGCGCCTTGGAGAAGACGACCTTAAAAGACTTATTCATTTATCAAAACTCCGAAAAATTTTTCGTTTTTGTCGTACCCGAAACTTCCGGGTACACACCTGCCTTTTACGCAGGTACAAACGCAGGATAAAAAATTCAACGGATTTGTATCAGGGGGGAGGGGTATACCCTAATGCTTTTCGGCCGTTTTCGGCTGTTTTTCTTTAAATACTGTTGCTTTCTTCCAACACTTTTGAATTTTTCTCGCCCGAAAACTTTATGAAATTAGGTGTGCGGTGACAGCTCAGAATTTCAAATTACAGGTGACGGGTACACACCCACTAATTTCCGTAGTCCGTTTTTCAAAAAAGCCCCCTCTGCCGCCCCCAAAATTCACCTGCCGCATGATTCTTTCAAAAGAAAAGGCAAAAGGCCGCAGCGAAATTACGCATCCCCTCTCCCCGATTCGCCCCTACCGTGCTATAAATCCGCGGCTAAAAATCCATAAACCCAAGAATTCATTTTCTTATGTTCACGCGTTTCATTCCGGCTGCGGGCATTGCCGCCGCCGTTATCGGCACCCTGACTCTCACGGGCTGCGGCTCTGACGAACAAACCGTCAAACCCGCGCCCATTTCTGAAAAGCTCTGCGTTGTGCGCAATTACGCCGAAGCCGCAGGCTGCACCAAGGGCGACTCCATCTACTTTGCACCCGAAGACTGGAAAAACGAACAGTTGACCGTTGACTTTGCCGCGGCCTGGTGTGATCTCCGATACACCGTCGCGATGAATCAGGCGGGTCTGACCTGCGTTTACTCCGGCCCGAAGCAGCAGATTTACCGCGGGCTTGAAGTGCTGCAGCAAAAGGCTGCGGAAGAGGATAAGTTCAACCGCGAGCTGGCAGCCAAACTCGATACCGACAAGACCTGGACCAAAAACGGCACCACCTACTGGAAGACACTCAAAGAAGGCACCGGCAAACCCTGTCCGGACAACGCCTGCCGCTACACGCTCACGGCATTAAAGACCTTTGACCATACGGGCAAAGCCACGGACGTGAAGACCGCCACCCCCCAGGCAAGCGACCTCAATAACGTGGGCTGGCAGGTGGGGGACGAAATCGAAATGCTCGAACTCAACACGGCCGAACCCCGTAAGTCCGCGCACTTTGTGATGCGTATTGATGGCATTGAAAAGCTTCCGGCCAAACCGGCAGCAGAAGCCAAGGCCGACACAAAGAAGCCTGCGAAGAAGTAATTTCTGACTGAAATGCCCGAAGCCGCACGGAAAGACCGCTTTCCTGCGGCTTTATTTTTGCCTGAAGAGCAAACTTCCGGCAACTACCGCTGCACAAAGAACCGGCGCCGTCAGTAACGCCGCTTCAAGTCCTGCCTGCTCCGCAATGAGGCCGATCACGGGCGGCACCACCAACAGCCCTCCGTACGCAAGCACGGAAATCAGCGAGGCCGCCGCGGCGGAACTGACGCCGTCAAGACGTCCGGCGCGGCTGAAAAGAAGCGGTACAACAGGCGAAAGCCCGGCTCCCGGAAGCGCAAAAGCCGCCAGGCAGAAAACGGGCTTTTCACAAAAACAGAGCATCAAGCCCGCAGCCGCCGCAGTGAGACTGCCGCCCGTCATCAGCACCCCCTCTGTGAGGCGCCGCCGCAGGAGCTCGCCGACGAGACGGCAGACAACGACAGCGGCCGCAAAGGCGGCAAAGGCCTGTGCCGACGCATCCAACCCGGCACCTGTCATCCCACTCGGCCGATGCACCTTCCGCTAAATACGCGCAGGCCGCCATGAGCCCGAAGATCCAGACAACCGGCGCAAGCTTGAAACGTCTTTCGGCCCCCTCTTCTGCCGCATGCGCAGCTGCATCGTCAATGAGCCCGGCGTAAGCACCAAAAGCACAAAGTCCGTAAAGTCCCGGCGGCACCGATCACACTTCCGGCACTTATAAAGCGCGTGCATGATGAGCATGACACGCTGATTCCATCGCCTTTGACCGCTCATGGCCTGCACGTTCACCGTCACGTCCCAAAGCCCCTCACCGAGCCCAAAGAGCACGAAGGCCGCAGCAAGGCACCAACAATCGGCGGCACCGGCTGCCGTCACCAGACCGGCCGCAGCCGAAAGAACACCCGCCGCAAGAATCCGGCGGCTGCCGAAACGCGCCACAAGCCGGGACGATGCCGCAATCATCAGAACGGCAGAGATGCCGAGCGCCAAAAGAAGCCGCCCGATCTCAGACTCTGAGAGAGCGGCCCGCGCCTTCAGTGCCGGCATCCGCGCCATCAGGGTCCCGTAAAAAAGCGCGGGGCCGATGAAAAAGAAGCCGCAGGCGGCGTTTGCTCTGATCCGTCCGTCCATCACCTACCGGATCCGAAGCACGAGGCTTCCCAAGGCAATGAGCCCGCACAAAAAGGGCACCAAAAGAAGCACATTGTTAAGCCCATAGTCTTCGGCAAGAATCCCCAGGGTCGGGGGCACCATCAGCATCCCGCCGTAGGCAAGCACCGAAATCAAAGCACTTGCGGCCGCCGGCGACACCGAAGACAAACTTCCCGCGCGGCTGAACAAAAGCGGCACAATCGGAGACAATCCGGCGCCTAAAAGCGCATACGCCGCAAGGCACAAATAGGGGCTTTCCGTGAAATGCACGACGGCCGCGGCAAACGTGGCAATGAGCGCCCCGAAAAACGCCATCCGGAAGTCCCCGAGTCTCTGACGCACAGGTTCCCCCAAAAGGCGGCAGGCAACCGTGGCACTGGAAAACGCGGCAAAGGCCAAGGCCGCGATGTCTTCGTCCGCGCCCTTGACGGAATGCAGCAGGAGACTTCCCCACTCCGCCGCCGACCCTTCAGAGGCGTAGGCGCACGCAGCCATCAGGCCAAACACGTAAACGATGTGCGGAAGCCCGAAAATCGAGCCGCTTTTCTTTGCGGCGCCGCCTGCGGGCTGATCCTCATGGAGCTTTGTTTTGGCCCAGGCCCGTACCGCAAGGTACACCACAAACACGGTGAGAAAATGAGGGACGACGGCAAGCTCCGCCGCCGCAAAAAAGGCGCCGGAGGCCGCACCGATCACGCTTCCCGTACTGTAGCTTGCGTGAAGAATGAGCATCGAGGATTTGCCGTAGCGCCGCTCAACGCCCATCCCCTGCACGTTCATCGAAACGTCCCAGAGGCCCATGCCGAACCCGAAGAGAATAAAAGCGCCCCACAGTACCCAAAAGTCCGCGGCAAACGCAGCAACCGGAATCCCCGCCATACAGACGAGGCTTCCCCAGCCCAGCACCCGGCGGCTGCCGAATTTCGTCACCAGGAGGCTGCTCATTAAAAGCATCACGAGGGCCGAAAGCCCGAGCGAGAGAAGGAGCAACCCGATCTCGCCCTCGCTAACACCGGCCTGCGCCTTTAAGGCGGGCATGCGGGAGGTGAGCATCCCGTAGAAAATCCCGGGACCGGCAAAAAAAGCGGCGCAGGCCGATAGCGCCGTGCGGTAAGGCATCTGCGGGGACTGCATCATGCGTATCGATTCATTAAAAAACCGGGATCTCCCTTCACCGGAAACCCCGCTTCGTCAACCCGTAAACTCAGTTATTCATCGTCACCGGCCGCGGGCGCCTTGGGCTTCATGCGGTCGGCTTCGAGCTTATCGAGGTATTCCTTCGTAATATCGCCCGTGACGTACACGCCGTCAAAGCAGGAGCAGTCAAACTGCTCGACCCTGGGATTGAGGTCCGTCAACGCATCCTTTAAGCCCTCTACGGTCTGATACACGACGGCGTCGGCTCCGATCCGTTTGGCGACCTCTTCGGCGCTCTCCCCGTGGCCGCAGATCAATTCTGCGCGCGTGGGCATGTCAATCCCGTAGACGTTCGGGTACATCACGCGCGGCGCAGAAGACGCCACGTACACTTTCTTCGCGCCAGACTCACGGGCCATGCGGACAATCTGCTCCATCGTCGTGCCGCGCACGATGGAGTCGTCGACCAAAAGAATGTTCTTCCCTTCAAACTCCACGGGCATCGCGTTTAACTTCTGACGTACGCTCTTTTTGCGGGTGGTCTGCCCCGGCATGATGAAGGTGCGGCCGATGTAGCGGTTCTTGATGAACCCTTCGCGGTACGGGATGTTGAGCTTTTGCGCGAGCTGCTGCGCCGCAGGACGGCTTGAGTCCGGAATCGGCATCACGCAGTCGATCTCCGAGAGATCGATGTGCGAGGCAATTTCGTTGGCGAGGTATTCACCGAGCCGCAGACGCGCCCCGTAGACGCTGATCCCGTCAATCACGCTGTCGGGACGGGCAAAGTAAACGAACTCAAAGGCGCAGGGATTAAGCATCGGGTGCTCCGCGCACTGCGCGCAGGAAAATTCGCCGTCCTGGCTGATAAAGACCGCTTCACCCGGGGCCACATCGCGTTCAAACTGAAATTCAAGGCCCACCATCGTCACGGACTCGGAGCTCACGAGGTAATCCTTGCTGCCGTCGGCGTTTACGTGCGTACCGAAGCAAAGCGGCCGGATGCCGTGCGGATCACGGAATGCCAAAAGGCCCTTGCCGGCAATCAAGGCGACGACCGCGTAAGAGCCCTTCACCCGGCGGTGCACCCCCTTGACGGCTTCAAAGGCGGCTTCAGGAGAAAACTTCTCACCGGGCTTGACGGCCTGGGAGAGTTCGTCGGCAAGGACGTTTAAAAGGACTTCGGAGTCGCTGGTGGTGTTGATGTGACGGCGGTCAACGTTCCAGAGGTTGTCCTTCACTTCTTCGGCGTTGGTGAGGTTGCCGTTATGGGCAAACATGATGCCGTAGGGGGCATTCACATAAAAGGGCTGGCTTTCCTGATTGGAACTGGCGCAGCCCTGCGTGGGATAACGGACGTGACCGATACCGATGTTGCCGGTGAGATCCCTCATGTTGCGGGTGCGGAAGACGTCGCGCACCAGGCCCATCGCCTTATAGGAGTGAAACGTGAGGCCGTCCAACGTACCGATCCCCGCGGCATCCTGACCGCGGTGCTGCAAAAGCAGCAGCGCATCGTAGAGACGCTGGTTAACAGGTTCCTTACTGACCAAACCGACAACACCGCACATGTTGAGTTTTCCCGGATTATGTAAAAAAAGAAGGAGGTGCCTCAGGGGCTGAGCCTCTCTGAAGCAAAAGTTTCGGAATTCTATGACGAAATGTTAACACACACTGTAACGCTTGCGCATCTCGACGATGGTTTCCGGCATATAGGGCATCGTAAAGTCGATGATGCGCTCGCAGGGGACGATCAACACGGAATTGCGCCACTGGCCGGTTCTCACGGCCGAGGTCATCCCAAGAAGAAACACCGCCAGGCACACGACAACGACGCCCCTTGCAAAGCCAAACACCGAACCGATCGCGCGGTCTTCAAAGGTGATTTCGGCAGCCGCCAGAAGCCTCGAGCAGATTTTGCCGAAAAGCCCGCAGGTAAAAAGCGTGAGCACCACGATGATGACCGCGGCGCAGGCCGTTCTCACAGCCGTGCCGAGACTTTCCAGAGGAATCACGCGCGCCAATTCCGGCGAATAATTCAACGCTAGAAAAATCGCCACGGCCCAGCCGACGATGGCGAGAATCTCGCGCACCACGCCGCGGCTGACGCCCACCACGGTGGACACAAGGAGCACGGCACAGATCACAAAATCAGCTTCATTCATGGCGTTCGTTTACTTCTTAGCGGGCAGCTGACTGATGCCGCCGTGGGATTCACTGTTAAGAGCCAGAAGGTCGCGCGCGGCCTTGGCATCATCAAGCGTTTCAAAACGCCCCACCCTCACGCGCCAGAGATCGGAATTGCGGCGCTTCACGGTTTCGGCGTAGGCAGGCAGCCCCAGGCGCTTGAGGTACTTCACCTTCTCAAGCGCAGACTTCTGGTTTGCGGTCGCGATGATCTGAATGTAGTAGCGGCCGGTCTCCGAGGCCATAATCCCGTAGGGACCGGCATCCGTCTTTTTGCCGGCCGCGGGCTTTGCGGCCTTTGCGCTCTGCGCGGGCTTTGCGTCGGCTGCCTTGGCGGTCTTTACGGGTTCCGTCTTTTTGGCAGTCGCCTCACGGGGCTTCTCCTCGCTCACAACCCCCGCCTTACGCACGGGCTTCTCGTCGTTTTTCGCCGCGGATGCAGGCGTTTCCGAGCCCGCCGCGAGGCTTGCGGAGGCCGTCACGGGGTTGGCACGCGAAAGCGACTTCGCCGCGGAATCCACCGCGGACTGCGAAGCCGGAGGCTCCCGCAAATTCTTTGCGGCTTCTTCGGTCTGACTGATTTTCACAACCGCCGCGGGCTTCACGTCTTCCAGGGGCGGAATAAGCGTTTTGGCAGTACGGTCGGCATAGGTATTGTCGGGCTCAAAAAACGTGGGCGCGGCAATCAAAAAAGCAAGCACAAAAGCGGCAAACCCCAAAATGCGGCGTTTGTTTCTGATACGCTGCATACGCTTTTTCTGCGCTTCGTCGCCGAGCGCATCGGCAAACTGCAGCGGCTCCACGCCGGCGCTCTGAGGCTCGGCTTCAGAGCCGCGCGGCGGATTGGGGCCGAAAAGCTTTTGAAATTTGTCGATCATGGAAAAAGGTGC
>OMCT01000347.1_pt1 | contig 37603 bp, 26 predicted proteins | sample 1674301 | NCBI WGS metagenome assembly OMCT01 (sample SAMEA103958158, study PRJEB25191) | human gut metagenome
ATTTACAACCCCAAAAAGCATTATTTCCAATATTTGTCACACTATTTGGAATATTGATATTAGTGAGTGATTTACAACCCCAAAAAGCATTATTTCCAATATTTGTCACACTATTTGGAATATTAATATTAGTGAGTGATCTACAAAATCTAAAAGCATTATTTCCAATATTTGTCACACTATTTGGAATATTGATGTTGGTGAGAGATTCACACCGCTCAAAAGCCCAGTCCCCAATGTTTGTTACACTATTTGGAATATTGATGTTGGTGAGAGATTCACATTCCCCAAAAGCACTATTTCCAATATATGTCACACTATTTGGAATATTGATGCAGGTGAGTGAATTACACCCCATAAAAGCCCCACTTCCAATATTTGTCACACTATTTGGAATATTGATATTAGTGAGTGATTCACAACATCCAAAAGCATCATTTCCAATATATGTCACACTATTTGGAATATTGATGCTGCTGAGTGATTCACAACCCAAAAAAGCACTATTTCCAATTACCTTCACTCCTTTTCTGATAGAATACTCACCATATATTAATCCTGATGGTGCTATAAGCAATCTTTTCCAATCCTTGCTATATTTTACACCAGAAAATGATTCTTCTACTGCATTTTTAAGATCCTTTTCTGTAGTTTCTGTACTCCACACTTCCTCCTCCTTCGGCTTCTGTAAACCGAACAATCTGAACGAGCACATAGACAAGTTCTTTTTGGCGCTGGCTAATAGGAACATTGCCAGAAGGGTTCTTGCTTCTTCATCTGCCAACAAGCCTTGCAGAGCGGTGAAGGTATTGCTCTTGCTCAAATCGAGATAATCAGCGGCAGAGAAGAGTAGATGGTCAGACGCTCCGTACTGGTCGAGCAGAGACGGATCGAGAGAGATGGCTTTTAGCGAGAGGGCAATGGAAGCCAAGGCGAAATCGTCGATGGTTTCGTCGAAGTCGTCAACTGTGCGAAGTGGATGCGAGAAGTCCTTAGTGCCGATAGTCGGCGACTTATGACCTTTCATCGCCGTCACGAACATGCCGTCGTAGTCGACGAGCGTCAGCGTACCGTCAGGGCGTACCATGATATTATCGGGCTTGATGTCACCATGGGCAAACGACTGCGAGCGAAGCCAAGCCGCCATCTTGCAGAAACGGTAGCAAAGCATTGCCATAGCGTGAGTGTCCGTGTAGTTAGCAGCAATGTATGTCTCCATCGTCTCGCCCTCAATCCAGTCCATCAGCAACACTGGGAACTCTTCGTTCTCACAGTTGCTGTCAACGAATATTTCCTTCTCCAGATACTTCACGGAAGTGATATAAGGCGAATCGACAAACTCCAATTCCTCGGCAATTTTACGATATGCTTCCGCACGCCCTTCCTGCTCCTCGGTGAAGCACTTCAAGGCATAGCACTTCCCCGTCTGTTCGTCCTTCATCTTGAACACGACGGCAAACGCACCGCTGCTACGATACGGCTCACCGTATTTATCCATTGCGGGCACTAAATGGCTCAACTTGTCAAGATTGTCCTTAGCCTCGCGAATGGCAGCGAGATATTCTGATATAAGAGGGTATTGCATAGGTTTTTATTAACGTGGGTTCAATGAAATAGATTTCTCATTACTTAGCTACAAAGTTAGAAAAACTTACCAACATAAAAGAAGAAATCGTGAAAGAATATCGGTTGACGGATGAGGTGAAATCTCTGGCACACTTTTTGCCAAGACGATATTTGCATTTTTTGACCGCTCATAACTCGCGAAAAATGAAAAACAAAATCGGTTGTCGGTTTTTCGCGAGTTTTGAATGTGCAAGTGTAAAGATATGGGGTTCAGATGGTTGTGGAGATTTGTACGAAAGTGTGCAGTTTTTGCTTCATCAAAACCAAACTTATCGTGAGACTTTACCATGTAATAGCTATGCTTTTACTGGGTAAAGTCTCAAGAGTTACATGGTAAAGTCTCACGAAAAGTTTGTAAAACTCGTCGTTTTACACCGAAAAGTCTCAATTTTTATGGTTTTCGGGCTGCGAAGAACGATGAAAAGGCGCGTTTTTGAGTATGCGAATCTCCAGAATGAGAGTTTTGGTCGAGGGTACTTGGACTATATTTGCGTATAAAAACAAGAGGTTAAAAAGCTAAAAAAAGTAAAAAATCGCAGACTTTTTTACTACTCTAAGCGTGCATCCATCCGTAGCGGAGGTCTCTGGCCTCCGTAGCACCAAGTGGGTATCGTTTGTGAATGTTCTAAACACATAATATCGCTGTAAAACGAACACGAATAACCCGAATTATACGAATGTAGCATTTTATATATTCGTGATATTCGTGTTCGTTAATAATTAATTTGTGTTATTGCTTGCTCACGCGCTTCACGCCGTCAACGATGTAGATGCCGGCGGGCAGGTCGTTCCATTGCTGGGTCAGCTTTACGCCGTTAAGGTTGTAGATGCCTTGCTTGCGGGCGGGCACGTCTGCTGTCACGGTGCCGATGCTGTTGGTGATAGGCTCGATCACAACCTTCGACTTAAGCAACTCGCCATTCAGGACCACCGCCTTTTGGTCGGCATCGAACTCCGCGCCGACGGGCTGTGTGATGGCGCAGTTGTCGAGGATGAGGTCGCTGATGAGTGAGATAGATCCGCTGCCGGTGCCTTCTGCCTCTACGTAAGAGTTGCGCACGGTGAGCACCTCGCTCTTTGCTCCAATATAACCTGCTATGCCATAGCCACCCTTAACAAACAGACTGGTGTTGTCGATGGTTACGGAAGCGCTCTCCATGTCGAGACCGCAGAATCGCTTGCTCGTGAGATGGAGCGAACCGTCGCCGGTGATGGTAGACGTCTGGTTCAACACCATGCTTGCCAGGTCGGCTGTGACGGTGTTATTGCCAATCAGCTTGACGGTGAAGTCGGAGACAGTCTTGTTCACAATGCCCGTTCCGTCGGTAGAGTTTCTTTCGATGGTGGCGTTGTCGAGAGTGAGGGTTTTTGTATCGGGGTCGTAAGAGGCGCTGCCGCTCACTCCGTAGATGCTTGTGAGGTCTTTGTAGTTGAGTGTTGTCACCGGCTTGTCGGCGATATAGATGCCATAGCTGTTGGGTTCAATCACAACTTTGGAGGTTACGGTTTCTCCGTTCACAGCCACCGACTTAGTATCGGCGTTGTATGCCGCCTTGTACGGAATGTCGATGTAGCATCCCTCAAGCTTCAGACCGGCGATGTCGCAGATTGAGCCTGTGGGGCCCGTAGCTTCCACGTGAGAGTTGCGTATGGTGAGCACCTCTTCTGCCTCGTTGTAGCTTGCAGATATGCCCCATTTGCCCTCTGCCTCCAACCAGCAATTGTTGATCTCGAGAGGACAACCACCGAAGAGCAAGGCGCACAGGTCGCTCTTTACGCTGAGCTTTGCACCGCCGTCACCCAGAATAACTGTCGACTCGCGCGTGTATATGCCAGCCGAGTTGGTAACATTAATGGTGTTTGTGCCGAGCAACTCTATCACCAGGTTTCTGCAGGTTTCGTTCAAGATGGCATTACAGTCATTTGCCCCAATAGTGGCGTTGTCGAGTGTGAGGGTTCTTGTGTTGGGGTCGAAATACACCTTGCCGCTCACTCCGTTAATCTCGGTGAGGTCGAGATAGTTGTCGCTCGTCACATCTACGCCGGCTACCTTGAAGCCGTATTTTTCTTGCGCCATCACGAATGCTGACGACATCATCATTACTATAAGCACGAGGAATATGCGCATGCTTACTTGTCGGGTTGAGTTGTTGTGTTTCATAATTGTTTAGTTTTTGCCTGGGCAGCCGAAACATACCCAGAGGTTTGTAAATGTTAATTAGAATATTGATTCTGGTGCAAAATTAACTCAGAAAACGTGAAGCGTGTTGTATATTCCTTACAAAAAATAGCCAATAACTATCATTTGGGTGCTCGAGGTGTTAAAGAACTTTAAACAGGCGAGTAGAAAAGCGTAAAAAGTTCGCGAACATACAAAACGCGTGTGCGTTCAGCGATAGAAGCCTTTGGATGGAATAGTGCAGCGAGTTAGTGAAACAAAGGCGCTTTATCGTTGAAAAATTTTCGTCGCACGGGATATTATTCGTATATTTGCAGCCTATTCGAGGTTTCACCTTTTAAAATGTAAATAATTCAATATCACCTATTAATGTCAAAAAGATTTCTAACACTCGCTGCAGTGTTTATGCTTGCAGCCTCTGCTTTTGCCGTTCCGGCGAAGCGTGTGAAGCGTCAGGTGCAGCAGCCTGACGGCTCCGTGCTCACTGTGATGTTGCGCGGCGACGAGAATTTCCATTACACAAGTACCGAAGACGGTCAGCCGCTGGTGCAGCGTGCCGACGGTGCCTACTGCTATGCTACGCTCGACGCTGGCGGCATGCTGACAGCCTCTTCGCAGGTGGCTCACAACGAGGGCAGCCGTGGCGCAGGCGAGCTGGCGTTCCTCGGCTACTACTCGACAGAGGCGCAGAAGGTGCGCTCGCTCGGCATGGAGCGTGCGAAGCAGCGCAACACCCACCGCATTGCGCGCCTCGCAAAGCGTAACGCTATGGACGCTGTGGGCAAGCCGATGATGCGCGAGATTATGGCTGGCGCTACCGGCGGCGAGGGTATCGGCGTAACGGGCAAGCGCAAGGGCCTGGTGATTCTTGTGAACTTTAAGGACAAGCAGATGCAGTCGAAGCACTCGCTGGAGGAGTGGAAGAACTACTTCAACAAGGAGGGCTACAAGAACTACGGCAACAACGGATCGGTGCACGACTACTTCTACAAGCAGAGCTACGGCAAGTTCGACCTTGAGTTTGACGTTGTGGGACCGGTGACGGTTTCTAAGAACATGGATTCTTACGGTGCCAACGACGCTTACGGCAACGATGTCGATCCGGCGGGCATGATTAAGGAGGCTTGCGAGCTGGCTTACGCTCAGGAGAAACTCGATATGACGCAGTATGACTGGGACGGCGACGGCGCTGCCGACCAGGTTTACGTTATCTATGCCGGCTACGGCGAGGCTTCGGGCGCTCCGGCTAACACCATTTGGCCGCACGAGTGGGACCTGGAGTCGGGAGGCTACAGTTTGCGTCTGGGCGGCGTGCGCATCAACACCTACGCTTGCTCGTCGGAGCTGAACGGCGCTTCGGGCACATACATCAGCGGCATCGGCACCGCCTGCCACGAGTTCAGTCACTGTATGGGCATACCCGATATGTACGACACGCAGAACGGTGGCTGCTTCGGCATGGACGCTTGGGACCTGATGGACTACGGATCGTACGGCGGCGACGGCTATGCGCCGGTGGGCTACAACACGTACGAGAAGTGGGTGAGCGGATGGCTCGAGCCTACTATCCTCAGCGAGCCGTGCTACGTGAAGGACATGAAGCCGCTGGACGAGGCAGAGGAGTCGTACGTGGTGTTCAACGAGAAGAACAAGAACGAGTATTACATCTTCGAGAACCGCCAGCTGCAGGGCACCGACAAGGCGCTGCCCAACCACGGTATGCTCGTTATTCACATGGACTATAACCAGAAGGTGTGGGAGAGCAACGTTGTGAACAATACGTACAACCACCAGCGCTTCACGGTTGTGCCGGCTGACAACAAGCTGACGTCGGCGACCGTGACGGGCGACACATGGCCTGGCACGACGAAGTCGACGGAGCTGACCGACACATCGAAGCCTGCTGCTACGCTCTTCAACGCCAACAGTGACGGACGCAAGTTCTTGGGTAAGCCGGTGACGGAGATTGCGGAGAAGAACGGCAAAATCTCGTTCACGTTCATGGGCGGTCTCTCGCTCTCAGCGCCGCAGCCGAAGCTGGTAGACATGGCGGAGACTTCGTTCACGGGTGGCTGGAACGCCGTGGAGAATGCGGAGAGCTACACCATAGAGTTGCGCGAGAAGAGCGCTCAGGGTTCTGCTGACGAGGCGCTTATGCTGAGCGAGGATCTGAGCACATGGGGCGCTAACCTCACAGCCGACGGCTCAATCGACATTTCGGGTGCGCTTGACAGCAAGATGCAGAACGTAGGCTGGACGGGCGAGAAGGTGTTCGAGTGTCCGGGCTGCGCAAAGCTCGGTTCGTCGAAGAAGCAGGGCAACCTCACTTCGCCGCTCATCACCGACCACTCGGCTACGAGCGTCACGGTAAGACTCTCGGCGAGCGCTTATGGCAGCGATGCTGCTGAGGCTACGGTGTCGCTGCTCGACAAGGACGACAGTGTTATCTCGGAGCAGACGGTGGGCGTGGACGGCACTATGACCACCGTGGTGCTTGCGAACGCTAACATGGACGACTATAAGGTGAAGGTGCAGCCGAAGAAGCGTGGCTACGTCTTCTCTATCGCCATCTACGACGGCGACTTCTCGGCTGAGGACTTCCAAAGCATGGGCGTGGCTGAGAAGGCTGTGATGAAGGCTTCGGCGCAGCGCTTCTCAGACATCAAGTCGACATCTTATAAGTTTGAGGGTCTGAACGCTGGGGCTACATACCAGTGGCGTGTGTGTGCTGTTGCTGGCAACGTGCTTTCGAAGTGGAGCGACTGGCAGACTGTAGACCTCAGCGCTTGGAGCACTATCGGCGATGTGACAGAGGACGCAACGCAGATGGCTGCGGACGATGTGGTGAAGGTGTTCTCTTCGGTAGGCACACAGCTCGGCATGATGACTTACGGCGAGTTCTGCGGCAAGAATATGCCGAAGGGCGTGTATGTAGTGAAGAGCGAGAAGGGTGCGCTGAAGGTTGCGAAGTAAAGATTTATTAGTAGCGGAAACTTTCTGCTACGGATAACAAAAAATGCTGCCCGGCAAACTTGCCGGGCAGCATTTTTTGTAACTATTATTAAAAAAAACTATGAATGCGAAGGTTGCAACTTTTATACTTCGATGGCGCTTGCTGCAATCTTCTTTTGCTTGAGGGCGTCGATAATTGTCTTGACGTTTTCCTGTGTGTCCTCAACTGGGATGGTGTGCTTCTTAGCCTTCAGTATGTTGTTGAGCGCTGATGGCGAGAGCTTGTAGCTCGAGCGGCAATACCTGCTGACGATGTTGAGTATGTCGGACTTTTGGGCGTTGGTTATCTTGCCCAGCAGGAGTATGTTGTACTTCATTTCGGGCTGCTTCACTTCCTCTGTCTTCGGCTCTTCAGGCTTCTGCTCCTCCTTCTTCTCTTCCTTTTCGGGCTTAGGTGTTGTGGAAGTAGCAGGCTTTTTTTCGGTAGGTTGCTCTGCGGGCTTTGGCTTCTCTGCTGGTGTTGGCTCTGGCAGCACTTCGGGCTCGTCGGGCTTCACCTCAACGAGTTGGTTGTTGAAGATTTCGAGGAGTTTCGAGATGCCCATCGGCATATCGGCTGAAGTAACGCTGAGATTGATGTCGATGCAGCGCTTGTTCATGTACTCGGCTTTCGTCTCCTTGCTCACTTCGGCAGAGTCGCCAGGCGCAGAGTATTTGGCTTTCAGAGAGAGCTTTCTTGTGTCGTGATTCATCCGGCTCTCTGTGACGGTGGCCTGAAATGTGAGGTCGACGCGGTCTATCTGCAGATAAGGTACGGGCACGATGAGGAGCAGCGGCATGACGATGCGATGAACTTGTCCTGCTGACTCGAAGTAGAACGAGACGGTGACAGGTTCGAGGCTGGAGTCGTCGTCGCCAGCCTGTGTGAATACCACCTCGTTGAGGTATTGTAGTGTGGCCTGCGCCGCTTCTTCTTGCGCGTTGACGCAGGCTGAGAGCGGAGCGCCGAGTATGCGGTTGAAGTCGAGCTCTTGAAGAAGGCTTTCTTGGTTGTCAACGGGTAGAGCCATATTCTTGGGTTTAGAGGGTTATTGTAAAAAAATATTATTGTTCTTATAGGGTGTTGTTGGGCGTGTCGGGCGGCGTTGCAGAGTGGAGCGGTCGGATGCTCATGCCGTTTGCGGCGGCAATCTGCAGCAGTCGGGCGAGTCCGGGCGATGGTTGCTGCGCTTCTGCCTTTATCTCTACACGTATGTTGTTGCGCAGGTCGTACTGAGAGACGGCAGACTCCTCGAGCTGCTTATTGGATGGCGAGAGCGAGACCTTCAGTCCCTGCAGTCGGTTTGTCTTAGAGGACATGATGCTGACGAAGAAGCTGAGGTTGGCGTTGTCAATCTGTAGGAACGGCAGTGGTACGAGCGAGAGCAGCGGCACGCGCATGGTGTATCGTTGTCCGTTCATCTGCAGAGCGAACGTGACCATGACCGGCTCTGCGCGTTCGCCTTTGTCGCAGAACGCCTCACGCCCGATCATCTCCATCGCCATCTCCGTAGCCTTTTGCTGTTCAGCGTTGCATACGGAGAGCGTATTGCGTATCATCTCAGAGAGCCAAAAGTTATCGTGCTTCTTTTTTTCTTGATCGTCCATTACTTATCGCGTTTGCGTTCGTTTTCTAATATATAACTGACGAACTCCGTGTATGCCGTGTCGATGGCACCGTTTCTACGATAGCCGTTGGTTATGGTGTTGTTATATGGTTCGCCATACGTATACCATCCGTTGGGGCGTTTTTCGAAAGCCTCCAATTCTCTTTTAAGAATACGTTTGCCTTCTTTTGAGTTGATGTCATACGGGTATATGTAGTATGCCGTATAAAGTGCACGTATCAGATGATTTCGCAGCCAGTCTTTCTTCTTGCATGCTTTGCGCAGTCTTTCCTGGCGGTCAATGTTCCATTTTATGCTTTGAGTAGGATCGAATGTACAGCAAGGGTGAGCTTTTCCGCTATTGGTCGGAGGCAATGCGAATGGTTTTTGAGGGTCAACATGCACTTTGCTTATGCGGCTTGCAAGGTTGGTCTTCTTTCTTTGCTCAATGAATTTGTCCCAATCTCTCTTCTTTTGCTCTTCTTCTTCCTTCTTCTTTCGAGCTTCCTCCTCTCTGCACTGTTTCTCAAGTCTTTCCTGCTCTTCCTTCTTCTTGCGTTCCTCCTCTTGCTTTCTCAGTTCTTCTTGTTTCTTCAGTTCTTCGTTCCTTCTCTGCTCTTCACGTTCAGACTCTTGCTTTTTGTATTCAGCCAAAGCATTTACAAGAGCACCCACCATACGCTCTTTATTTTTAATGTGTTCGAGGCGTTTGCGTTCAGCTTCTCGTTTCATGTCCTCCACCTGCTGAGGCGTGAGCGTGTCGTGTACGATGAGATTGTTTGTGAAGAATTCGAGCATCTTCGCCATGCCAGAAGGCATAGAGCTTGTTGAGGCGCGTACATTGATGCCCATCTTGCTCTCAACAGATACCGATTGCTCGTCGTCCTCGGTGCGTGTATAGCCTTCCGTAGCATATTTCGCCTCTATCTTTCCGTCGTCGCATGCAGTGATATCCGCTGTGAAGTTCAGGTCGATATAGTCGATGTGCATATATGGAATAGGCACGATGGTCATAAGCGGCACTGTCATGCGTGTTTTCTCTCCATTCATTATGAATGTAAAGGTGACGGTGATTGGCTCGACACCTTCCGGGTCGAGTTCTGAGTTGGTCATTGTAAAGCCGCGTATGAAGTCGATGGTGGTTTGCGCAGCCTCTGCTTGAGCACGTACGCACGCAGCCAGCGGACCGCCTATGATGTTTCCAAAAGGAATGGAATTGAGGGCGCTCGCGACCTTGCTACCAGAGTTTGTATTAGGTCCATCTGCCATAGTCTATAGTATTTATCGTTGGAAAGAACTTGCCTTGTTCAGGTTTTGCTGTGCATCGTTTACGTTTTTCAGTATCTCCATCGCACGTTTCGATTCGTTGCGGTTTATAGTGAGTGTCAGACCGCAATGCATACAGTGAAGTCCGCTTGAATAAAGCAGTTCGGGGATGGATGTAGGAATGAATGCTCCACACTGCGGACAGTTGAGTCCTGGGGTCTTTTGCTGATTGTTGTTCATCATAGCTGAAAGTGTTAATGGTTTTTGTTATTAATTTGTTAGTTCTGTTTATCCACCACCTTGATAGTGCTCTCGGTGGCTTGTAGCAGACCGCGCATGCCGTCGGGCAGCAGCACCGGTTCGAGTTTTATGTGCACCTTCACGTTCGTCATCTTCTGCATCGAGGTTGTTTCGGTCGTTGTAGTCTTTCCGCTGCGTAGCAAAGGATTTCTCTTTTTCTGCGTGCTTTGGTTGCTTAGTCTTACACGAATACCTGCAAGCGACTTGATTTTTTTCAGCAATATTTCTTGTTCTTCCTTGCTGAGGTCGTCGATGCTCGTCTTTTTCTTCTTTTGGTTGTAGATAGGGTAGTTCTTCTCGAATTTCTCCACATCCTGCTTTGTCGCAGTAGAAATGTCGATTTGCGCTTCGATGTCGAACGTAGCTTCTGCCACACGCAGCAAAGGTAGTGGCAACAGCGAGAGTTTCGGAATAGACACTATTTGCTCGCGTCCGTTAGAGTCGGTCATCTCGAAGTCGACCATCTTCAACCGTTCGTGTCCGTTTGAACCGTTCGCAGGTTCCAACGCATACGTACGCAACACATCCAGATAATCCTCGGCTGCCTTTTGGTCGGCTGCGATAGTCGACTCAATCAATGCGCTCAGCATGTCTGCCAAGTTCATATCAGTCGAATCGTTAAATTCGGCTGGCAGTTGCGTATTCTCCGCATTTTGGTTATTGTCAATATCAGCCATAGTCGTATTATCAGAGGTTTTATGCTTCAGAATTCTTTACGCCGTTGCGCGTAGACACCTTCAGCGTGATGTTGTGTATAGCGCTCTCTGGCAGTTCTGCCAGCTGTTCGGCGTCCACAATCACGTCCAATGCCTTTATTTCGTCTTCCGACTTTTCTTCGAACAGTTCGCAAGTGTCTTCTATTGCGAAACGGAACGACAACTCAAGGTCGCCGATTGTCACGGCGGGCAGATTGAGCTGGTGCATGACGCCCGCTTCGCGATACTGGTCGGCGAGCGACTCTGTTAGTAGATTTGCCTGGTGCTGCGCAGACAGAACGTCGCGCAGCACTGAGGCTATTACATCTTGTAATCTTGCCATACTTAAATGGGTTTTTATGATACAAATACAATGCGAGTCAGTTCGCCAGCGGAAACCATGTAGACACCTTTAGCCTTGAAGATAAGCAGCATTTCGTCGCCACTCTCCAGCATGTCGGGCTTTGCTTCGCCTTCAATCGGCTCGCAGGTGACGTCTGTTAGTGCGTAAGCGCCTTTGCCGTTGCGGTATGATACAGATATGACTCCGTAGTTGTTCACGAGCGATATACGATCTGCCGAAACTTGCAGCGTTCCCTTCGGGTCGATCACTTCTGTCGAGTCGTCGAGTATTCCAAGCAATCGGTCGATGCCGCGTGGCATCTCGCCTTCGCTGGCTGTGATGCTGATGTCCATCGTTGATTCCACGCTGTAGCGCGAATCGCGAGTTGCGCCGGAGTCTTTCTTCGACGAGTAGCCGACTGACATTGTCGGTGTCGTAGATATCGTAGGCTTTGCGCCAGCAGCACTTGCAGCAGTTTTGTTTGATGAAGCAGCGGAATTGTCTGTTGAAGCAGCAGGCTCGTCACCCGTTTTTTCGTTATTGCCTTTTGAGGAAGAGTCCTTAGCCGGTTTTGCCGAAGCTGCCGACTTGCTGCCGTAGTCTGTTGACATTCCGGCGTTGATGGGTGTGCCACCGCTGCCTACCGAAGCAACAACTCCAGACATTGCGTTCACTTTAGCCTTGAACGTATAGCTCATCGTAGAGATGGAGAGGCGCGGAACTGGCATCAATGTGAGAAGCGGAACACGCATCTTCACCTGCTTGCCGTCGCGGAAGAAGTTCATCGTAACGTAAGTTATCTGTCCTTGTCCGTTTTCGTCCACCTTTATGCCTTCTTCGCGTATGTAGCTAAGCGTTTCCTTTGCCAGGTCGCGCTGCGCTTTCACAGCAGCACGGAGCGGATTGCCGATAAGTTCGTCGAAAGAGATTTTGCCCAACAGATTTATAGAGTCGGAAACGAAAGCTTTGTCAACCTGCACTTCGCTCAAATCTTTCATCTGATCGCCTAAGGAAGGAGTTTTTTCCTTTTTCTGAGCTGCATTATGGGCATCGCCCAATGCTCCAATTACGGATGTAGTTGTGTCAACAACCTTGTCGAGCGTGCTCTTTTCTTCTTTCTTCTTGCTATCGTCAGACTTATTGTCTTCGCTCTTTTCAGACTTTTTACCTTCATTAGACTCATGCCTTTGATTTTTGTCATTGTCTGTAGAAGGTGTCTGTGGATTCTCTTCTGTAGGTGGTGATGAGCCACCTTCCGGTATCAAATCTTTGTTGTTATTCTCATTATCTGACATAGTCGGTTACTATTTAGTTACGTTGATGACCAGCATTCTTTCGCCAGCCTTTGCACAATAGAATCCCTCGTTCTTGAACACACACAGAATGCCTGAGTCGTCAGCTGCCTTTTGTAAGTCGGTAGATGTCAATTCTGCTTTAGGTTTAAAGTCCTCATATTTGTATAACTTGATATCTTGTGGAGCGTAGTACCCCTCTGTATTCTTGTACGAAATATAAGTGCTGCCGCCATCCTTCAGGCTTACCACCTGGTTAGACACGTTCAGCTCACCCTTTGTGTTGATAGAGTCGATAGAGGTGTTCAGCATTTCTAACACTTTAGCCATACCAGCTGGCATATCGTCCTGACCCGCCTTAACGTTTACGTCCATAGTGTACTCCACGCTGTACTTAGATTCGCGTGTAGCGGTGGAGTCCTTCTTACTCGATATGCTTGTGCTCAATTCCAGACTCGATTTCACAATGCCTATATTGACACTGGTGTTCGATTTCATTCCCATCTCCATAGCGGTCGACTTCTTGTCGGTCTGCGATGTGGCAGATGCCGCCGAGATGCGCGCCTTGAATGCGATGTCAATCTCTCGGATTGCCATGTAAGGAATAGGCACAATTGTCAGCAATGGCAGACTGAGAGTCACCGAATGTCCGTCTTTACGGTATTCGAAGTTCACGTATATAGCCTTTTTCCCGCCGTCTTCAGTGTCTGTGAGTCCTACGTCTCGTATGAACTCCCACGATGTTAGCGCCGCTTGTTTCTGCGCTTCGACACAAGCAGAAAGCGGTCCGCCGATGAGAGTGCCAAAAGGTAGTGACTGTAAGGCATTGTTCGCGACGGTAGAAGGTGTCGTATCAATCTTTGCCATAACCTTTAGAGTTAAATGTTTACGAATAGATGCTCTTTTTGTGAGGCATCGTGAACAAATATGCAAAGGTTTACTCCTGCTTCAAAACCTTTACGCTAACCTTCTGTACATCGCCGCATGATATGATATATTCTTTATCCGACGGGAGAAGCATGAACTCCATAGTCTTGTCCATCTGGTTGACCATGGCTTCTTTGGCATTTTCACACTTAATGTTTGTCGGGTCATACAAGCCATTTGGAGTCTTGTACTGAGCGATAACCTTAACCGGTAGGTATTTAGTGGCATTCTGACCACTATTCGGGTCCTTCTCTGCGTAGAACGTTGTATCGTTCACGCTCAGTTCGCCGTCGGGTGAACAAAGGTCCATAGCCGCTCCGAGCATCTCGAGAATCTTTGCCATGCCAGCAGGCATTGACTCCTGACCTGCGTGTACAGCAACGTCGATGGTAGCCTCTACGCTGAACTTCGAGTCCTGCGTGCTCTTAGAGTCGCGCTTTGTCGAGAAGGTTGAGTTGATAGTGGTTGTCTTTTTTCTGAACCACCCCGTTTTTCTTGTCGATTTTTTGTTTTCTTTAGATTCGTATTCTGTCTCGGTGCTACTCGATTCGCTCTCCACACCATTAACTGTAGCCTTAAAGCTGATGTCAATGCTGTTGATTGCGATATACGGAATCGGAACGATAGCTATCATCGGAACGTTGATAACCACCTTGCGACCATTCTGAATAAAGCTGAAGCTAACATAGACAGCCGACTTTTCGCCAGTCTCCTTGTCTTCGTTCAGACATACATTGTTGATGAAGTTGATACTTGTCATTGCTGCATCGTTCTGCGCTTGAATACAAGCGTTAAGCGGACCGCCGATAAGATTATCAAACGGAAGTCCCTGCAGTGTACCGATAGATTTGTTTGCTACATCCATAGGTTTAAGTTTTAAAAAGTTATAGGTTCTTTGCTTAGACCTACTGACAAGATTGAACCATATAAATTCTTGCCAAGTCTGTTTGTGTTAATGTTTTTTTGTGTCGTGTTGTTGGGATGTTTGTTATGAGAGTCTTACTTAGCTGCGTACGCCTTGTAAGCGTTGAGCAGTTTTGTGTCGTACTGGTTCTTGGCGTATTCGCTTCCGTTGTATAGACGTGCGAAGGTAGCCCACTTCTTTGCTTGTAGTGCGGCGTGCATCTGCGGGTTCTTTGTTATGAATCGGCAGAAGGCGAGCAACTGACTGCGTTCGCTCTGGCACATAGCGCTTACGAACTGCGCTACTGTTTTGAATCCGCAGAGTGCGTACTGGAAGCCCATAATCTGAAACATTCCCCAACTTGCCGAAGCGTTGGCTGCGTCAGCGTTTATCTTGCGTGCCTGCTCGAGGCGAGCGTATTCGCCGATGCCACCTTTGTAGTGGGTCTTTGTCCACTTCGGGTAGAGTATGGAGGCGTTTGCTGCCTGGTATTTGGCAGGATCTATTTTGCGCAGCTGCAGCTGTCGCCAGAAGATATGACCTTCGAAGAGTAGTTGTGGCTTGCCTGCGGCGAGGAATCCTCCGCGTCCGGCTGTCTCCACTTTCTGCACCGACTTGAGCGCTGCTGTCTCGCAGTCGAGTAGGAGAGCGGCTAATCGGAAGTCGTCTTCAGTGAGTCGTGCGGCTGCCGGGCGCTGATGGAAGAAGAGCGCCTGCCATGTAGAGTAACCGACGATGCCGTCAGCTACGAGTTGTAGACTTTGCTGGAATGCCTTTACAGCGGCGAGTGTGCCGGGGCCGAATGCTCCGTCAGCGGTTAGCTTGTTACCAATACGGTTGAGTTCTGTTTGTAGTATCTTTACTGCGGCGTCACGCATTCCGAGTTTTAAGGTTTTCATAGTGGTTGTGGTTTTAGTTTAACGTTTTTGTGTTTGGTTGGGGCAAATATAGCGAAAATATGAACGTAAAAAAATAAAAAGGTGAAAAAATGAAAAGATTTTAAGTTTTTTTTGGGAGTTAGGATGAAAAAATCCGTTTAATCTGCTTAAAACGTTGTATAAATAGAAAAACAACGGATTAAGCGGATTAAGCGGATTTTCTTTGTGGCTGTAATTGTGGTGTGTGTGGGTGTGTGGCTACGGCAGGAATGCCGTAGCCTCCTACGGGGTAGGCTCTTATGTTACTTCACGACGATTTCGTCGGTGAAGAGCCATCCACCGTCCTCGGTAGTGCTGCCCTGCACGCGGATATAGCGTGTGCTGGCTTTGCCCTTCCATGCGAAGTTGCGGAAGCCGAGCTGTATGTCGCGGTCAACGGGAGTAGACTTGCTGTAGACCTCCTTGAAGTTCTTGCCGTCCTCGCTGAACGAAATCTTGTACTCAGACGGGAAGAACACCCATGCGCCGTACGCCTGCATGAAGTCGGCAGCCACAGACGAAATTTTCTGCACCTTGCCGAGGTCGATGGTGAGGTCGAGACAGTAGCCCTTATTGCCGAGGAAGCCCTGCCATTTCTGGTCGCCGTATGTCCATCCGCCGTGCTGTCCGTCTACGAGAGTCTTGTCGCCCTGCGCCTTGTACTTATCCTCGTAGCGGTGGTTGAAGGTGATGTTGCAACCGAGCGCCTTGTGCTTGGTAGTCTTGAACGACTCTGGGCGTTCGCCGCGCTCCTTCTTAAGGTCGAAGGTGTTGACGCCCTGCTTGTGCAGACGCTCACACTCGACGATGGCACGCTTGCGGAACTCGGGGTAGTTCTTGGTCTTTGTGCCGTTCCATCCGATCTCGGCGATAGCCAGAGCACGCGGATAGAGCATATACTCTACATGCTCTGCTGTAGGCACGTATTCGGTCCAGAGGTTAGCCTGCACACCGGTGATCTTGTTGCGTACGTCTTCTGGCAGGGTGCCGCCAGGGACGTAGCTGTATACCTTTTCGAGCGGAAGGAAACCGCCGATAGCCTCAGGCTGAGTGTCGGGTGCGTCCTGATAGTAGTCGAGATACCAGTAGCCGCTGGGCGAGAGCACTACGTTGTAGCCGTGGTCGATGGCCTCTTGCGCCTTTTCGAGACCGCGCCACACCATTACGGTGGTGTTCTTCTCGAGGTTGCCCGCAATCACTTCGTCCCAACCTACGAGCTGTCGTCCGTGTTCGGTGAGAAACTTGCCGAAGTGGGCGATGAGGTGCGCCTGCAGACCGTCCTTGTCTGTTCCCAGCTCCTTCATCTTCTGCTGGCAGAGCGGACAAGAAGGCCATGAAGCCTTGTCAGCCTCGTCGCCACCTACGTGGATGTACTTAGAGGGGAAGATGTCCATCACCTCTTTCAGCACGTTCTCGAGGAAGTCGTATGTAGCGACGCTGCCCGGGCAGAAGTCCATCTGCTTGTAGGGTTCGTGCGTGCAAGAGAGTTCGGGGTAGGCGGTGAGCACCTCAGCCGAGTGGCCCGGCATCTCGATTTCGGGCACGATGGTGATGCCACGCTCAGCGGCGTAGCTCACGAGGTCGCGCAGCTCGTCCTGAGTGTAGTATCCGCCGTAAGCGCCAGCTTCGCCCTCGTGCATATACTTGCATCCGAGCTTGCTCCACTCCTTCCATGTCTTTCCTTCGCGCCACGCAGCGAACTCGGTGAGGCGCGGGTAGCGCTTAATCTCGATGCGCCATCCGGCAGCGTCGGTGAGGTGAAGATGGAGTCGGTTGAACTTGTACTGCGCCATGACGTCGATCTGCTTCTTGAGGAACGAAATGGGCTGGAAGTGGCGCGACACGTCGAGCATGAGCGAGCGCCACTTGAAAGCCGGAGCGTCAACAACGTCGCATGCCATGACGGCGTTCTTCTGCTTCAGCTGGTTTACGGTCTGCCAAGCGAAGCGGAAGCCGTCTGCAGAAGCGGCGCTGATGAGCAGCGTGTCCTTAGTGACGTGGAGGCGGTAAGCCTCGGGCGATGAAGCGCCGTCGAGACGTGTGAAGCGCACCACCTGACGAGCGTCGTCTGCGGTGTTGGCTGTGAACTTCTTAGAGTAGATGTTCTCTGCCTCAGCGCCAACCTCGTTGACAACCTTCAGCTTTGCGTCGGTGCTGAACGCGCCCTTGCCCGCAACGAACGACTGCGGCTTTGGGAGCAGCGACTGCGCAGAAGCGGCAGAGGCGGTAAGGATGCAGCCGAAGAAGAGGGCTGCTAATGATTTGTTTGTCATCTTTGTAGTGTCAGTTTTTAAAAGTTATACGGGGTTAAAGTTTCTTATTTGTCGAGGAAGTAGGCAGCGTATACCAGCGCCAGCATGAGAGCGGCGATTATGGACACCACGACGAACATTATTCGTGCGTACTGCTTCCTTCTGTGTATAGCGCGCAGATTGTTCTCGCGGAAGATGTCTATCTCGTCGCGGCGCTGTCTGCGGCTGTGCTTGTGTTTATGTTCTGGCATCGTATGAGATTTTTTTATTTGTTTGACAAATCAAGAAAAGCGTTTAAGGCCGTGTGGCGTTTAGAACTTTACGTCGAGCTGCAGGTCGAACATGTTATAGTTCGACTTGTTCAGACTGCGGTCGTTGACACGCGCGTATTCGGCAGCCACCATGACGTGCTTGCCAATCCAGTAGTTAGCACCGATCTCGTACTGAGTCTTCGATGTGTGCCAATCGGCCTGCGGACGGTAGAGGTCGTAGCGTGCCTTTGCGTATAGCTTCTTGCTAATAACCGGCGCAATCATGAGCGCGTAGAAACCGTCGGCCTTGTCGCCAGCAGCGTAGTTGATGGTGCAGTCGGTCTCCTTGCCCGAAGCGTTAGACGTCTTGAAGCCGTAGCCCTGACTGTGGATATACTCCGAACGCACGGTCCAGTCGTGAGCTGCATACTCGGCGCTGATGGCATAGCGGTTCTTCTCGAGCGAGCGCACTCCGTTCTTTGTCTGCTCCACGCCGTTAGCGTCTACCTCCGTCCATGTGCCCTTGCGCGCATACGAACCGGTCCAGCCGAAGGCGCCGATGCGCAGGCCCTTCACGGGAGCCACCCATACGCCACCGATGACGTCCTTGCGCTGGTCTACATCCTTCATGTTAGTGCCCTGACCGTTGAAGACGCCCACCTGATAGTGGAGGTAGTGGTGTCCGTCGGCGGCCTTGAGCAGATCGCCCTGCAGCTGTACGCCGATGTCGCGTCCGTTGCTTGAGTGTTCGCCGTTGCGGTCGCTGAATCCGGCGAGCTTAGTGACGTTCTGCGAGTAGCTCATGAAGCCCTGCGTAATGGGGTGCATGGGGTTCTCGAAGGTGAACGGGCGCTTGAACTGACCCGCCTTCACCTTGAAGGCGTCGTATTTCTGCCACTCGGCGAACGCGTCGACCATTCGTGGCGCCACGGTGAGGTTCGACGTGTTGCCGTTCACCTGCAGCTGCGCCTTCCAGTAGAAGTCCTTTGCCACGCGTCCTTCGAGTGCCATACGCACCATGCGGATGTTGAACGAGTTGATATCCTTTTCGCCCTTGTTGCTTTCCTTGTCGCTGTACTGATACTGCGACATGATGTAACCGCTGAACTTGATGTCGCTGAGCACCTTCAGCTTAGCTTCTTTCTCTTGTGCTGACACACTGCCGAAAGTGAGAGCGGCGAGTGCGAGAGTTGCTAATGTTTTCATTATGAGTTTTGAATTTTGAATTTTGAGTTTTGAATTGTTGCCTTCGGCAATTTTGAGTTTTGAATTTTGAGTTTTGAATTGTTGCGACATGCGTCGCAATTTTGAATTTTGAATTTTGAGTTGAGAGTTGCGAATTCAAAATTCCAAATTGATTAATTCCTAATCGGCGTAGCCGACAATTCAAAATTCAAAACTCAAAATTCAAAATTGTTCTTTTGGAAGAAAAACCTACGGCTTTTCTTCCAAAAGAACTACGTTCTCCACGTGCGGCGTATGCGGGAACATGTCCACCGGCTGCACCGCCATCACCTTGTACGCCACATCGAGCGCCTGCAGGTCGCGTGCCTGCGTAGACGGGTTGCAGCTGACGTAGACGATGCGCTTCGGGTGAGCGCGCAGGATGGTGTCTATCACGTCCTGGTGCATACCGGCGCGTGGTGGGTCGGTGATGATTACGTCGGGGCGTCCGTGCTTCTCGATGAACTCGTCGTTGAGAATGTCCTTCATGTCGCCGGCGTAGAACTTGGTGTTGCCGATGTTGTTCACCTCAGAGTTCACCTTTGCGTCCTCGATAGCCTCCGGAACGTACTCGATGCCGATAACCTCGCGTGCCTGACGCGCCACGAAGTTGGCGATGGTGCCCGTACCGGTATAGAGGTCGTACACCAGTTCGTCGCCGGTGAGCTTGGCGAAGTTGCGAGCCACCGAATAGAGGTGATAAGCCTGCTCCGTATTGGTCTGGTAGAAACTCTTCGGACCGACCTTGAAGCGCAGGTCCTCCATCGTCTCGAAGATGTGGTCGTTGCCCTTGAAGACAGAGAGGTCTAGGTCGCCGAAGGTGTCGTTGCACTTCTGGTTGTCGACGTACATGAGCGATGTTATCTCGGGGAACTTGTCGGCGATGTACTGCAGCAACGCCTTGGCGCGCTGCTCGTCGCCCTCCTCGTCGTAGTGGAACTGTATGAGCACCATCCACTCGCCCGTGTTCGAGTTGCGTATCATGATGTCGCGCAAGAGTCCGTGTTGCTGTCTGAGGTCGAAGAAGGTCATGCCGGTAGAGAAGGCATAGTCGCGTATGGCGTTGCGAATCTTGTTGTGCAGGTCGTCCATGAGCCAGCACTTCTCGATAGGCAGAATCTTGTCGAAGGCTCCGGTGATGTGGAATCCGATGCCGTTCATGTTGTCGAACTGCGTGCCCTCGGCAATCTGCTCGCGTGTGAGCCATCGCTTGTTGCAGCAGCCGAACTCCAGCTTATTGCGGTATTCTTTGATGTGCACCGAGCCCATGATAGGCATGAACTCCGGCAGATCTATCTTTCCGATGCGTGTGAGCTGGTCGAACACCTGCTTCTGCTTGGCCTTCAGCTGTTCCTCGTAGGGCAGGTTCTGCCATTTGCATCCGCCGCAGATGCCGAAATGCTCGCACATCGGCTCTGTGCGTACGTTGCTCTTCTTGATGAAGCGTATTACTTCAGCCTCGCAGTAGCTGTGCTTCTTCTTGCGCACCTGCAAGTCAACCACGTCGCCGGGTACGGCGAACGGCACGAAAACAACCATGTCGTTGACGTGTGCCAGTGATTTTCCTTCGGCAGCAACCGCCTCAATAGTTACGTTCTCGAGTATTGGTAGTGGTTTCTTCTTTCTTGACATTATTATATATGTATTGTTTTAAAGTGCAAAATTAGAAAAATAATTTGAGATTTTAAAATAATATACAAAAAGTTGGAATAAGAAGAGTGAATTGCGCAGAAAACAAACAGTAGGAGGCTGCGGCATTCTTGCCGTAGCCTCCTACCATTAGTATTGTTATCTTAATATTACTTGACGCCCAGTTCGGCGATGCCCATTGCTTCGCCAGCCACGACCATGCGCTCGGCGCGCAGCTTCAGATAGCGTGTCTTTGTAGCGTTGAACGATACGGTCTGCAAGATAGGGTTGTTCTGCAGGTTAGAGAACTCGCCGCTCTTCAGCACGCGTTCGTTGCCGCCCTTGGCGTCGCACGCCGCGATGGTGTATGTATGGATGAGTCCGCGTCTGCCTTCGCTCTGATCGGGTAGATACTGCAATGCAGAAATCTCCTGCTCGCTGCCAAGGTCGATGAGCACTTCGTTGCCTTTGCAGAACCAAACGGTCTGCGGGTTGCGGTCGGTAGCCTTCTCCCACTCAGCCTTGTCGGCGCCGAGGATAGAGAACGGCAGAGACTTGATGGCCTCGGCTGTGGGGTTCCATGTGAGCTGTGCGTCCTTTCCGCCGTAGTAGATGCCCACGTTGTTGAGGCAGATTGGTCCGCGCGAGTCGATGATGCGCACGCGCACGCTCTTTGCCTCCACGGTGCGGAAGCGCAGCAGGCGCTTGTAGCCGATGGTTGTTGTCTCCTCGCCCTGCTCAACGCTGCGCCATGTCTTGCCGTCGAGATACTCTACGGCGAACTTCTTCACGCGCTGTCCGAGCGGTATGTACTCCTGCAGCATGATGCGGTTCATGAGCTGCGGCTTCTTGAAGTCGAACGTGATGGTAGCCGATGTTACGCCGTCGGCAGTAGCCCAGTAGGTGTCCCACGAGTCGTCGGTCATCGCCTTTGCCGCGAACGCCTTGCCACGCTCGTTGCTCACCTTCGGTGTCATGCCAGCCACGAGGTTATGCTGCAGCTCGCGCTGAATCAGCTTGTGGAAGTTGACGGCGTTAGCCGAGTCGATAGGGTGGATGAGACCTTCGCGGTCGACGGGGAAGTTGAGCAGCAGCGTAGCGTTGTGGCCCACCGAGCGGTAGTAGAGGTCGGCAAGCTGTTCGGGCGACTTCACACGGTCGTCCTCCTCCGGATGATAGAACCAGCCCGGACGGATAGACACGTCGCACTCGGCAGCCGTCCACTGGTCGCCGTCGGCGTGTCCGTACTGCAGTTCGGGGTAGTTGGGATAGCCCGGATAAACCGTGTTCTTGCGCAGGAATGCCCAGTTGGTCTCGCCTGCGAAGCCCTTCTCGTTGCCCACCCAGCGGCATCCCGGTCCGCCGTCGCCGAACACCACGGCGTTGGGCTGAATGCTGTCGAGCATGGCGAAGATATGCGGGTAGTTGTAGTAGTTCTTGCGGTCGATAGTGCGCGAGTCCTTTGCGCCGCCATAGTAGCCGTCGCCGCCGTTGGCTCCGTCGAACCACACCTCGAACACGTCGCCGTAGTTGGTGAGTAGGTCGTGGAGCTGAGCGTAGAAGTAAGGCAGGTAGCCCGGCGTAGCGTAGTCGGCACGCGAGCGGTCCCACGGCGAGAGATACACCGCGAACTTCAGTCCGTACTTCTTGCAGGCGTCAGACAATTCGCGCACGATGTTTCCCTTGCCGTTCTTATACGGCGAGCGTGTCACGTTGTAGTCGTTGCCCTCGAAGGGCCAGAGGCAGAAACCGTCGTGGTGTTTTGCTGTGAGAATGACGCCCTTCATGCCCGCTGCCACGAGCGTCTTTGCCCACTGTTCGCAGTCGAGGCGTGTGGGGTTGAACGTAGCAGGGTCGGAGTCGCCGTAGCCCCATTCGCGGTCGTTGAACGTGTTCAGACCGAAATGGATGAAGGCGTAGGTCTCCATGCGCTGCCAGTCGATCTGCTTCTGCTCGGGGAGCGGCAGGATAGGGGCAGGCGCCTTTACTGAGCTCTGTGCCGACGCGGTGAGGCTGGCAAGAGCTATTGCAGACGAAAGGATAAGTTTGCGGTTCATTGCTTGTATATTTTGATTTTTAATACTTCGTGTAGATTCTTTCAGCCTTGTATGCTGTTTTTAAAAAGTAGCTGTTAATTTTGCAAATTTACTGCTTTTTTCTGACAATATGCTTGTTGCAGCCACTTTTTTGCCCAGTTTGCAGCGTTTTGTCATCGTGCTCCGTTCGCCGTCCGATCGGATCGCGTCCGCCGTCCGATCAGATTCCGTCCGCCGTCCGATCAGATTCCGTTCGCCGTCCGATCGGATTCCGTCCGCCGTCCGATGATAAGTGTTGAGCTTTTGTTGTACGCAAACAGAGCGGAAAAGTGTCGTTACGTCACCTAATTGTGTAAAATATTTAGCATTTTACAGTCTGATGTTAAACTTTTTTAGCCGAAATGTCATTGGTTTCAAGATTAACTCGTATATTTGTGGCGAAAATTCTAACTAACGTGAGTTCGACGAAATATAAGTGTCTAAAAATTTGGTGATTAGCGAAAATTATTGTAACTTTAATGTGCTAAAAATCAAAAGTTTACAAACAATAATCGCTATGATTACCGAAGACAAAGTTACTGAAATTTTCTGTATTGCGGATGACTTCTGGCGCACGTCTTCAGATTAACGATTTTACTCATTTGCGTATTGTTTTTATTATAATAGTATGGTCTGTGTTGAAAAAAAGCGTCGGTAGACGACATTCTTTGCTTATTGTCTATTTCACGAACAGATTGCGTTTAGGCATCTTGCTGCCGAAGCGCTGTCGCAACTTGTCGAACAGCGCCATTGTATCCTTCGAGAACTTGTGACCCTTCCACGTGCTTGTGTTCGTTATGAACACCCAACATTCGCCGTCGGGATAGCGCAGAACGATGGCAGATGTGCCCACGAGCGAGCCGGTGCGTATCCACGGACGGTTGCGCGGCGTGAAGTTCCAGCCCAACGAAAACTGATGGTCGGGCATCTCCTGCGTCATCAGTTGCACGGCTTCGGGCGAGAGTACGTCGGGCAGAGTAGGATCGCCGTCGATAGCCGCCACGAGTCGGCACAGTTCAGCCGCCGATGCTGTCCACGCACCTGCACCGAGCGCAGTCTTTATGTCGTTCTCGCCGTAGCAGCGCTCCACAAGCCTGCCGGAGTTGTTGAACTCCTGCGCTGGTAGCGACGAGGAGTGCATGTAGTATACAGTCTCGTTCTCGCGGCGGTCCTTAAGATAGTTGCCCGCGATATGGAAGTCGTAGCAGCCCGCCGGTTCGAGCACATAGCGCTGCATGAACTTCTCGTACGGCATGCCCGTGCGCTTCTCGATGATGAGCGACAGCAGCGTGTAGCCTATGTTGCAGTAGCGTTGCATTGAGCCGGGCGTATATCCGAGGTGACGGCGCAGCACGATGCGCAGCAGATTGCGGTGGTCGGGTGGAGTGGTGAGGTGGTTCTGCTGCATAATGTAGCGCGTAGAGAATATCGGGTCGCCGGCATAGTTGGTGAAACCAGCCTTATGGCGCAGCAGCTGCTCAACGGTTATGTCGAAGTAGCGTTTGTCGCGTATGGAGTTGACGTAGAACGTGTCGTTCAGAATGCCCTGCGGTCCGAACACCTTGTCCGTCAGGCGCACCTTGCCCATGTCGCGCAGCTTCATGATGCCCACAGCCGTGACGAGCTTCGACACCGATGCCATGCGCATGATGTACGACGGCTCCATAGGATACTGCTTGTCGACGTTGGCGAAACCGAATCCGCGTGCGTAGAGCAGCGAGTCGTTGCGCGATATGGCGAGCTGAGCGCCGTTTATCTCCCAGCGCTTGAGGTAGCGGCGCATGATAGAGTCCATGGCGTGCAGCTCGGGCTGGTCTGAGATCGCGTTGCAGAGCGTATCGTTGAGGCGTACGATGTGTGTTGAGTCGTTGATGTCTTGGGATGTCGTGGTGTCACGACCCGAGCAAGCCGAGCAAGTGCAGCGGCAGATGCCCAGCGTAATGAGTACGACAAAGGTGAGGCACCCCATGCAGGAGATCCTCACCTTTGTGCGATATTGTTTCTTTATTCTGTATCCGAACATTTTTATGATAATCCTTCAATTTCGCCGTTCACGATATCGATGTTCATCGCTGCCGGCACCTTTGGCAGACCAGGCATACGCATGATGTTGCCTGCCACAACAACAATCATTTCAGCGCCCGCGTTGATTACTATGTCGCGCACGTTCACGTCGAAGCCCGATGCAACGCAATACTGCTTGGCGTCGGTAGAGAACGAGAACTGTGTCTTTGCGATGCAGACGGGGAAGTGCTCGTAGCCCAACTCCTTAATCATCTGCAGCTTCTTCTTTGCCGGCGCAGCGAACGAGACGCTTGCCGCTCCGTATATGTTCTTAGCCACCTTCTCTACCTTCTCCTCGATAGAGTCCTCGTCGTCGTAAACGAGCTTCAACGGCTCAGACGGGTGCTTCTCTATAGTCTCCACTACGAGGTTGGCGAGGTCGACAGCGCCCTTGCTGCCTTCGGCGTAAGCGTCGTTCTCGGCGAAGCCCACGCCAATCTCTGCGCAGTAGTTCTTCACGATGTCGATCTCCTCAACCACGTCGCCTGCATAACGGTTGAATACCACAGCCACGGTCTGACCGAACGACTGGAGGTTCTTGATATGCTTGTCGAGGTTGGCGAGACCCTTGCGGAGACCCTCGCTGTTTGGCTTTTTGATGTCCTCTACAGCCACGCCGCCGTGCATCTTGAGGCCCTGCGCAGTAGCCACGATGAGCGTCATCTTAGGCTGCAGACCGCTCTTGCGGCACTTGATGTCGTAGAACTTCTCTGCTCCGAGGTCGGCACCGAAGCCAGCCTCCGTGATGACGTAGTCGCCGAAGGTCATAGCCATCTTCGTAGCGAGGATGGAGTTGCAGCCGTGAGCGATATTGGCGAACGGACCGCCGTGTACGAACGCTGCGGTGTTCTCGGTAGTCTGCACGAGGTTTGGCGCAAGTGCGTCGCGCAGCAGAACGGTGATGGCGCCAGCCACGCCGAGGTCCTTCACGGTGAACGGCTTGCCCTCCACGGTGTAGCCCAGGAGTATGTTCTCAATGCGGCGGCGCAGGTCGTCCTCGTCCTTAGCGAGACAGAGTATAGCCATAATCTCCGACGCAGGAGTGATATCGAAACCCGATTCGCGCACAATGCCGTTCGCCTTGCCGCCCATGCCGGTCACGATGTCACGCAGTCCGCGGTCGTTCACGTCGAGCACGCGGTTCCAGAGCACTTCGCGCAGAGCGAATCCGTTATCGCGGTTCTGGTACATATAGTTGTCGAGCAGCGCCGTGATAGTGTTGTGCGCCGAGGTGATGGCATGGAAGTCGCCGGTGAAGTGTAGGTTTATCTTGTCCATCGGCAGCACCTGTGTATGTCCGCCGCCGCATGCTCCGCCCTTGAGTCCGAACACCGGACCGAGCGACGGTTCGCGCAGGGCGCATATAGCCTTCTTTCCGATGCGTGTGAGTCCGAGCGCAAGACCGATAGTAACGGTAGTCTTGCCGATGCCAGCCTTGGTCGGTGTGATGGCTGTAACGAGTATAAGGTTGCTTTTCTTCACGCGCTCCTCGTCGATGAGGCGTGTCGGAACCTTAGCCATGTAGTGGCCGTAGTGTTCGAGTTCTTTTGTCGGGATGCCATACTTCGAAGCAACTGCTTCAATCTCCTCGAGCTTGGTGCTGCGAGCAATTTCGATGTCTGTCATTGTGTGTGTGATGTTTTTAGAGTTATCCTCTTGTTGTTATAGAGTTTTGAACCCTTGTGGTTACAAAGTATGGAGTGCGAGTGCAAAGGTACAATTAAATAATCAATAATGTGAAGATTGTATTGGGTTTTTGTTGCAAATTTGCTAAACAATAAGGGCGCGCCACTTCAAGTGACACGCCCTTAATGCTATTGTTTTGTCATCGGACAGCGAACGCAATCCGTTTACTTAACCTGCTTCTTTACGCTGCCGTCAGCGTACTTAACGAGCACAACGCCACGTGCGTTAGCACCAACCTTCACGCCGTCTACGGTGTAGCGAGCCACCTCAGCTGCGTTCCCCGCAGTCTCAGTCTTGTTGATGCCAGTCGAGAAGTCGACAGCTACGTAGTCGGACGGAGCAGAAACCACCTTCTTGTTGTTGTACATTCTCTGTCCGTACACGCGGTAAGCGTAAGTGTGGTTAGCCTTCGGCTGAGCGAGCTGAGTGAGGGTGTAGCTTGTCTCCTCCTCCTCAATCTCCTCAGAGTTGTCGAGGAAGGTATAAACGCGGTCGCCAGCCTTCAGATTCTGAGTAATCTTGATCTCGTCGATGATGAATGGATAGTGGTTCTGCCTGGTGAACGCCGTAGCCGCTCCAACCACTCTGGTGGAAGTGGCTGCTCGGTATTGTGCCGGTCTCTTTGGTTATAATAAGATTAGATAATGCGTACAAAATTAGTTATTTATTTCCGTATTTACCTTACTTTTACTAATTTTGTGTGCGAAAAACATTCATTCACATTGTTTTCGAAACCGACGTAACAAATTAAATAACAACTATATGAAGAAAATCTTTACACTTTTAGCTGTGGCTTTCGCCACAATCGGTGCTTCTGCACAGACCCTGCCTGGCTTGGCTGACATCATTAAGACACAGCCCGAAGGCACACTTCACAAAGACCTCAACCACTACTTCGAGGGTGCATACGTAAACAAATCTGACGGCTTTATCTACGATCACCTCGGCGACGGCCACGTGTAGGACATCGTTGAGGCTGCCGACGGTAGCTTGTACATAAAGAATCCGTTCGACTTCTTCCCGTACGGCGACATTTGGGTGAAGGCAGTTAAGGGCGAGGGCAACACCTACGAGGTGCGCATGCCGCGGCTGTATACGACAACGTAGGTGACAAGCAGGATCCAATTCTCTACGCTTGGCGCTACTTCAAGAACAGCGAGGGCAGCGAAGACTACGCCGCTGTTGACGCCGCATCGCAGGTCGTTAAGTTCGATCTGCGCAACGACTCGCTCGTAAAGGTTGGCGCTAAGGATGCGTTCATCGGTCTCGGTTCGGCCGACGGCTACATCTATGGCTACGGCGACACGGTGTCTATATATAATAAGGTGAAGGACGCAGCGCTGGTTCCGGCTGACGCAAGCAAGGCTGTGAAGTACAAGGTTTCGTACTCAACGGCAACAAACTGCAGCTCACAAAGTGGCAGTATATGGGCATCGTTCGTGAAGACAACCGTTGCTGCCGACGGCACAAAGGTTGCGAAGAAGATACTTAAGTAATCGTAGGAGGCTTTTTATCGCTATTTTGTAGTTTTGACGCACAATAAATATAGCAGTCCATGACCCTTAAAGAATTTATTGACGAATGGAACAATGACGAACCGACGGTGCTTGTTCACACCAGCGGTTCTACCGGAAAACCGAAGCCGCTACGCGTAGAGAAGCTACGTATGGCGGCTTCGGCGCATATCACGTGTGCCTTTCTCGGACTGCAACGCGGCGACACCGCTCTGCTTTGCATGCCGCTCGACTATATTGCGGGCAAGATGGTGGTGGTGCGTTCGCTTGTATGCGGTTTGCGACTCTTGACGGTAGAGCCGTGCGGACATCCGCTGCGCGGACTAAGCGAAGCGCCGGTGTTCGCAGCAATGGTTCCGCTGCAGGTGTACAACAGCTTGCAGGTGGAGGAGGAGCGCGCACTGCTCATGCAGATAAAGCATCTCATCATTGGCGGTGGAGCCGTGAGCGGCGAGATGGCAGCCGAACTGAAGCACTTCCCCAACGCCGTCTGGAGTACGTATGGCATGACCGAGACGCTCTCGCACATCGCTCTGCGCAGACTCAGCGGCGAAGAGGCAAGCGACTGGTACGAACCGTTTGAAGGCGTCGACGTTAGTCTCAACGCCGACGGCTGTCTTGTGATAGACGCTCCGGCTGTATGCGCCACTACGCTCACCACCAACGACATCGCGGAAATAGCTCCCGACGGCAGACACTTCCGCATACGCGGCAGACGCGACAATGTGGTGTGCAGCGGTGGCATAAAACTGCAGATTGAGGAGATTGAAGCCCATCTGCAGCCGTTTGTCAGCGTGCCGTTCATGATAACGAAGCGCACGGATGCGCGTCTCGGCGAGACGGTGGTGCTGCTTGCTGCGGATGCGGACATCGAACAGCTCAAGACAGCGTGCCACGAACACCTCACGAAATACGAAACACCGCGAGCGTTCGTCGCCGTAGACCGTCTGCCATACACCGAAACGGGTAAGCCGGCGCGAGCGGAGGCTCTCCGAATGGCGCAGGAAGGGTAGAACTGTTGGTTGCAGCTTCAGGCTTTTCGAAGCATCAACCAGCCGCTTTCCACTCGTAATCACAACGTTTTTCAAAACAACACCCCGTCACTTTTCAACTCTTAAACTTAAAAGAATATGAATACACCGACAAACATCACTCCCAAACACCGCCTCTTGTTCATCTGTCTCGGCAATATATGCCGCTCGCCGGCTGCCGAAGGCGTGATGAAGGCGAAGGTGCACGCCGCAAAGCTCGACGACAAGTTCTTCATCGACTCGGCAGGTATCGGCGACTGGCATGTAGGACAACTGCCCGACAGCCGTATGCGCGAGCGTGGTGCACGCCGTGGATACCGCCTGGACAGTCGCGCACGCCAGATACGACAGGCGGATTTCGACGACTTCGACTTGCTGCTCGTGATGGATCACGAGAACTATCGCACCGTAACGTCGAAGGCTCCAGACGAGGAGGCGCGTAAGAAGGTGCGTCTGCTCACCGATTATCTGCAAGAACATCGAGGGGCTGACGTGGTTCCCGACCCTTACTATGGCGACCTCAGCGATTTCGACTACGCGCTCGACCTGATTGAGGATGCGTGCGACGGACTGCTCGAACAACTACTTCACTAAGACACATAAAAGCATATACGCTTAAACTACCAACTATTGATACATACTACGAATTATTTTAATATTTAATTTATTTACATAACTACTCAAAAAACAACAAAATTAATTTTATGAAGAAACAACAACTACTACTCATTCCTGCACTCATACTCGGATGTGAAATGACTGCAGTTGCAGCTCCGCTCAGCATGAAACCTTTAATGGCAATGGCTGCTGAAGCAGCAGAAGAGGCTGGCGACTTGACTATCTCTATGGACAACGGAACGTTTACGGCGTTCAACGCAAACGGTAAGTATGCTTCGCATTGGCGTTCGACACAAAACACGCCGATGATTGATATCGATTGCGGAAAGAATAACATGGATGTCAACACAAGCAACACTAATCGTTATCTACAGGCCTGGGTGGGTCTGGATGGCTCATGCGATTACAATATCTCTGTAAGCGATGGTTGGAAGATAACGGGATTTTCAATAGATGTTACACTTGTTAACGCAACCCAGCCCGTTACGCTGAAAACGCAATCAGGTGAGAGTTACGTAATCGGCACTACTCCTACACAAATCAAAGTGGAAGGCGTAGATGCACAGAACGCTTTGTTCACCCTTGTTGGCGAGAACCACTCGGTCTACTTGCAGAACTTTGTTGTGAAGTACGCTGTTGACAAGTCGGAGCGTTTCGATATGCGCACCGCAACCTTGTTCAACAACCGTAACAGCACCGCACCTTATCGTATTCCTGCAATCGGTATGGCTCAGAATGGCACACTCGTTGCCGTTGCCGATTACCGTACAAGCAGAAACGATATTGGTACAGGACGTGTAGACCTTCATCTGCGACTCTCTGATAACAACGGACAGACTTGGGGAGAAGAACTTAAACCAGAGATGTTTGAAGGTAACGGCATTCTGACATATCCAAATAATAAGGCTGCTTACGGTGATCCTTGCATTGTAGGCGACCGCGAGAGTCCGCGAATGTTGATGATGTCGTGCGCAGGTTTCCCAATGTTCACCGACCCAACAGACAAGCATCAAGGCATTGCTCGCTGGTATTCAACGGATAATGGTAAGAACTGGACTGGTCCTGATTATATAGACGAGCAGTTCGTCTACAAACCTATGGACGAGGCTGGACACCATATTCATGGCTTCTTCTTCGCTTCGGGTAGAATTTATCAGAGTAAATATATAAAGATGAATAACTACTACCGCCTCTATTGTGCAGGACTATCACAGCAGAATAATTCTACCTATGAGAACTGGGTGCTCTATTCTGACGACTTCGGCGAAACATGGAGTTTCCTCGGTGGTATGACTAACAGTCCAGTGCCTGGTGGTAACGAGGCTAAGGTGGAGGAGCTGCCTGGTGGCAACGTGCTTATCTCAAGCCGCACAGAGCAGGGACGCTTCTTCAATATCTTCACCTTCACTGGCAACGACGGCGTGACAGGCTCGTGGGCAACAAAGGCTTTGTCGAACAAGGCTGTCGACGGACTCACCGCCAATAACGGTTGTAATGGCGAGATTATGATTTTGCCGGCTATACGCAATGAGGATAATCAACAGACATTCATCGCTTTGCAGTCGCTCCCAGTGCAGGATCGTACAAAGGTTACAATCTTCTATAAAGACCTTGGCGACCCTGCTACATACGCATCGCCTACAGCTTTCGCACGCGATTGGGACGGACGTTATCAGGTGAGCAATATGACTTCGGCTTACAGCACAATGTGTATGCAGAAAGATAATACAATCGCTTTCCTTTATGAGGAGGATGGCTATAACAACGGTTACAACATCGTTTACAAGCGTTTGAATCTTGAGACAATCACTTCAGACAAGTATGCGTTTAATGCAGAATACAAGTATGAGCAGATTGAAATCGATACAGAGCAGTCAGAACGTAATCAGCAGATGGCCGAACTCATTGCAGAGATAGACGCTGCTGTGAAGGCTAATAGCTCTTATACCATTGGCGAGAAACTCGTAACATCGGCATCGCAACTTGAGTGTCCGTGGGGTTGTAAGGAACAGAAGCCAGCTACAGCTACTGGTGGCGATTGGCAGTACGACTGCTATGACATTGATAACCTCGTCGACAACAATGCTTACACCTACTATCATACAGTGTGGCAGAATGGTGACGTAGCTCCTGGTACACACTATCTCGACGTTACTGCTAATGACAAGTTTGAAGGCATTGTAAAGGTGTACGTAACACGTCGTTATGATGCAGACAACGACCACGTCAAGGCGTTCGCAATCGCTGGCACAAACGATGGTTCTGAGTTTGAGAAAGTGGCAGACGTAGAGCTGCCTAACGCAGTAAAGGCAGGAAAAGCAGAGGCTGAATTCACAATCGCTGAAGGCAAGAGCTACAGCAAACTTCGTTTTACAGTTACTTCAACCACATTGGAGCGTGGTTACTGGCATATGGCTGAATTCCAGTTGCGTCCGATGACACTGAATGCTGACTGCAAGAACGCTACATATCCCGAGGCTTTCGCAGCTATAACGAAGGCTCTGGAGGAAGCAAATAAGGCTGTTGGCTCTGTTTCTGTTGAAGACATTGCTGCACTTCAGAATGCTTATGATGAGTACAAAAAGGCGATAAATCCAGAAACTGGCATTGATGCAATCGGAGTTGAGACACTTCGCAACAATGCTGTTTACGACTTGCAGGGACATCGCGTGCAGAACGTAGGCAAGGGCGTGTACATCGTTGACGGAAAGAAAATAGTAAGATAAACGATAAACTTAATTTTGATAATATTGGCGTTTCGTGTGTCAGCTACATGCGAAACGCCAATTATATTTATTATAAATTCATAAAAAGGCGCACCCTTTCAGAAATATTTAGTAAATTTGCACGTGTAATTTGCATCGCTGTGTGCAGTCGGCTCAGTATGATAGCTCTACGCACAGCTTGGAACGCATTTGAAAAATAAAAAAACAGAAGATATAAATATGAACGTTTTAGAACTAAGTGAACAAGAGATTGTAAGAAGACAGAGTCTTCAGGAACTGCGTGATATGGGCATCGAACCGTATCCTGCAGCCGAATTTCCAACCAACGCCTTCTCGGAGGATATTAAGAACGACTTCAAGGACGAGGACGAAAAGCGCGAGGTGGTAATCGCCGGACGTATGATGAGCCGCCGCGTAATGGGTAAGGCAAGCTTCGTTGAGCTTCAGGACTCGAAGGGTCGTATCCAGGTGTACATCACACGCGACGATATCTGCCCTGAGGAGGACAAAACTCTCTACAACACTGTGTTCAAGCGTTTGCTCGACATCGGCGACTTCATCGGTGTGAAGGGTTTCGTGTTCCGCACACAGACCGGCGAGATTTCAGTACACGCACAGTCGCTCACCCTGCTCTCTAAGAGCCTCAAGCCGCTGCCTATCGTGAAGTACAAGGACGGCGTGGCTTACGACAAGTTCGAAGATCCTGAGCTGCGTTTCCGTCAGCGCTACGTAGACCTCATCGTTAACGACGGCGTGAAGGACACATTCCTTCAGCGTGCAACCGTAGTGCGCACTATCCGCCGCGTGCTCGACGAGGCTGGCTACACAGAGGTTGAGACCCCGACACTGCAGGCTATCGCCGGCGGCGCTTCGGCTCGTCCGTTCATCACCCACTTCAACGCGCTCAACATAGACATGTACATGCGTATCGCTACAGAGCTCTACCTCAAGCGCCTTATCGTGGGCGGTTTTGAGGGCGTTTACGAGATTGGCAAGAACTTCCGCAACGAGGGTATGGACCGCAACCACAACCCTGAGTTCACATGTATGGAGCTCTACGTGCAGTATAAGGACTACAACTGGATGATGTCGTTCACAGAGAAGCTGCTCGAGACTGTCTGCATCGCCGTGAACGGCTCAACAGAGCGCAAGGTAGGCGATAATGTCATCTCGTTCAAGGCGCCTTACCGCCGTCTGCCTATCCTCGACGCAATCAAGGAGAAAACCGGTTTCGACTGCAACGGCAAGAGCGAGGAGGAAATCCGCGCATTCTGCCTCGAAAAGGGACTTGAGGTTGACGAGACATTCGGCAAGGGCAAGCTCATCGACGAACTCTTCGGCGAGTTCTGCGAGGGCACATTCATCCAGCCTACATTCATCACCGACTATCCCGTCGAGATGTCGCCGCTTACAAAGATGCACCGCTCAAAGCCGGGACTCACAGAGCGTTTCGAGCTTATGGTCAACGGCAAGGAGCTTGCCAACGCCTACTCGGAGCTTAACGACCCGCTCGACCAGGAGGAGCGCTTCAAGGAGCAGATGCGTCTTGCTGACAAGGGCGACGACGAGGCAATGATCATCGACCAGGACTTCCTGCGTGCCCTCCAGTACGGTATGCCTCCTACATCGGGCATCGGCATCGGTATCGACCGCCTCGTTATGCTCATGACCGGTCAGACCACTATTCAGGAGGTGCTGTTCTTCCCGCAGATGAAGCCGGAGAAGAAGATTCCGCAGAGCTCTATCAAGGAGTGGGGCGAGATAGGCGTGTCTGAGGAGTGGGCTTACGTGCTCCGCAAGGCAGGCTTCAACCTCATCTCTGACATCCGCGACGAGAAGGCTCAGGGTTTGCAGCAGAAGATAGGCGAAATCAACAAGAAGTACAAACTCGGCTACGAGAAGCCGTCTGTTAACGATATCCAGGCTTGGATTGACGCCGCAGCAAACGTTGCGGTAGAAACAGCAGAAGAAGCTGAGTAATTACTATATAAATGGTAGGAAGCGCTGGCTTCCTACTGTTTAATTTCTTAACGATAACGGTAATAGGATAAATGTTTAATTGCGGAAAAATAGCAATTATTGGCGGAGGCAGTTGGGCAACTGCAATTGCCAAGATTGTGATAGGTCATACCCATCACATAGGGTGGTATATGCGACGCGACGACAGCATAGAGGAGTTCAAACGCATAGGCCATAATCCTAATTATCTTACAAGTGTACACTTCAATACCGACGAGATATTCTTCTCGAGCGACATCAACCGCATCGTGGAGGCTTACGACACACTTGTGTTCGTGGTGCCGTCGCCTTATCTGAAGAACCATCTCAAGAAGTTGAAGACTCGCCTGCGCGAGAAATTCATCGTGACAGCGATTAAAGGTCTCGTTTCAGACGACAACATCGCCTGCTCCGAATACTTCCACGAGGTGTACGACGTGCCTGATGGGAATCTTGCGTGCATCGGCGGACCGTCTCACGCTGAGGAGGTGGCGCTCGAACGCCTTTCCTATCTCACCATCGGCTGTTCCGACCAGGAGAAGGCGCAGGCTTTCGCAGATGTGCTCAACTCGGAGTTTATCAAGACAAAGACCTCGTCGGACGTTATCGGCATCGAATATTCGTCGGTGCTGAAGAACGTGTACGCTATCGCGTCAGGCATCTGCAGCGGTTTGAAGTATGGCGACAACTTCCAGGCTGTGCTCATATCGAACGCTGTTCAGGAGATGTCGCGTTTCCTCACCGCTATCAATCCAATCGAGCGCAGCGTCTACGACTCGGTATACCTCGGCGACCTGCTCGTTACGGGCTACTCCAAGTTCTCGCGCAACCGCACTTTCGGCACTATGATCGGCAAGGGTTATAGCGTGAAGAGTGCACAGATAGAGATGGAGATGATTGCCGAAGGATTCTTTGGCACAAAGTGTATGAAGGAGAAAAACCGACACATGCACGTGAATATGCCAATTCTTGACGCCGTATATAACATATTGTACGAGCGCATCAGTCCGCAGATAGAGATTAAGCTGCTGACAGACTCATTCCGATAAAACCAAATTTTCACAAATACACACAAAACAATGAAAAGCATCAGCTTAGACATTACAAAAGCTACACAGTTCCTTTCAAAAGGCGCTGTTGAGGCTTATGAATCAAAAGTGGCAACCGCTCACGAGGCTCTTGAGAACGGCACTTGTCCTGGTAACGACTTCCTCGGATGGCTTCACCTGCCGTCTTCAATCACACCGGAGTTCATCGCAGAGCTTCAGAGCGTAGCCAACACGCTGCGCGAGAAGTGCGAGGTGGTAGTGGTTGCGGGTATCGGTGGCAGCTACCTCGGTGCTCGTGCCGTGATTGAGGCGCTTGGCAACTCGTTTGCTTGGCTCGTACAGGACAAGAAGAACCCTACTGTAGTTTTCGCTGGCAATAATATCGGCGAGGATTATCTCGCTGAACTCACCGACTATCTAAAGGATAAGAAGTTCGGTGTAATCAATATCTCTAAGTCGGGCACAACTACCGAGACTGCTCTCGCTTTCCGTCTGCTCAAGAAGCAGTGCGAGGAACAGCGTGGCAAGGAAGAGGCTAAGGACGTTATCGTGGCTATCACCGACGCTCACAAGGGTGCTGCGCGTGCAGCCGCTACAAAGGAAGGCTACAAGACATTCGTAATTCCTGACAACGTAGGCGGTCGCTTCTCTGTTCTTACACCGGTCGGCTTGCTGCCTATCGCTGTTGCAGGCTTCGACATCAAGGCTCTTGTTGGCGGTGCTGCCGACATGGAGAAGGCTACTGGCAAGGACGTACCGTTCGCTGAGAATCCTGCTGCTATCTACGCCGCTGTGCGTAACGCTCTCTATGCAGAGGCTGGCAAGAAGATTGAAATCCTCGTAAACTTTCAGCCGAAACTTCACTACATGAGCGAGTGGTGGAAGCAGCTCTACGGCGAATCGGAGGGTAAGGACGGTAAGGGTATCTTCCCTGCAGCTTGCGACTTCACTACCGACCTCCACTCTATGGGTCAGTGGATTCAGGAGGGCGAGCGCTCTATCTTCGAGACTGTCATCAGCATTGAGACACCTGAGAAGACTCTGCTCTTCCCGCACGACGAGGAGAACCTCGACGGTCTTAACTTCCTCGCTGGCAAGCGCGTTGACGAGGTGAACAAGATGGCTGAGCTCGGCACTCGCTTGGCTCACGTAGACGGCGGTGTGCCTAACATCCGCGTGTCTGTTCCGCAGCTCAACGAGTACTATCTCGGTCAGATCATCTACTTCTTCGAGATTGCTTGCGGCATCAGCGGCAACCTCCTCGCCGTTAACCCGTTCAACCAGCCGGGTGTTGAGGCTTACAAGAAGAACATGTTCGCTCTGCTCAACAAGCCTGGCTATGAGGCTGAGAGCGAGGCTATCCAGAAGCGTCTTGCTGAGGAGAAGTAATGTCTATTCTTGAATAGAAATTATATTTTAATGATACAATGTGAAAAACGGACTGCAGCGAAATATATTTCGGCAGTCCGTTTTTCTATTGGTTTGAGGGTATAGCGAGTTAGAATAACAAACAATTAGCTTTTCGTCGCTGACCCTTTCTTAACTCAATATGCAAAACAATGATTAAAGAAGCAATCAAGCAATACCTGTCGTCTCACGGTTTCGATCATTTCGACCCGAAGTGCGTGCTCTTCGACATGGACGGCGTGCTCTACGACTCTATGCGCAATCATGCTGCGGCTTGGCAGGAAGCGATGGCGCAGTTCGACATCCACTTCACTGCTGCCGACTCTTATGCCACAGAGGGCGCGCGCGGCGTAGACACCATACGCCACTTTGTGCGCCAGCAGCAGGGTAGGGAGATTGACGAGGCAGAGGCGCAACGTATGTACGACGTGAAGGCCGACCTCTTCCATCGTATGCCGACTGCCGAGATATTCCCCGGTGTGCTCGATATCATGCAGAAAATTCAGTCGACGGGCCTTACAATCGGCGTTGTAACGGGTAGCGGTCAGCGTCCGCTCATCAAGCGTTTACTGTCTGATTTCCAGGGCTTTCTCACCGAAGATCATATCGTGAGTGCTTACGATGTGCAGCGTGGCAAACCCAATCCAGATCCATATCTCATGGGACTGCGCAAGACTGGCAATTACGAGCCCTGGCAGGGCATCGTCGTTGAGAATGCTCCGCTCGGCGTCCGTGCCGGTTCAGCCGCCAACATCTTCACTGTGGGCATCAATAGCGGTCCGCTGCCCGATTCGGCTCTCTCTGACAATGGTGCGAATATTGTTCTTCAGCGCATGACCGAACTATGCGACTTGTGGGGCGAAATTCTCGCTGCCCGCAATTGATATAAAGTCAGCTGCATTAGCTTTCCGCTATGTGCAGCTGACTTTTTTATAAAAATGATAAGTCGCCTTAATTTTTCGCCTCTATAATTCTTATAACCTGAGTTCGGGATAAGCGACAGTCGTTTTTCTTGCTATGCCAGATTTCCGA
>OMCT01000348.1_pt1 | contig 37528 bp, 58 predicted proteins | sample 1674301 | NCBI WGS metagenome assembly OMCT01 (sample SAMEA103958158, study PRJEB25191) | human gut metagenome
ATTGTAATAAGAGAGGTACAAGGATATGACAGTAAAACAAACAACAGTAAACGGAAAAAAATTTAATTATTGGGCAGACATCATTGAGAGAGCTGAAATTGCAGAAGATGTTGAAACTGGTGAAGTAAAAGCAATCAGATATAATGGTTATCTAAGCAATGACTTATCAGTTAGAAAAGCTATTGCAATGACATTTGAATTACCAACATTCAGAAAATAAGAGTAAGAAAGGAAAAGAACATGAAAAAAGAAGAATGTCAGAAACAAATCATAGACTTGATGATTCAGATTCGTGACGTTTATAGAGAGTATAACGCAGACGGCAAATATCTCAGCCTTGCCATAATGGGCGACACCTTAATGGCAAATAATATGAAACATACAGACGATGCAAATCATCCGTTAGACATATACTATGTTATCAAGTGAATGATAAAAAAAGGCGAAGAAGCATGGATGGAAGCATGGAAGGAGACAATATGAAAACATTTTTCGAAGTGGCGTTTGAAGTTCTTGGATGTGTAGTATTGGTAATTGGAATGATCACAATATTTGTGGGTGCGGTATTGCAGGAAAGCTACCGTCATTTGATTGATAATGATAGAGATTATCTAATAAATGCACTCATGGAAGATCTGGAGTGCAGAAGATAGGAAGGATTGACAACATGAATATTTTTAAGAACGAAGAGAATCCAACGGAGGAAGCAATCCAGAGGATGCTAGAAACGTGTGGCGATGATGAGTATATCAAAGACAATATGATTTACTGCCGAAAATGCAACGAGCCAAGAAGGAAATGGCTGTCGTTTGGTGCATATGTTCCTGTAATGTGTTCATGCTTGGCTGCTGAAAGTGACAGGAAGGAAGCAGAGAAAAAGAAACAGGACAGACTGGCACGAATTGAAGGATACAGAAACACATGTTTTCCTGACAGAGAACTTCAGAAATGCCGATTTGATCACGATGATCATAAATCAAAGAAGGCTAGTGACATGTGCAGGAATTATGCTAGAAAGTTTGAAGAATTCAAGAAAGCAGAAAAAGGGCTTATTCTGTTTGGCGGAGTTGGAACAGGCAAGACGTTTCTTGCATCATGCATCGCAAATGAATTGATTGACAATTGTGTTCCGTGTCTGGTCACGAATTTTGCACGAATCATCAATACCCTTCAGGGAATGTATGAAGGAAAGCAGAAATATCTGGACAGCCTTAACGAGTTTGAACTTTTAGTTATTGATGATCTAGGGATTGAGCGAAACACGGAGTATGTAAACGAGTTGGTGTATAACATCATTGATGCAAGATACAGAAGTGGGAAGCCAATGATCATTACAACGAATCTGAAGTATTCAGACTTGTACCATACAGAAGATACAAGCAAAGCCAGAATATACAGCCGTATTATTGAGATGTGCCTTCCTGTATTGGTAAGCGGTGAAGACAGACGAAAGAATAAAGCACAGGATTCAAGGCTCATGGATATTTTGAACGGTTAAATGTTTCAAAAAGAAACAAAAACTTAAAAAAAGTATTGATATATTACCAAAATATGGTAATATTATAATGTAAAGAAAAGGAGATAAAAAAACATGAAAAAAGTAAATATCGGGTATCACAGTTACACAAATTCAGAAATCGTAGAAGAGGTAGCAAATGTATTAGGTAGAGATGATTTTAACGTTGAACTATATGGAGTTAGCGAATACGCAGAACATCTACCTAGCAGTTATCAAATCGTAGATTATTTTGGAAGAGATACATTACTAGTATGCGAAGATGGCGAAATCATTGATGATGAATACGAAATCGAAGAATGGGAAGAAAAGAACTGCTGTTAAATTAAATAAAAGGAGAAAAGAAACATGGAAATAGCAGAAACAATGTACGACACTGCAAAAATTTTAATGAAAGCAAGCAATCAGATTCGGAGTGGACTTGCTGATGCAGGATTGAGTCTAGATGAATGTCCGAAAATCAAAAAGGCATTGAAAAATGTAGGAGTTGCAATAGATGACTTGCAGGATATATGCGAAAAAGAGGATATATGTCCATTCTGTGGTGGAGATATTGAAGAAGAAGAAATTCAAGAAGACTGTGGAATTTATGTCAGAAGAAAATGTACGAAATGCGGAGAGGAGTTCTAATGATCACTGAATTTTATATTTTTGGCTATGAAACAATCCAATATAAAGATGGATTTAAACCAATTGTAAATATTAGTTTCAAAACAGATGATGGTTTCAAGTTTATTAAGCACATATTACTTGATCATAAAGAAGTTGAAGCTTTCTTTAGATCAATTGATGTTGAAGTTTATGAGTTTGCTCAGATTCCTGGAAAAGAAGGGCGATGCTTTATTGAAAAAGATTGCGACCGCTACTTTGTAAGAAGATGGATTAATAAAGAAAGATTGAAAGAAGGAATAGTTTAAATGAATTTTAATTTATATGAAACGCTGATAAATGCAACTTGTTTAGGTTTAATCTTGTTCGTGTTAATGTTGATAACATCAATTTTAGAAGTTATGATTGAAAATTTTATTGAAAATTTAAATAAGCATAAAGCTAGAAGAGAGAAGAAAAAGGAGAAATAAAATGCTAAATACAAATATTAATCAAAAATTAGAATTTCATTCGGTTAGTGGTCTGATGTGTAAATCACATCCGAAATCTATTATTTGTAAAGCTCCTAAAAACCCTTATTTGTTAGATATGGATAATCCAAGGACGTATAACAGATACGGTAAAAAAGTTGTTGTTCTACAAGTAATGATTTTGGAAGATGGATTTCTAGTTGAATATATACCAAAAGATGTTTATGAGGAGGATTTAAATGGCTAAATTAACACAAGCGCAGAAAGATGCGTATATAGCAGAATTAGAAGCAAAGATTGAAGAAGCAGACAAAATTCAGAATGATCAGTTGAACATTATGAATATCAATCAGAATAAAAAAAAGAAGCATAAGAAGATCACGCAGAGAACAGCCCAAGCATGGTTGCTTGTTGCGTTGGTGATAACACTTCTATTGTCAATTATGAATATGGCTATTCTAAGTATGTACATGGATATGTTTGAACAAGTTGGTGGATATCAATACGAAACATTTAGAGATAACCACAATGGTTGATATATATTGAAAGTCATGCGGCGATTATGAAGAATTGGGGTGGATATGATGAGTGCAAAAGAAATGTTTGAATCGTTAGGCTATAAATATAGTAGAAACTATATTAAATACTATGGTGATGAAGTAATTGAATATTACAAAACAGAATGCGTTAAATTTGTTTTTTTGATGAAGGAACATGAATTTTATGGTGAATACTATGAAGAGCCTAAAAAAATTACTGTAAATGAATTACAGGCAATCAACAAACAATGTGAAGAATTGGGGTGGATTTAATGAAAAACAAAAACAAGATTGTGAGGTAACAAAATAATGATTAGGTTACTGTATCTTTCTGATAGGTACGAATATGATTTAATAAGCAGTACAGGAAAGCTTAAAAAAGAATATATCGGTCAGATTGGCAAATTGATTCATACGTGCGTCATAAGTAAAGATCACTATGTAAAGCCTATACTTTATGATGTCCAGTTTGGCGATGGAGCAATATTCTGTGTTGAAAGAGAACAGTTTGAGTTTGTCAAGGGGGATGAATGATGATTTATTTCTTTACAGGATTTTTTATAGGGGGCATATCTTCAATGATACTTTATTCCTTAGTTGTTTCAGAAAGAATCAACGAATTGGAGATTGAGAACGGTAGATTGATTGATGATTTAAGCAAAGCTGAGTACGAAGTAAGAAAATACAAGTATACATATAGAGGATGAAAGAGAGGTAAAACAATGGCTAAACTTGCAAAAATGAAATACAGAACTGTCGGTGGTGACTTAAAGATCAACACGTATACTACGACAATATCGAAAAAGATTGTGAAGGAATCTGGGATTGATCCCGAAAAAGAAATCACAGTGAAGGCAGAAAAAGGCAAAATTATTATCGAGCAGAAATAAATAAAGGCAAAGAAAAAAGGGCATAAAGTCCCTTTTTTTTGGTAAGAATTAGAGTATAATTTATTCGAGAAAGAGGGTAAAAAAATGGGCAAAAAAATGGTGTTTTCTAATAAAACATATGACAGTCTTAAGTGGGTTGCACTTGTTGGAACGAACGCATTTTCAGCGTTAATTATCACACTCGGCAAAATCTGGGGTTGGAGTTATGCAGAAGCAATTGCAGGAACTATTTCGGCAATTGGAACGTGCATTGGTGCATGCTTACAGATAAGTACAGCCAACTATAAGAAGGGAGAATAAATGACTCCTGAAACAAGTGTAAGCATCGCATTACTAATTTCTTTGACATCACTTGCATGTACGTTAATAAACACATTTGCAGGTGGAAAAAAGCGTCAGGAAGAGCAGGCAGAGCGAGAAAAGAATCGCCAAATGGACATCGAAAAAAATTTTGTAAAGATAAACGTAAAACTTGACGAATTTTATGACACGTCAAAGAAAATTATGGCAGATAACGGCGAAAAGGCTGAACAGCTGAAAAAGGTATCAGAGCAACTCATTCTTGTTACGGAACGTGTAAATACGCTGTTCAAATACAAGGATGATCACGAACAAAGAATTAAGGAACTTGAAAATGAATGGATACAGAATCATTAGCACCGTTCATATTGAAGTATATTAGGGAGGAAGAAACAATGGAATTAAACGGAATTGATATTTCAAACTATCAGGCAGGAATTAATTTAAGCGTTGTACCATGTGACTTTGTAATTTGTAAAGCTACAGAAGGTACATACTACGTCAATCCAGATTGCGACAGAGCTTATCAGCAAGCTAAAGCTAACGGAAAGCTATTAGGTGTATATCACTATGCAAATGGTGGAAATGCAGTAGCAGAAGCAGATTATTTCTTGAACAACATCCAAGGATATATTGGCGAAGCTATTTTATGTCTAGACTGGGAGTGGCAGAGCAATGCACTGTGCGGAACAGGTGGTCCAGCTAGAACATGGATCAGTAACTGGTGCAAACGAATTGTAGAAAAAACTGGAGTTAAGCCTTTAATCTATGCATCAGCAAGTTTGTATAATGAAGTGTCTGGTATTGGAGACTATGGCTTATGGATCGCACAATATGCAAACAACAACGCAACAGGATATCAGGAACATCCATGGAATGAGGGAGCATATGATTGTGCTATCAGACAGTATTCATCTTGTGGATCGTTATCTGGATATGGTGGAAGACTAGACTTGGATAAATTCTATGGTGATGCTACAGCATGGCATAAGTACGCAAATCCAAGAGGTGAAGCAAAACCAGTTACACCAACACCTGTCAGAAAGAGCAATGAGCAGGTAGCACAGGAAGTCATTGCAGGTGCTTGGGGAAATGGTGAAGATCGCAAGAAAAGACTTACACAAGCAGGATATGACTACAATGTTATTCAAGACATTGTAAACAAGAAGGTTACACCTGTTAGAAAGTCAAATGATCAGATTGCAAGCGAGGTTATTGCGGGACAGTGGGGAGACGGTAACGACCGTAAGAACAGACTGGAACAGGCAGGATATGACTATAATACCATTCAGAATATCGTAAACCAGAAGCTAGGTGCATCTCAGGCAGTATATTACACAGTACAGAGTGGAGATACACTATCAGGCATCGCATCCAAGTATGGAACGACATGGCAGAAGCTACAGGCTATGAATGGTATCAGCAATCCTAATCTAATCTATGCTGGACAGCGTATCAGAGTTAAGTAATGGCACAAGGATACTATTCTTGCAGCAGGTGTGGGAAGATACATCCGAAAGGATATGTCTGTCATGTAGAGAAGAAGCACTACAAGTACAGCTACAAAGAATCAAGAATGAGAAGCAAGAGTGCGTGGACGGAGAAGAGCAAACAGATTAGAGAGGATGCAAACTATCTATGTGAAGTATGCAAGGACAAAGGCATATACAACTACAGAAATGTAGAGGTGCATCATATAGAGAAGCTGAAAGACAAGCCAGAGCTATGGTTGGAAGATGATAACCTTATATGCTTATGTAAAGACTGTCACAGGATGGCTGATGCTGATATGATAAGCAAAGAGTATTTAAAGAAGTTAGCAAGGCAGAGAATAGACAGTATTAAATGATCCCCCCATGGTAACGGGGTTTATCTGATGTGACATTAAGATGAAATGTCCAGAGAACAGAACACAAAATTTATAAAATCTTATGGATTTTTGGAAAAACGGCAAATATCACGCTATAATGTGAGTATAAGCCGTTTTTTGTTTCAAAAAGAAACGAAAACAGCAAAAAATGTTCCACGTGGAACTTTCGGAAGGGAGAGAGCATATGCGGAAAGACTTTGCGTGTATCGTAATCTCACATTGCAGACCTGAGTGCAGTACTGTAAAGGTGCTTCGTGAGTGTGGATATACGGAAAAAATCTATATTGTTGTTGATGACGAGGACAAAACGCTACCAGATTATATTGAAAGGTACGGGGCTGATGTTCATGTATTTCATAAAGAAGAATATTTCGACACTGGTGACTTGGGCGGTAATAAAGGAATAGCAACATTTGCTAGAAACGAGTGCAGGAAAGTTGCTGTTAAAAACAAGCTGTCATATTATTTCATGCTTGATGATGACTTAAAAAGCATTTCATACAGATACAACGATAACGGGCATTTAAGAGGGATAAAGGCTAGAGAGCTTGACAGGTTGTTTGATGGTATTTGTACTTATTTCGATGAAACACCTGTGCAGTGCATTGGTTTCGGAAATGCAGTTGACTATATAGGCGGTGTGCCAACGTTTGAAAGTGGAAACGCAAACAGGGCTGTCATGAACGGGTATTTTTTAAGAACAGAAAATATCTTTTTCTGGAATGGAAGATACAGCGAAGATTATATAACCGATGTAATGTGTAGCAGGAAGGGACAAGCATGGTTTCGTTTCACGCCTGTTATGAACCAGTTTGACGTATGGTTACCGAAAAAAAATCAAGAATACACGGGCGGTTGCATTTCTTCATATAAAAGTGAAGGCTCATTCAAGTTAAGATTCTATGCAACTATGTTTTATCCCGACTGCATTAAAATCAGGCAGACCGAAAACGGATTTGATAATAGCATTGACACAACAAGAGCATTTCCAAAGATACTGAGTGGAAGATATAAGAAAGGCAGGGTATAAAAATGGAAAGCAAAAAAATGAACATTGTTTACAAGAAAGTTAAGGACTTGATTCCGTATGAGAACAATCCAAGAAACAACGACGAAGCTGTTGACTATGTAGCAAAGAGCATCGAAGAGTTTGGCTTCAAAGTTCCGTGCGTTGTTAGTAGTGAAGGCGTATTGATCACAGGCCATACAAGACTTAAAGCATGCAAGAAGCTAGGCATTGATGAGGTACCTTGTATTGTGGCTGATGATCTTACGGAAGACCAGATTAAGGCATTCAGAATCGCAGATAACAAGGTATCCGAATACAGTACATGGGACAACACTAAACTTGCTGAAGAACTGAGCGAAATCATGATGGATATGGGAAAGTTCGGTGATGATCTTTTCAAGGATGACGACACTATGGACGTTGAGCTTCCTGAAGAAGAAAACCCATACAGCCAAAAGAAACACGTCCCACAGTACGAACCGACAGGTGACTTTGTTGACATCATGGAACTTATTGATGATGAAAAGACGAACGAGTTGATTAAGGAAATCAAAGAATCTAATGTTTCTGAAGACCAGAAGAACTTCCTTATCAAGGCGGCATACAGACATCTTAAATTCAACTATTCAAAGATAGCTGACTATTATTCCAATGCATCTGAAGAAATGCAGATTCTTATGGAGAAATCAGCACTTGTCATTATTGACATTGATGATGCAATCGCAAACGGATATGTGAAGCTGACAAAGGTTGTCGAGGACTTGATCGCTGAAGATGATGGCGGTGAAGACGATGAAGAGTAAGGACTTTGCTGTATTCATTCTTTCGCACGGCAGAGCAGACACAATATCAACGTATCGTGCATTGCGTGATGGAGGGTATACAGGCAGAACGTATGTCGTGATTGACAATGAGGATGATCAAGAAGATTTATACAGGCAGAAATTCGGAGACGATATTATCCAGTTTGACAAGAGGGACTATCTTGAAAAGACAGACCTTGGAGACTTGGACACTGACAGGCGTATCGGAGTTTTTGCAAGAAACTTTATACAGGATGAAGCAAAGCGACTAGGCTACAAGTTCCATTTACAGCTTGATGATGATGTGCATGGTTTTACGTACAGGTTTGCACAGGGCAAAGTTCTAAGGGCATTGCATTGTTCTCACTTGGATGAAGTATTCTCCGGCATGGTTGAATACATGAAGGAAACACCTATCACGTCATTATCATTTGCCTTGTCAGCGTATAACATGGGTGGCGTAGATGGCAGTATCAAAGAGGGCATGACACGGAAAACCATGACAACGTTTCTCATGAGGGCTGATGATGTTCAGTATTTTCATATGCGGATGAATGATGATATCACAACATCGTTGATCAATGGCATGCGTGGGAAACTTTACTATTCATACCTTCCTATTGAAGTTGAAGTTGATAAAACGCAAGTAAAGGCAGGAGGAATGACTGACATATATCAGAAGAACGGAACATACAGAAAATCATTCTATAGTGTGATGTGCTGTCCGTCATGTGTGAAGGTTTCAGCAATGGGAATTACGGACTACAGGATTCATCACACTATCAGTTGGAATAATGCCGTGCCGAAACTTCTTTCCGAAAGATGGTGCAAGCATGAAAGACATTGACTATCTGATTATAGGTGCAGGACTTAGTGGTTCAGTAATTGCCAGAGAATTGACGGACAAGGGCTATAAATGCGTAATTCTGGAAGAACGTGACAGTGTGGGTGGAAATATAAGGGACAGAGAAATCAGCGGAATAAACGTCCATCTGTATGGCCCTCATATATTCCATACGAACAGCAATGAAGTGTGGGACTACATGAACAGGTTTTGCGAGTTCAACAACTTCATAAATGCGCCGATTGCAAATTATAAAGGCGAGATTTACAACCTTCCGTTCAACATGAACACATTCCATCAGATGTACGGATATTGCTGTGTGTTTCCAGAAGATGCGAAAAAATTTATTGAACTTGATATTGTACCGTGCGAGAATCCTCAGACAGTTGAAGAATATGCGCTCAGTACAGTTGGAATCAAAATATACGAGCGTCTGATCAAAGGATATACTGAAAAGCAGTGGGGCAGAAGTTGCAAGGAATTGAGCCGAGATATTATCAAGCGTCTGCCATTGCGGTTTACATACAATAACAATTATTTCTGTTCAAAGTACCAAGGCATTCCCGTTGATGGTTATTCTAAGGCCGTAGAAAGGCTCCTAGAAGGCGTTGAAGTGGTGACATGGTATAAATGTTCATGCTCAAGTAAAGAGTGGCTAGAAAGGGCTAAAAATGTGGTTCTGACGGGTGCCATTGATGAGTGGTACGGCTATTGTTTCGGAGCGTTGGAATATCGGAGCCTTAAATTTGAAACTAAAGAATTGCAGGAAGAAAATCACCAAGGAAATGCTGTCGTGAATTATACAGATGCTAGAATTCCGTTTACTAGAGTTATTGAACATAAGCATTTTACAGGAGTGAAGACACCGACAACCATTATCACGAAGGAATATCCGCAGAAATGGGATATCGGAAAAGAACGGTACTATCCTATTGAGGATGAAAAGAACAAAGTGCTGTATCAGAAGTACAAGGAACTGGCAGACCGTGATGGATTGATCACAGTTGGAAGGCTTGCAGAGTACAAATATTACGATATGGACGATACAATAAAAAGTGCATTAAAGGTGGTGAGAGAAATATGCGAAAAACAGTAAACGAACAGGCAGAAGAAATATTACAGAAAGCAGAAGCGTTCGGAGTTGATAAAAACTTCTTCTTCATTACGACATTCAGGCGGTATATGGTGCAGTTGAAAATATTGAGCGAGCTTGAATCGTCAATCAAAAATGACGGCGTACTTGTCACAAAAGAGTATGTGAAGGGCAGAAAGAACGTATATTCTCATCCGGCTATTCAGGATTTTAACCGCACAACTGACAGTGCAAATAAGACAGTAAGCACGCTGATGAAGATCATTTCGAAATTTTCCAGTGATGATAATTCTGATAGTGACACTGACCCGTTGCTTCAGCTGATCAATGGCGGTGATGATGATGGCATCGATGAGTAGTAAGGCTTACGAATATTGCAAAAATTCTATTAGAAAGAAAACCACTCCGAAGTACGTGCGTTTGCAAATGAAAGCATGGATGAGGATCGCTGAAGGTAAAGACGACAAATACTTTGTGTCTAAGAAAAAGGTTCAGCAGATTGACAATATTCTGAAACTGCTTATCATGCCAAAAGGATTGAAGGCAGGACAGTCGATGTATAAGTGCGCAACGGGCTATCAGTGGTTGATTTATACAGCCATGCTATGCACTGTATATCGTGACAATCCGAAAAAGCGTAGATATGAAACTGGACTACTTGAAATATGCAGAAAGAATTTCAAGACATATACAGTCGGAACAATATTTATTATCTTGTTTTTGACAGAGCCAAGGTTTTCAAAGTTCTTTTCAGTTGCTCCAGATGGTGCATTGTCAAGAGAGATAAAAGAAGCAATCTCAGACACAATCAAAAGTAGTCCACTTATTTACGATTATAAAGGAACGAAGCGTTTTAAGCTGTTAAGAGACTACATCAAATTCAAGCCGAATGAAAATACGTTGATCCCGTTAGCATACAGTAACAACCGTATGGACGGACGTATGCCGAATGCATTCATTGCCGATGAAGTTGGAGCATTGCCAAACGGTTATCCAGTTGAAGCAATGAGGTCAGGACAGCTAAATGTTGTCAACAAACTAGGGTTCGTTATCAGCACAAAATATCCGACAATCGACAATCCTTTCGAGGACGAGGTTGCGTATGCCAAGAAGGTTCTTGATGGTATTGAGAAAGACGATACTGTTTTTGCACTTTTATATGAACCTGACAAAACTTCAGATTGGGAAACAGACGACCTTGTTTTGAAGCAGGCAAATCCTGCATCATTGGAAATTCCTGAAATTTGGGATGATCTTATCAAGAAGCGTGCGAGAGCCATTGCCATTGAGAACGAACGAGAAAACTTTGTTACAAAGCACTGCAATATTATCTATCAAGGACAAGGAACTGAAACATTTATTGACGTTAAAGATGTTCAGGCGTGCAAGGTTGCAGATATTGATTGGAACGGCAGAGTCGTATATTTAGGAGTTGACCTTTCAGAATCTAACGACAATACATCTGTTGCCATGGTTTCCGTTGACGATGATGATAACATTCTTGCAGAAAGTTTTGCGTTCATTCCAGCAGATAGGATCACAGAGAAAACAATCTCAGAGCGTGTGAACTATCAGGAACTATTGAAGAGTGGGAAGGTGTTTGCATGTGGTGACAGAGTTATATCGTATGCGTTTGTTGAACAGTTTATTTTGAGCATTGAGAGCCGTTATAACGTACAGATTCAGGCGATTGGCTATGATAGATGGAATGCATTGTCAACGGCACAAAAATTAGCTAATGAGGGCTATAACACGGTTCAGATAAAGCAGTATTCAAGCGTGCTACATTCTCCGACAAAAAGGATGAAAGAAGCAATCCTTAAGCAAAAATTCAAATACACAGAAAACAAACTTCTTGAAATCAATTATCAGAATGCTAAATGTGCATATGACACAAATAAAAACATGTATGTGAGCAAGAAAAAGAGCAACGGCAAGGTTGATATGGTGGTATCACTTATCAATGCAATTTACCTTCTTGAACAGGATTATTTCTTGAATGAAGGTGACTTCACATTCCAGATGATTTAATTGTAAAAAATGTGCATTTATGCTAATATATTTGCGTAAAAATGTTTCAAAAAGAAAATACTAACAAAGGGCGGTAATGAGATGGCACTATTCAGAAAAAGAATCAAGAATAAAATTAATCTTAACGATCAAAGTGTTCAGATTGACGATGTGCTGTTATCGGCATTGCTCAATAATGAGACTATCACAAGGGATAAGGCGCTTACGCTTCCTGCCGTATCGGGTGCCGTAGATTTTATCAGCGGCTCGATTGCAGCAATGCCTGTGAAGCTTTACAAGTATAAAAATGGTAAGGTTGAAGAAGTGCAGGGAGATAGCCGCGTACGAATGCTGAATGGCGATACAGGAAACACGCTTGACGGTTTCCAAACAAAAAAAGCCATGGTCGAGGATTACTTACTTGGCAAGGGTGGATATTGTTACATCCAGAGAGACAGGCAGAACAAAGTGACGGCACTAAAATATATTCAAGATATGTACGTTACTGTGTGGTCAAATTCAGACCCGATGAACCGTTTTGTACAGTTCTATGTTGGTGCAAATAAAATATATCCATGGAACATGGTCAAGCTGTTGAGAAACACCAAAGACGGTGCAAGCGGAAAGGGATTGACTGAAGAAATTTCAAAAGCTCTTGAAACAGCATACAGCACATTGGTGTATCAGCTTGGATTGGTCAAGACAGGCGGTAACAAAAAAGGTTTCTTACAAGCCGAAAGACGTTTAGGACAGGATGAAATCGACAAGCTGAAGGAAGCGTGGAAAAGGCTATATACGAACAATACCGATAACGTAATGGTTCTGAATAATGGAATAAAGTTTCAGGAATCGTCAAACAGTTCAGTTGAGATGCAGCTTAATGAAAGCAAGAAGACTTTACAGGATGAAATCAATGGGGTTTTCCATATTCACAGTGACTTCAATCTGACATTCAAAGAAGCAATATATCCGATTGTTAAAGCATTTGAGACAGCACTCAACAGCACATTGTTGTTGGAGAAAGAAAAGAAAAACTTCTTCTTTGAATTTGACACGAAGGAAATTGTGAAAGCAAGCATCAAAGAAAGATTCGATGCTTACAAGGTTGCAAAAGATACAGGTCTAATGACGATAAATGAACTGAGACGTATGGAGAATTTGAATTATGTCGAGGGAATGGACGTGATAAATGTTGGACTCGGTGCCGTACTGTACGATATCAATACAGGCACATATTACACGCCGAACACTGGACAGGTGACAGGTGGAAATGAAGAAGAAACGTCTGAGAAAGTTGAAGAAACTGAAGAAGGAGCAGAGGATGAACTACAAGTACCTAAAGAATCTGACGAAAACAAGCGCTGATTTCTATGTTTATGGAGACATCGTCGATGAGAACGTTCCTGACTGGTTTACTGGTGAAAAGTCAGAAACAGCAGTTGACACGAACGCATTTAAGGCAGAGATTGACAGCTTGAATGGTGTGACAGATTTTAATATCTATATCAATAGTGGTGGTGGATCAGTGTTTGCAAGTTCCGCAATGGTCTCGATGCTAAAGAGATTCAGACAGAACACAGGAGCAAAGATTCATGCGTACATTGATGGATTATGTGCAAGCGCAGCTACATATCTTGCAATGGTTGCTGACGACATCAACATTTACAAAAATTCTGTGCTGATGATCCACAAGCCAATGACTTGTACGTATGGTAATGCAAACGATTTACAGCATGACATTGACACACTCAATTTGATTGAAAGCGGAACGATGTTGCCAATGTATGAAGCAAAGGCGAAAGAAGGAATTACAGCTGAAAAGATCGCAGAACTGGTGGACAATGAAACGTGGTTCAGTGGCAATGCAGATGATGATATGTACATCGGAAATTATTTCAATGTGAACGCACTTGAAACAGTAAAGGATGTACAGGCGTGCGCAACGGACTTGTTTAGAAATTATAAGCATGTTCCTGATGCATTAAGAAAGCCAAAACAGACTAAAAAGCCTGTCGAGGATCGTGTGCTTGATTATTCAGCATACGAGAATATTATTAGTTCATTAAAGAAATACGGAGGGGCAAACAAATGAACGTAAAAGAACTCATCGAAAATCGAAACACAAAAGTTGCTCAGATGGAAAATCTTCTAACAACTGCGAAGTCAGAAAACAGATTACCATCTGAAGACGAAAAGAATCAATTTGCAGACTTAGAAAAGGAAGTCAAGGACATTGACGCAACTGTTGCTATGTATGACCAAATTGCAGGAATGAGCATGAAGAAAATTCCTACAGAACATGTTGAATTGACAGATGCTGAAAGAGATCACAAAACATTCGAGAATGCAATTCGTGGAATTGTGAATACGGACACACCGACAATGCCAACAGATGCAAATACATTGATTCCGACAACTGTTTGGAATGAAATCATTTCACAGGTAATTGAAATCTCACCTGTGTTCTCTATGGCAGACCGATATAACATCACTGGCAAGCTAGTATTACCAAAGTATGATGCGCAAAACAGTTCTATCGTTATGCAATATGCGGATGAGGGAACAACAGCAGAGTCTGGTAAGGTTGTTATCGGCCAGATTACACTTGGCGGATTCCTTGCACGTTGTCTTGCAAAAATTTCAAAGAGTCTTATCAACAACTCCAACTTTGACATCGTTGGTTTTGTCGAAGCAAAAATGGCACAGGCAATCGCGTTGTATTTCGAACATGAAATCTTGTTCGGCACAAATGGCAAGGTTGAAGGTTTGAAGGGCATTACAGCAGATATGACTGTTACAACTGCCACAGCAACAAAGGTTACATCTGACGAGCTTATGGATTTGCAGGATAAGGTGATTGACAACTATCAGGCTAATTCTGTTTGGATCATGAATCGTGAAACACGAAATGCGATCAGAAAACTTAAGGATAATGAAGGCGATTATTTATTGAACCGTGACTTCACGGCAAAGTGGGGCTATACACTTCTTGGAAAGGATGTTTATTGTTCTGATGCTATGGACAAGATGCTTGCAGGAAAGACAGCTATCTATTACGGTGATCTTTCCGGTCTTGCAGTAAAGGTGTCTGAAGATGCTAACATGCAGGTACTGCAGGAAAGATATGCAGAAGAACATCTTCTCGGAATTCTTGCTTTCGTTGAGTGGGATGCAAAGGTTGCCGATACTCAGAAACTTGCAAAGCTTGTAATGAAGAGCCAGTAATTAGAAAGGGGCGAGCAATATGGAAGTAAGCAAAGTCAGTGATATTACAGCGGAAAGCGTAGCAGAGTATTTGAGACTTGACGAAGTAACAGACAGCGAAATAAATACATTGGCAATGCTTATTTCTATTGCAACCTCATATATCAAGAGCTATACAGGGCTTGACGATGCAGGCGTTGACAAATATCCTGAATTTGTGATTGTGGTGCTTATTCTTTGCCAGGACATGTGGGATAACAGGACGATGTACGTTGACAGTAAAGACCTGAACAATACGGTGCAGAGTATTCTTGCAATGCACAGTGTCAATCTGTTGTGAGGTGATTAAAATGCTGAATGCAGGGAAGTATTCAAAGAAAATCACGATATATAAAACCGTCATTGTTACTGATGATGATGGTTTCCAGACAGAGCAGAAGCAGGTGATTCTTACACCATATGCATATGTTCGTACAACGAAGGGATTTACGCTTATTGCGAATAATTCTGATTTCGAGAAAGCATACACCAACTTTACGATTAGGTATCCGAAAACAGAGATCACAAGGGATATGCTGATCGAGTTCCATGGCAAGACATATACGATTAAGTATCTTAACAACGTTGATGAGAATGGCGTAGAGCTTGAGATCGAAGCAAAGGAAGTGACGCACTGATGGCAAAATTCACGGCTAATATTGACGACAGTGTATTGAAGGATATCCAGTATATCGACAAAGACTTTGAACGTATATTCGGTGGCATGACACAGGAAGCCGCAAAAGTTGTCATGAACAACGTGAAAAACAGCATGCCTAGTGCATTGAAAAAATCGCTGTCAAATGATAACGTAAAGATTTCAAAGATATACAAAACGCCGACAGATGATGGCATCAATACAAAAGTTATGATTACAGGATATTTTACCAATGAGGACGGGCGAAAAACTCCTGCACCACTTGTTGCTAACATGTTTGAATATGGAAGCTCAAAAAGGAAATATCCAAAGCAACCGTTCTTCAGAAAGTCGTTCAAAAGATCGCAAATTATGAAAGCAATGGAAGAAGCGCAGAAGAGTTTAAGCGGGGGTCTGTTGGATGAATAACATAATCGAAAAAACATTGAGTGACTTCACTGTCAACGGCAAAAAAATTCCAGTCAAGTTCTTGCGGTATAATGGAAACGAAGAAACGTACATCACGTATATGGAAACAGATGCAGAGAGTGCGTTACATGGTGATGACGAGTTGCTCAATTATATCGAGTATTATGACTTTGATATTTACACAAAAGGCAATTACAGGCCGATTATTAAGGCCTTAAAGGGATTGCTTACTGGTGTTGGGTTTATGTGGGAGCCTGACAGATCATCCGCAGATATGTACGAGGATGATACGAAGTATTACCACAAAACATTATGTTTCTCAATAGAAAGGAGCAACAATGGCTAAAATCGGTTTAAACAACTTTAGATATTCAAAACTTACGGAATCGGAAGAAGGTCAAGCCACTTATGACGGTGCGAAAAAGCCAGCTAAGGCTATTTCATGCAAAGTGGATATCAGCAACAATGATGCGTCTTTGTATGCAGATGATGCATTGGCTGAAAGCGATACTTCATTTCAGAAAGGTTCAGTTACAGTAGGAATCGACAATGAGGATTTGCAGACAATGGCAGACCTTCTAGGACATAAGGTTTCAGAAGATAAAAAAGAGCTTACCAGAAATGCAAACGATGTTGCACCATATGTAGGTTTCGGAAGAGTCGTTACAAAGATGGTGAACGGAGCTTACAAGTATACGGTAGAGTTCTTGTGCAAGGTTAAATTCTCAGAACCGTCACAGGATGATGCTACAAAAGGCGACAGCGTATCATTTAGCACAACTGAACTTGCAGGAACGGTAGCGACATTGGCTGATGGCACATGGTCAAAATCTAAAACGTTTGATACAAAGACTGAAGCTGTCACATATCTTGAAGGACTGATGGCAAAGAGTTCAGTCTAAAAGAACATTCAAGGCAGGGTTAGTACCTGTCTTATTTTTTTGGAGGTAAACATGAAGGAAATCTCAAAGACACTTGAATATAAAGGCAAGAACTACAAGCTAGTTTTCAATTTAAACGTGATGGAAGTTATTCAGGAGAAATACGGTACTCTTGAAAACTGGGGCAAACTCACAGATGGTGCAGAAAATGATGGCGAGCCAAACGCAAAGGCTGTTATCTTCGGAATCACGGCAATGTTGAATGAAGGAATTGACATCGAAAACGAGGAAAATGGCACAAAAGAAAAGATGCTTACTAACAAGCAGGTAGGAAGAATGATCACGGAAATCGGCTTGCAATCATCCGCACAGCTTATGAATGGCGTTGTCGTTGACAGCACTCAGAGTCCCGAAAAAAACGCATAATCCCCGATGAAGTGGATGAACCAGAGCCAATAGACTTTACATGGTTCTACTTTATCGGGCGTAACAAACTCGGTTTTACATTCCATGAGGTTGGAAGATTGACACTGACAACTTTCAACCTGTTTTACAAACATTACAAAGACGATTTTGATTTTGAACTTATGCTTGAAAACACAGGAACAACGTACGCAAAAGCGTATGAAAAATCACAACATGAGGACGACTGGTTCTAGAAAGGGGGTTGCATATGGCACTTGGTGGAACAATTAAATTAAAAGGCGAGAGCGAATACAGGCGTGCATTGAGCCAGATCACACAGAACTTGCGGGAAGTATCATCAGAAATGAAGATTGTCACGAGTACATACGACAAGAACGACACAAGCACCGATGCATTGACAGCCAAGAGTGACGTACTTAACAAACGTCTTGAAGAGCAGAAATCAAAGCTGAAGTTAGTTTCTGACCAGTATAAGCAGTATCAGGATGCTGTTAAGCAGTCAGCAGATGAGCATACACAACTAGGCGAAAAATTAGAAAATGCAAAAGGAAAACTTGCAAGCATCGAAGCCCAGTGTGGCAAAAACAGCAAAGAGTACGAAGAACAGAAAAAGGCTGTAGATGATCTTCAAAAGCAGTACGATGAAAGTACAACGGCACAGGACAAAAACAAGAAATCATTGTCACAGCTTGCCGTTCAGATGAACAACGCAAAAGCGGATGTTATCAAGACCACAAAAGAGATTGATAATTTAGGCAAAGAATCTGATGATAGTGCAAAACAGGTTGATAATCTGTCTAAAAAGATGAGCGATGCTGATGGCGCATCAAAAAAACTTAACGATGGTTTCACGGTAATTAAAGGAACTATGGCTAATCTTGCATCACAGGCAATCAGCAAGGTTGTTGATGGGTTCAAGGAACTTGTTGGTGGTGCGGTTGACTATCAGAAGTCCATGGAGTATTACACGACATCGTTTACGGTCATGACAGGTTCAGCAGACAAGGCAAGCGAGACGGTTAAGAAACTTGCCGATATTGGAGCAACAACTCCATTTGATATGCCACAGTTGGCAGATGCAACATCTTTGCTGATGAACTTTGGCTTTAGTGCTGATGATGCTGTCGATAGCATGATGATGCTTGGTGATATTTCACAAGGTAATGCTGAAAAGCTGGACACTATTGCTAGAGCGTTCGGAAAAATGAATTCGGCACAGAAAGTATCGCTCGAGAGCATCAACATGATGATTGATGCAGGATTCAACCCGTTACAGGAAATCTCAGAACATACAGGAGAAAGCATGCAAAGCCTTTATGACAGAATATCAAAAGGCAAAATGTCTGTGGATGAGATCACGGAGTCTATGAAGCGGTCAACGTCTGAAGGTGGCAAATACTTTCAGTCAATGGACGCACAGTCTCAGACTTTGGATGGAAGACTTTCGACATTGAGCGATACGGTCAATTCCAAGCTTGGTGAAGCATTACAGCCGATTCTTCAAAAGGCAGCTGATGAGTGGATACCCAACATCACAAACGCAATCGAAAATATGGATATTGATTCTGTTGTTTCTGTCATTGATGATATTGTTTCTGGCGTTGGTGATTTATTCGGATTCATAATGGATAATGGTGGTACGATTATTTCACTTGTTGCTGGCATTGGTACTGCTATGTTAACGTGGAACGTTGTAAGCATGATTAATGGCGTGGTAGGTGCGGTTAAAGCATTTCAACTTGCTAACGAGGGTGCATCTGTTGCACAGGCATTATTGAATGGTGTCATGAATGCCAACCCGATAATGTTGGTTGTCACGTTGCTTGCAGGACTTGTAGCCACAATCATCACGTTGTGGAACACAAACGAGGGTTTTCGCAATGCTGTTATAAACGTGTGGAATGCATTCAAGGACACGGTCGGAAATGTAATTACATCAGTTGGTGGATTCATAGACAACCTAATATCGTGGTTTCAGGCTCTTCCTGGGCGTATTGGAGCATTCCTTGGTAATGTTATAAGCAACGTACAGAATTGGGCTTCTAACATGGTTTCTAGGGCTTCTGAGGCTGGTTCTAACTTTGTCAATAGTGTTGTGTCATTTATCAGTGGTCTGCCGTCTGCTGTATGGAATTGGCTGTCAAATGCATTGACTAACGCATGGAACTTTGCGGGACAGTTGGCACAAGCAGGAGCAAATGCCGCATCTGGACTTGTAAATAACATTATCGACACAATCAGCGGACTTCCGGGGCAGTTATACAACTGGGGTGTTGATATGATTAAGGGTATCGCAAACGGCATCAAGAGTGCGATTCATCATGTAACAAGTGCAGTCAGCGATGTTGCAAACAAGATCAAGTCTTTTCTTCATTTCTCAAGACCTGATGAAGGACCTCTTGCTGAATACGAAAGTTGGATGCCTGACATGGTGGAAGGACTGAGCGATTCCTTAAGAAAGGCAAGTCCAGAACTTATAAGTCAGACAGAAGCATTGGCGAGTGGCATGTCTGACGCATTCAATGTGAACGGTGGTATTTCGACAAGAGGTGGAAACTATAGAAACATGGTTGATGCCTTCAAGGATGCTTTGTCACAGGTCAAAATCGAGATGGATGACGAAGAAATGGGACATTTCGTTGATAAAACTGTTACAAAGTTGATATACAATTAAGGCGGTGAAAATATGAGAAATTACGTTATTCAAAATGGAAAAGACAGCCGATATATAAAAGGATTGCTGATACAGGAGTTGCCACCGATAACAAAGCCATTGATGCGTACAAGCATTGAACAGATAGACGGGCGTGACGGTGATGTGATCACAAGGCTTGGATATTCAGCATATAACAAAAAAATGAAGATTGGTCTGTTTGGAGAATATGATATTGATGATATTATTACGTATTTCAATTCAAGCGGAACAGTCACGTTTTCAAATGAACCAGAAAAATACTACGTGTACGATATTCTTGATGCGATTGATTATGAACGCCTTATGAGGTTCAGAACGGCTGAGATCACGTATCATGTACAGCCATTCAAATACAGCAATATTGAGAAACTGAAGGTGTTCAGCAATCCTACAAGTGATATCACAATAAGAAACAACGGCAATTATGTTTCCAAGCCGATTATTCATATCAAAGGAACAGGAACTATCAATCTGTCGTTGAATGGAGTGCAGTTATTCCGTATTGATTTGAGTACGACAAATTCCATAACAATAGACACGGGAAGGCTTGAAGCGTACAATGGAGATGTGTTGATGAACCGATACGTTGTAGGCGATTATGACAAGTTCGTTCTTAAAGTTGGGCCTAATTCCGTGTCATGGGATGGTCAGCTTACATATATTGCGTTTGAAAAACTTTCAAGGTGGATATAATGAAAACTAATTTTGAAATGATTAGGGGTGACACGTTTAGCTTTGCATTTGAAGTTGAGTTTGACGAAGTACCACAAAAATTAGAAAATGCAGATTTTACGTGCAAAACGAATTTTGACGATGATGACGTAGTGTTCCATAAGGAACTAGAAAATGGAATCAATTTTTCAAAGCAGGATCGCAACAAACTGTATTATATTGTTCGTGTTGCTCCAGAGGACACAAAAAATCTTGAAGCAGGAATGTATTATTATGACCTGCAAATAAAACTGAACGGTGATGTATTTACCATCCTTAATGGAGCGTTAAAAATAGAAAGTGATGTGACAAGATGAGCGAATATTTTAGAAAGCCAATCGTAAAAACATTGATGCTTAAAGGTCAGGAAGGACAGAGCATCAAAGGAATCGAAAAGACAGGAACAAATGGATTTGTAGACACTTACACAATAACACTGACAGATGGAACAACGTCAACATTCACTGTCACAAATGGAAGAGAAATCTCAGGAATCGACAAGACAGGAACAAGTGGACTTGTTGACACTTACACAATCAATTTTAATGATGGCACAAAGTCAACATTCACTGTCACAAATGGAAAAGAAATCTCAAGTATCCTAAAGACAGGAACAAGTGGACTTGTTGACACTTATACAATCAATTTTAATGATGGCACAAAGTCAACTTTCACGGTAACAAACGGCGACAGCGACTATAAGCCAGCAGTTGATGCATTAGGTAAAAGAATAGATAATCTAATCTTGACAAGTGGGAATGAGTCTAGTTCAGAAGTCATTGATGCAAGAAATGGATATGACGGAACAGTATATCCTACACTAGGAACAGCGATAAGAGAGCAGGTTAATAAATTAAATAACGACATAGGTGATTTAGATGGTGCAGTCTTTAATGTAATACAAGAACTTAAGAATTACACATCTAACGCTACTATTCTGCATAATAAATTTGTGAGTCTGTTTACAAGCGTAGATAACAAAGTATTGATTGCCATAAGAGATGACGAGGAAAAAGTCCGTGATTGTTATGCAATTTCTGTTAGCGAGAATGATAGATTCCAAGTAAAAGGATTTATTCCTCATAATGGTGAACTACATTTGCCACTGATAGTAATGTCGAGTGCTTCGTTAGAAAAAAATAACATAGATGTAGAGTCGCTTGTTACTGCTGAAAATGGAAATTATAGTTATTGGGGTAATGGAACTGGAACGGGAATTTATGAATTTGTAATTCCACAAGGAGTAAAGACATTATTTGTGAATAAGCTTGATAGAACATCTGAATTTTTGCTAAAAAAATATGTTGATGTTAAAGAAAGTAAAATTCCAACAAAAATTAGCGAATTAATAGACGATACTCTTATTCCTAACGAAATCGAGCGAATTAAAACAAAAATAAATGAAATAAAGGATGCTCATTTACTTAGCGAAAACGAAGTCATTGACGCACGAACTGGATATGACAGAACAGCATATGATACACTAGGTACGGCAATAAGAACACAGGTTAGTGAACTAAAGGAAGATTTATCTTCTGTTGGGCAACAGGCAGATGCTAACAAAGAAGAAATTGCAAATCTTACAAGTTCTGTAAATGAAAAGTTCTTGTCTTCAGGACTCGGAATCCTCAGAACAGGCAAGTTGTACGGCACAAAAGTTTGGAAATCTGCTGTTAACAATTCGCAGACTTTAGAAAAAACATATGATAATGCAGGGCTTGTTTGTGTTCCGTCTACTGATACTACAGTTGGACAGGATGACTATGCTGATATTCCAATGTTCCAGTGGGTGCGTTGTACATACAAGCGTTACGATGATGGATTTGCTTATCCTATTGCCGTTGAAAGTGATAGTAACTATTCTGAAGAAGGAAATGTTGACTGTGGATCATTGATGAGAACTTTCTACTACAAGGAAATTGACAATGATGATTATACAGAAGTAATCATTTCCGATTCCCCTAATCACGTACTTGGATTAAAACCATGGGAACAGGCTGTAAGAGCAGACGGCACTGTTATGCCTTACTTCATCAATAGTAGATATCACTCTGTTGTTGGTACGGATGGTAAATTGTATTCAAATCGTGGCAGAATATCACGTAATCAGTCCCACAATGACATGATTACAAACTATCAAAAAAAAGGTGCAGGCTATTGGGGAGCTGGTTCTGATAGATACACGTTTGCTCAGATCATGATGTTTATCAAATATGGAACAAAGTCAATTCAGAAAGTGATGGCAGGTGTTACAAACCATAACGTACAGGTAAAAGCATCCTACCAGTCTGAAGAAGCAAATACATACTTCCCTGTTACGAACTCACAGGCAAGTTCAATCCTTGTCGGAACACGTTTCTCTGTAGGTTATGGCACGTTTAATTCTTCTGGTAAAATCAATGTTGATAGAGGCAACGGAACAATTCACGCATATGCAGACGACGTTGTGGTAACCGCAAAAGTACCTATGGATGATGGTGTAAACACAGCTATTTACCTTGACTGTACAGCATTCAATACAACGCCTATTACAGATTCAAATGGATATACATCAGATATTTACCTTACATCTATGCACGCATGGAGTGGTGATACAGACAGCGTAATTGGTCATCATGATGGTTCACCAGTAAGCAATACAGATGGTAAACATCCATGTAGAATCCAAGGTATTGAATTTATGTTAGGTGGATATACTGTAGCATCTGACACTGTAATGTTCTTCAAGAATGATTATAGTAAGGATGTATATGTTGCACCTCGTGGAGTTGCTCATTCAATCAGTGATAGTACAATTCAGTCAACATACACTCTTATCGGCAATATTCCTGCAAACGAAGGATCAGACTTTTGGATTGGCGATGTTAATCATGTCAATGGTGTGTGGTATCCATCAAGTGTTGTCTCATCCGACCAATATGGAATGGGAGATAGATGTTATGCAGGCGGACAAGCAACATCAGGTTCACGAGAATATTTACAAGGTTGTTCTGTCTGGCATGGCTCGTTTGCTGGTCTTTCTTTCTTGGACTGTTGGTACTGGCTTTCTGGGACGGTCTGGAACTTCCTTTCCGCCGATTAATCTGCTTCTTGCAGGGGGTTTTAAAGGGGGATACGCCCCCTTGGTTGCTTAAATTGATAAACTATTAAAACTAATAACAGTAATAATTAACAGGACTTATGAGGTGCGGTTTTTCTCTCTGGCTTGGCTCGTTTGCTGGTCTTTCTTTCTTGGACTGTGGGTTCTGGCTTACTAGGACGGTCTGGAACTACCTTTCCGCTAATTTTGTAAATTATAATCACACAATAAACGCTGCCTCATATTTCGGATGCTAGAGAGTATCCTGTAAATATAATTGTTTATACTGTCGCAGACTTTTATTTCCGAAAGTTGCGAAAAATGGTGTGGAAAAGAAGCAGAGGTTAGTAACTAACGTGAACACCTCTTACGCACAAAATCGTGTGATGAATGAAAGGGCTTCTATATGAAAAGGAAATGTAAAAATATTGATATAACAAATATTGAATTTATTGAAAAAGCAATAACTGACTGTTTATCTGGAAAGAAGAAAACAAGGCAGGATATTGTATCAATAATGAATAAACATAATAATAGCGTTCACGAAATTGCACTTGAAATGCAGAGTGAATTGCTGAATAGAAAACTGAATCTAAAACCGATATGGTATAAACGTAAATACGATGATGCAAGTCGCAAATGGAGAACTATCGGAATACAGGATATCAAACAGCAGATGTATGACTATATTGCGGTTAATGCAATGGCTGATCTGATACCATGTATTGGCAAATATCAGTGTGCAAGCATTAAAGGACGTGGACAACTCTATTGCAAGAATGCAATCTATAATCACATTCAGAAAAAGGATGCAAAGTACGCATGTAAGTTTGACATAAAGAAGTATTACGAAAGCGTAAGCCACGATAAAATTATGGAATGGTTAAGAAAAAGAATCAAGAATGAACCACTTTTATGGCTGATTGATGTACTTTTAAAAACATTCAAATTAGGGCTGTCGATTGGCTCATTTTTATCACAGACGTTAGCTAACTTGTTTCTGTCTGACATATATCACAAGATTGAACAGGTTCACACTGTCAGACGTGGCAAGAAACGTAAGGTAGTTCTATTCCAAGCGTTCTACATGGATGATATTTTGATTATTGGCAGTAACTCTAGGGAATTAATAAAAGTAGGCAATATGATTGTTGAAGAATCTGCCAAGAAAGGTTTATCAATCAAACCAAACTGGAGGTGCTTTGATATTGAATCTTCATTTATTGACATGGTTGGCTATCGTATTTATAAAGACCACGTAACACTGAGACGATGCAATATGAAAAAGTCGAGAAGATCAGTAATAAGATATAGCCACAAACCTAAAAATATTCATCTTGCAAGACGTGTTTTATCATATAGCGGAATGATTAAATATTCAGATTCAGTTTTATTTTGTATCAAATACAATGTGCATAAATATGTTAAAAAAGCTAGAAAGGTGGTATCAAATTATGATAAAGCAAAAGTCAGATTGCAGATTGCCTAAGGTTCTTGTGCAGAAAGTAGGCGATGTTGCATATGTTTTTATCAATTTAAACGAAGAAGAATGTTCTGAAACAGATGACGAAGGTAATGTACATGATTACTTTATTTATGACTTTAACGAGTTTCATGTTCCTGTGGGCTCTTTCGATTTGAAGGCTGTTGAAGCAGAACCTGAGAAATATATTGATTATCAGCCTGACAATCGTACTGTTGAGCAGAAGGTTGATGATTGCGAATTAAGTATCAGCGACCTTGAGCAATGCATTATGGATATGTCTGAGGTTTTATATCAGTAAGGCGGTGAAATCATGAAAAATATTGCAAAGATTTGGGCTAAAAATATTGTTGAAGGCAACAAGACATTCAATGATGTTCCTAAGAAGTTAAAAGAATATGTCAAGGAATGGCTTGTTGAATGGGGAAAAGAAGAATTTATTAACTAAAGCAGACTTAAGCTAACTAAGAATTAGTAAACTAAATAAGAATTTAGGTTATGATGTTAACTAAAGCAGACATTAGAAAATTAAAGGAGTAGCTAAATGATTAGAATATTTTCTCCTGACGATAAAATATTTACGTCTAATGGTGATGCGGTTATCCAACCATTCAAGGCAAAAGTGCATAAAGAGGACAACGGAAATTTCTATCTGGATATCGAAGCAGACATATCATATGTTGATATTCTGACAGCAAATAGAATCATTGTTGCTCCAACTCCACAAGGTGCACAGGCATTTCGTATTAAGAATCCAGAAAAGACAAAACACAAGATCACGATAAAGGCACAGCATATCTCATATGATGCGGAAAACTACGTGATTGCAGACAGTTATGTTGTCGATAAAAATTGCAATGATGCAATGGATCATCTGAACAGGGCCACGGACCATCCTAGCCCGTTTCAGACGATGTCTGATATTGCAGAGATAAATTCATACAGGTGCGTTAGAACATCGCTGTATGACGCTTTTAGTACGGTTCTAGAGCGTTGGGGTGGACACTTTGTGCGTGACAATTACAGATTCAGAATCATGAGTACTATCGGGCGTGATAACGGTGTGACTGTACGATACAAAAAGAATCTGAAGGAAATGACATGCAAGGCAAACTGGGATAATGTAGTCACAAAACTTATGCCAGTTGGAAAAGATGGCTTACTGTTGGATGAGGTCTATCTTTACAGCCAGACGCAGTACGATATTCCATTTACAAAAGTCGTGTCATTCAATCAAAATATTGATCAGGATTTATACAAGGATGCTGACGGAAAACTTGATGAGGCGGCATACAATAATGCGTTGGTTGATGATTTGAGAAAACAGGGGCAGGCATATGTTGATGGAAACTGCGTTCCAAAAGTGAATTACACACTCAAGGCAAATATTGAGAAAGTTACAGATATTGGAGATACCATAGAAGTCATTGACGAACCTATGGGTGTGGATATTATCACACATGTTATTTCGTATGACTATGACTGCATTCTAGGTAAGTATACGGAGATTGAATTTGGGAGTTTTCAACAGAAAGTTTCTGGCTTGATGGACTCAGTAAGCTCAACAATTCAGCAGAGTGTTGAGAAAAACAATGAGAACTTACAGGTGATATTCTCAGATGCAATTCAGCATGCGCAGGACACAATTCTAGGAATGCTTGGCAATTCGTATGTAGTTTATGAAGGCGATAAAATCCTTGTGGTTGACGCATTGCCAAAAGAAGAAGCTCACCACGTTATTATGATCAACAGTGGTGGTATTGCATTTTCAAGCACTGGCATCAATGGAACATTCGAGAGTGCATGGACGATTGATAATGTGTTGAATATGCAACATATCAACGTTATAAATTTAGTTGCTGACATGATAAAGGGCGGAACATTGAAGCTTGGTTCTAACCTTAACCAGAGCGGACAGATTGAGGTATACGATGAAGCAAACAATCTGATTGCAAAACTGGACAAAAACGGGCTGATTATGTATGGACTTAATGGTTCATATCTGGTTGTCAATAATTCAGTTGGCTTTGCAGGATATGACCGTACAGGCGCTAAAACATTCTGGGTTTCAGGTGACGAATTCCATCAGAAAAAATCTGTAATTGAAGAAGAGATCACGTTATGTAACAAAGCAAGGTTTATCCCGATAACTGTAAAAGATGGCGATACTGTTACAAATGACGGAATCGGCATAGTGGGAGTGTAATATGGCGACATCAGGAACATTTAAGACATCAGCATACGAAGGCGCGTGCCTACAATTCGACTGGACGTTAAAAAGTCAGAGTGCAGCTAACAATCAATCCGTCATTTCATGGACGTTGAAGGGTGCAGGAATAAAGTCGGGTTATTGGTACATGGCAGGACCTTTCAAGTGCGTTATAAATGGTGCTACAGTTTATCAGTCAAGCACCAGAATTAAGTTATTTACTGGAACAGTTGTGGCATCTGGAGAGCTTGCAATCGGTCACGATACCAACGGTTCAAAGTCATTCAGTGCATATGCAGAATGTGCAATTTATACATCGGCTGTAAACTGTAAAGGTTCTGGAAGTTGGAGCCTGCCTGACATAGGAAGAGCATCACAGCCGAGTCTGAACACATGGCCGAACAATTCTCCAGACTTTAATATCGGAGATACTATTGCTGTACACATGAACCGTAAGTCATCAGTATTTACGCATACCGTTGTGCTTAAGTTGGGTTCATACAGCTATACAATCGGAACAGGTGTTACGGATAATATTTCACTGAATACACAGACAATTTCTGAAAATTTGTATGCACAAATGCCAAACAGCAATTCTATGACCGGAGAGATCGCTGTCACAACGTATAGTGGCGATACGGTTATAGGAACATCAAGCTGTGCAATAATTGCGCATGTAGTAAATTCTAATCCGACATTTGATGTTTCGTATGAGGATTCAAATTCTAAAACTGTTGCAATTACAGAAAACAATCAATATATTATCAGGAACAACTCAACGCTGAAAATCAGTATATCTAATGCGCAGGCATTAAACAGTGCCACGTTGAAATCAATTACTGCTGTTGTAAATGGAAATGCTTATACAGGAACTTTAAGCGGCTCTACAGGCACAATCAATGTCGGTGTGGTAAATGTATCACATGACACTGAAGTGACAGTTAAATTGACGGATTCGAGGGGAAACGATAGCATCAGGGAGATCACGGTGCTTGTGTATGATTGGACATTGCCAAGTGCAATCATCAAGCTGAACCGAAAGAGCAACTATTATTCAGAAAGTATATTAAACGTAAATGCCAACTATGCGTCAATCGGTGGAAAAAATGAAGTCACGATTAAGTACCGCACGAAGAAGGTTGCAAATAGCACATTCAGTACTTACACGACAATTCAGGATAACACCGATACGAATTTCACAGCTGATAACGAGTTTGAATGGAATGTACAGGTCAATGTTGCAGACAAGATTGGCAATACAACCTACAATCTGATTCTTCCGAAGGGGATTCCGATTGCTTATGTTGACACTAAGAAAAACAGCTTTAGTGTGAATTGCTTTCCGAAACATGATAAAAGTTTTGAAGTAAATGGAGTGTGCCTTAGTGGCAAGGTGCTTTACAACAGTGCGAGTGGAACAGCAGGAACTATAACATTGTCAGACAGTGCGGAAAATTACACATATCTTGAAATCTTTTACAGATCGTCTGGTGATAATGCTTGTGGAAGCGTTAAGGTATTCAGCCCGAACGGAAAACTTGTGCATTTAGGCACGATTCATTATATTGCCGATTATGACTATGCAAAGTTTGCTCTTGTGAATGTGTCGGGGTCAATGATCACATTCAGCCAGAACTACCAGATTGTTCTGAAGAACAACGGCTCAACATATTCGGCAGAAAATGCAATTTTTATCACTAGAGTAGTTGGATATTAAATAAAATCATGATATACTATGGGTGCAGTGTTTTCATGTTCACTGCATTTCCTTTCTAAGCTTGTCGGATGTTTTCGGCAGGCTGTTTTTTTTATGCAAAATTCTATACTAACTTGTCATAGCCTACAGGTCACATCATGTTAGTAAAGAAAAAATCACCGTTTGCATTCGGTGATTGATTGGTGTATATTATAGATGTAGCTTTGTTGGCACTAGGACATGAAATTCTCCTTGTAAATGGCAGACAGAAATGTCTGCTTTTTACTTGAAGAAAACTTCTATTTTATCAGGGAAAACGTGGACAGAATCAAGGACATTTCGCCACAGGGTGCGTTTATTCTCACGTGTTAGATTATCATATATTGAACGCCAACCGCTGTTCAAAAATTGGTTAAGATGGTCAGTGCTTTGAGGTTTGAAAGATTCAAGCCTTTTTATTTTGTCTTCCGTTTCAGCGTACAGACGTTCATAGGTACTTACAGGCATACGTTTTTTGATGAAGATATAATTCAGATTATCTAACTCTTTTCTTAATTCTTTTAATTCCTTTTCGGTTGTGTCTTTTGCTTCAGATGTGATGCTTGATATTGTGGCTATATGATCTTTAAGCAGCTTATCAAGATTAGACAGCAGATATTTCTCAGTTGCCAGTTCCGCATAGTGTTTTTTGTGGGTGCATGTATGCACCGAGTGAGCATTATTGCATCGGTAATAATAGTATCGTTTGCCACCTTTTGGATGGCTCACTCCAACCAATTTAGAACGGCATTCTGGGCATCTTAACAGTCCAGTGAATAAATATGTATGGCGTTGTATTCCCGTGCGTATATTGGCCTTTAATGCGGTCTGAACGGCATTGTATGTTTCTTTCGTGATGTATGGCTCAACGTAGTTGAAGTTTCCACGGTATGATCCTGCATAAAATTCATTTTTGAGTATGTGCATATATGACATGTAAGGTCGAGACAGTCCGTATTTGTTGTTGACGTATTCGACAGTATGATGAACTGACTGATGCAAGAGAAATGATTCGAAAATGTCTTTCACGATTGGTGCTTTTGATTCATCAATCACAATGCGTTTATTGCCGTTTTCCGTGGCAATCTTGTAACCAAAAGGAACGTTACCAGTGATAGGTTGCCCTTGTGCAATCTTGTACTCAAATACGGCTTTGATGCGTTCAGAGCCTTTTTTTAATTCATGTTCTGCAAGGTTGACTTTCAGGTTGAACATAAACAATCCGTTCGCAGTGGACGTGTTTATATCGTCCTCACATATGGAAATCATGGCGACATTGTTCTGTTGAAGAAGTTCTAACATTTTGTTTGCTTCAAGAACGTTACGTGATAAACGGTCAAGACGTGTGAAAGCTATGGCATCAAGATTCTTCAGGTTTGACAGCATGAGTTGCAGTTGTGGGCGTTTCATTGTGCTTGCTGAGAATCCTTCGTCAATGTAGATATGTTGTAGGTCATGACCGTTTTCGTTGCACCATTGCGTTATTTCTTCGGTCTGTGCCTGTATTGAGTAGCCATATTTTTTTTGTTCGTCAGTTGAAACACGAGCATATCCTGCCACTCGCAATTTTTTTCTCATAAAAATTACCTCCGCTTGATTGAAAATAAAAAAAGCAGTCCATACTAGCCGATGAGGGGCGGTGAAAATATGGACGCAGAAAAAATATATTCGTTGCTGTTTAATCTTTATGCTGAACAGGAAAAAGTCAAAATTGATTATGAGTTAGACAATTCTTTTTTTTCGACAGGTGGTTTCAATCAGAAACATTCTTGCTGTCTAGGTACAGTTTCATTATCTTCAGATACAGCTCATCCTTCTCAGGTTCAGGAAGATCATGAAACAGAGACTCGATGCGTAGTGTGAGGTCTGTCGCTTCGTCATAGCTTGATGTATCAATTCCAAAGTAAGATATATCAATTCCATATACTTCGCAAAAGCGTTTCAGAGTTGAAAGAGTCAAGGAACGTTTTCCAGACTCAATATTTGATATGGCAGGACGAGAAAGCCCGACAAATTCAGCAAGCTCAGACTGTTTAAGATCACGGGAGTTGCGTAGCTCTTTGAGTTTCTTTCCGATTGATTTATTGTTGATCATTATTTTTTACACCACCTAAAAAAAATTATATTTCGATAATAACACAACGTAGCTATTTGAAACAATAAAAAAATAATCGTCTTTTGATTAAAAATAGTTGCAATTTGATGAGTCAGTGGTATTATGTATGTGCAGAAAGGGGGCACGAAATGAAAAGAGCAGAACTGAAAGCGTTCAGAACGTCAAATGGATTAACTCAGAAGGATGTTGCAGAAAAGCTTGGAATATCAACGAGTCATTATGCTTGTATTGAGCAGGGGACGCACAACCCTTCTACAAAACTTGTCAAAGAGTTCTGCAAAGTATTTGGCAAGGAAAATGCGAGTTTGATTATCGGGAGCTGAGAAGATGTTAGAAATCGTAGCAGAAATCGTAAAAAGAGGACAAGCAGAAGAATTAATCAAAATTATTAAGCAGTACGAAGATGTTTCAAAAAGAAAGGAAAACAAGAAAAATGAAAGGTTTTGAAAACATTACACCAGAAATCGCAACAGATTTGATTGAACTTGTCAATCAGCTCAAGGGATTGGAAAAGACAGAACAGGTAAACTATTCTGTGCAAAATAGAAAAACAGGGGAATGGATGCACAAGGCATTTGATTATGTACCATTAGACAATATTTTAAACAAAATCAAGGAAAATCAGAACTTTGCATTGCTACAGCCTATCGGTATTGACGAAAACGGAGTATGTGGTGTTAAGTGCATTCTTATTCACAAGAGCGGGCATGTCTTTGAAACAAACACTTATCCGTTTGCTGTAAAAGAAGGTGCAAAGTTGCAGGACGAGGGTGCAGAGATCACATACAGAAAGCGTTACTCATTAGGTGCATTCCTTGGCATGGCAACTGAAGAAGACACAGATGGAAACGATGATGAAGCAACGAACAGCACGGAACGCAAGGCATCACCAAGACAGGTCGAAGTATTAAGCAAGAACTATACAGGCGAAAATCTTGAAAAGCTGTTAAAGATGAACAATATCGAAAAGTTGGAAGATATGCCGATGTCGAAGGCAAGTGAATTGATAGGCAAAATAATGAAGCAGAGAAAGGCGGACAGTCATGAATAAGTACGTACAATTTGTAGTATGCCAGCACAATGGTGACAATAAAAAATACCTGTTCTATGCACCTGCTTTTTCAGATATCAAAATAGGTGACGATGTTCTGGTTGATACGCAGTTTGGAGAAAAAAAGGCAACCGTGCTTGCAGTTTGCACTTCATCTAGTGATGATTTAGAAAGAGTGTTGCGTGTTCTTGCAGGTGCAGAAGACAAGCCGTTAAAAAGAGTTATTGGCAAATATCAATTTGCTAAATTTAACTACAGTGAGGGTGAAAACAATGGCTAATATTATCGAAAGAACAGGATCAGACGTTACTTTTTCTAAAGAAGTATGCGAGAGAATCATAAGTCTTGAGAAGCAAGCGAAAGAAATCAAAAAACAGCAGGATAGCATGAAGAAAGAAATTCTTGATGCTATGAAGAAGCATGGAATATTAAAGATTGACAACGAGTTTTTGAATATTGCATTCATTCCAGAGCATGCCACAGAAAGATTTGACAGCAAAACATTCAAGAAAGAGAATCCTGATGTATACGACTTGTACGCCAAAATCTTAAAAGTGAAACCGTCCATCCGAATCACGGTGAAGTGATGGAAACATTCAGCATTAAAGGCGGTACGCTTGAATTTTTTCCTGAATCGCACACATATCTGTATGATGGGATTATGTTGCCAAGTGTCACGCAGATTCTTGGTGTGAAGTATAAAAATGATTATGCAAGCGTGCCACCTGCCGTGTTGAATAATGCGGCTCAAAGAGGTACGGCAGTACATAAAGCAATCGAAAACTTTAATGTTTCTGGATATGATGATGGAAGTGAAGCAGTGCGAAACTTTAGGTTTTTACAGAAGCAATACGGATTCGAGGTTCTGGACAGTGAACTTCCGATTGTGATTTTCAAGGATGATATGCCGATTGCATGCGGACGGCTTGACATGACGATGCTGATGGATGGTGAAACAGGGATTGCGGATATAAAAACCGTCAGTTCATTAAACAAGGAAAAGATCGCATATCAGCTGAATTTGTACAGAATTGGATTGATGCAAAGTTACGGAGTAGATGCAAAATTCCTGAAGATCATACATCTCAGGGATGGCATCAGGAAAGTTATTGACAGCCCTATAAACGAGAAAATGACATGGGATTTGATAGAAAAATTTTTGGAGAAGGAATATGAGAAAAAGAGATAACAGAATTGTTGAAAACGTAGATTTTGAAAAGTTAAGAGAATGTTTAAAAAAACATGGAATCACGCAAAAAGAATTGTCTATAGTGTGCGGATATTATCCAGAATATATCGAAAAAAACACTTTAAGAAAACATTATATGACCCAACACGTTAAAGATGTATTGACTTATGCTTATAAGGTTGACCCTAGCGAGTATATTGACACACAGCCAAAAGAAGTAACCAACCAAGTGGATGCACAGCCAAAATATTATAAGTTCGACCCTAGCGAGTATTTTGATACACAGAAAAAAGAAGTAGCCAACACAGAAGATGATGATATGTATACATTAACTTTTTCGTTTAATGGGAAATTGTTAAAAAAAATGGCGCTAAAATCTATAGAAGAGAATATCACTGTTCAGGATTTCGTGTTTAATTGCATCATTAAAGGAATTGGCGACAAAATTTTGGAGGAAAGCGAAAAATGAATAACGTTTGTCTTATTGGTCGTGTTACGAAGGATGTGCAGGAGCGCAGAACGCAGAACGGAACACCAGTTGTCTCCTTTACATTGGCAGTTGACAGGAGAAAAAAGGAAGACGGTGCAGACTTCATTCCTTGTATTGCGTGGGATAAAGCCGCTGAAACAATTGCACGATATGTTCATAAAGGAGACTTGTTCGGAGTGACTGGATATATCCAGACAAGAAGCTACGAGAAGGATGGCAGAATGAATTATGTGACAGAAGTAGTCACGACAAGCTTTCAGTTCTTAGAGCGTAAGCGTGAAATGCAATATGATGGCCCTAGCGTTCAAAATAATAGCAATCTTGATAATGGTTGGGGGAATAGAGGATTCAACATGAATGACAGTGACCTTCCATTCTAGGCGGTAATAACGGCATGATAGGGAATGCAAAAGCTATCATCCAGTGGTTGTTCGACCAGCAGGATGCAGAAAAACTGTACGAGATAAAAGAGAAAAAATCGAAAAGATCACTAACAGCAAATGCGTACTACTGGTCTTTACTCAACCAGTTGGCAAGCGTTATGAGATTGAGCAGCGAAGAAGTGCATTTCATGATGCTCAAGCGGTACAGTGTGTGTGAGGTTGTGTCGGTCAGGTCAGATATAAAAGTTGATGGCTATTTTCGATATTATGAAGCAATCGGGCAAAGTGACCTTGATGGCAAAGAGTTCACACACTACAAGATTTACAAAGGCAGTTCGGATATGGATTCAAAAGAGTTCTCCATCCTTCTGGATGGTTTAATAAGCGAGTGTGAAGGAGTTGGAATACCAACACTGACACCTGATGAGGTTGCAAAACTTAAATACATAGAAATGAGGAAAAAATAAATGAATATTTACGTTGAAACAGGCGCGTACTTGCCAGAGAGGGCGCACAAAACTGATGCTGGGTTGGATATAAAAGCACGTGAAAATCGGCTTATAAAGGCGCACAGAGGGGCTTTGTTGCATACTGGATTACATGTGCAGTTGCCACATGGAACGGCAGGGCTGTTGGTTTCTAAAAGTGGTTTAAACGTCAATCACGGCATTACATCAACAGGATTGATTGATGAAGGATATACAGGCGAAATCATGGTGAAACTGTATAATCATTCAGATACGAATTATCTTGTGAATGCTGGCGAAAAGATCAGTCAGCTTGTTATTATTCCAGTGCTTTATGAGGACATCAATTTATGTGACTCACTAGATGAAAATACTGAGCGTGGTGATAAAGGTTTCGGAAGTAGTGGAAAATGATTCAGAAAGAGTTATGCATCATGAAAAGTGGAATGTTCTTCACGAAGGAACACTGCTACAGATATTATTCAGAACGAGTATACGGAACTGTCAGGCATGAAATTTTTTTTGGCACTGCCAACCGCAAAAAGTCAATCAAGTATGGTCTTGTCGTATTCATAAGGCCTGAAGATCACAACATGTCTCAGTATGGCGTACATGGAAGTAAGGGCAATGAGTTTGACATGCATCTGAAAAAGATGGGGCAGAAAAGAGCGATGGACGAGTATGGATGGACTACAAGCGAGTTCATTGAAATTTTCGGAAAAAACTATCTGTGAGGTGACTTATTTGTACAGAAAATATCACAACACGAAGACGGTTACAGATGGCATCAAGTTTGACTCAAAATTTGAAGCTGAACGGTATGCACAGCTAAAGATTCTGGAACGTGCAGGAGTTATTCGTGATTTGGAACTACAACCTTCTTTTGAACTTTTGCCGTCATTCAGGAAGAATGGCAAGACATGGCGTAAAACCGTGTATAAAGCCGATTTTAGGTACATCTTGTGTGATAGTGATAGAATTATTATTGAAGATGTAAAAGGCTCTACAGCGGTAATTACGGACGTATTTCGTTTAAAGCAAAAACTGTTCGAATACAAATATCCTGAGCTTACTATAAAGATAGTTACAAGGAAGGATATGCAATGAATCAGAGAGAGAAGATTATATTCTACATTCAGAAGTTTGGAAGTATCAGCAGTATGGAAGCATTTAAAGACCTAGGAATTACAAGATTGTCAGCACGAATATACGAGTTGAGGAACGAGGGATACCAGTTCGATGAAACGTATGAAACGTCAAAAAATAGGTTTGGAGAAACTGTATCTTACAAACGGTACAGGTTTCAAAAAGAAACATAAGTAGGCAGAATGTATTGACTTAATCACATTATGATGATACTATTAAAGAGTAGAAAAAAGCTACACCACCTATTCAGTAACCGCCATTGCTGAATAGCAGTGAATGAAACTGAATAGGTACATGAACCGTATTGCATTAGGTTGGCGGACTTAATGTGATGCGGTTTTCTGTTGTTAGAAAGGCAATAATATGACAAATTGTAATGTAGAAAAGAAAGGAAGCAAAAACATGAACGAAAGCAGAGACTTCAAGGGTGTATGGATTCCAAAGAAAGTGTGGCTAGACACTAGGCTTAATGCACTTGATAAAGTTATTCTTATGGAAATTGACAGCTTAGACCAAGGCGAAAAGGGATGCTATGCAAGTAACGAGCATCTTGCTGAATTCTGCCAATGCAGTAAAACTAAGGTATCGACAGCAATTTCAAAACTTATTAAATGTGGATATTTATACATTCAAAATTTTGATGGAAGAAAGCGAAAACTGAAAAGCAGAGTTTCAAATTTTGAAAGGCAGGATATAAAAAATTGTAATGCTGATATTCAGAATTTGAAAGAAAGTAATACAGATAGTAATACAGATAATAATACAGTAAGTAATAAGAAAGAAAGAAAGAGCAGGTCGAAATCGTATGATGAACAGATTGCAGAATACGCAGAAAATGAAGAACTTCAGAATGCTTTGAAAGCATTTATACAGATGAGATCATTCATCAAGAAACCTATGACAGATTATGCTTTTAAACTCATGCTGAAGAAACTTGATGAATTAGGAAATAACGACACAACAAAGATCGCTATTCTTAATCAGTCAATAACGCATAACTGGCAAGGAATCTTCCCTTTAAAGAATGAATATACAAAGCAGGATAAACAGCCAGAGAAAAAATACGACCAGAATGGTTACGAATCCGAAGAAGAACTTATGAAGATGTTTTACGGTAAATAATGTTTCAAAGAGAAACAAATACTTAAAAAAGTATTGCAATCGCTTTCATATTATATTATAATAATATTGTAATAAGAGAGGTA
>OMCT01000351.1_pt1 | contig 37384 bp, 41 predicted proteins | sample 1674301 | NCBI WGS metagenome assembly OMCT01 (sample SAMEA103958158, study PRJEB25191) | human gut metagenome
CCGCACGTACGGATCTGTGAGGGGCTAAGATTGAGAGGTCTTAGTCTACTCGACTGTTAAACTGAATCCGAAAAACATTAGGGCGCAGAGGAGATAAAATCCTTTGCGTCCTTCCTTTTTACACAAGGGTTGACATCGTTGTGTGATTGCAGATACTCTTGTACAATGTAGTTAAGAAGAAAGGAGTTGAGGCTATGAAGCTGGTATTGAAGATATTGGCACTGCCGGTGCTATTCGTTGTAAAATTGATTTGCGTTCTTGGAAATCTGCTTACAAATGTTGTGTCCTATGTGATTGGCATACTGCTTTTGGTCATTGGCGGTTCTGCGATTTACTGCATTGTAAAGGCTTTGTGGCAGTCCCTGCTTATTCTTGTGGTTCTTGGAATTGCGACAATAGCAGTGGTTTTCCTGCTCGTTTGGGCTGTTATGAAAGCTGAGAATATAGGAGAAAGTCTGGGAGCATTTATCAGGTCATAAGATAATATCAGAGAAAAGTCACCGACCGGTGGCTTTTTCTTTTTGGGAAGGAAGTGATGGGAATGGCAGCAACAAGATTGATTGCGCTCCATGTGAATAAGGGAAAGACGGTCGCTCAATGTTTGGCAGACAGAACCGACTACTCACAAAACGCCGCAAAAACCAATGATGGCGAATTTATCAGCTCCTATGAGTGTGATCCAAAGACAGCAGATGAGGAATTTCTGCTTTCCAAACGGCAGTACCAACACATTACCGGCAGGCAGCAGAAGAACAATATCATCGCATACCAGATACGCCAGTCCTTTAAGCCGGGAGAAATCACTCCGGAAGAAGCGAACCAGGTCGGCTATGAAACAGCGATGCGATGGACAAAGGGCAAACACGCTTTCATCGTTGCGACCCACATCGACAAATCCCATATTCACAACCATATCATTTATAATTCGACCTCGCTGGATGCTACACGGAAATTCAAAAACTTCTTCCTTTCCGGTCTTGCAGTTCAAAGACTCAGCGATATGGTTTGCCTGGAACACGGTCTGTCCATCATTACACCGAAGCCATATCGGGAACGCCAGAAAAGAACTGTTTATCCCAAGAAGCGTACCCAGCGTGACGAATTATGTGATGCGATTGATACGGTGCTGAAGCAGAAACCAAAGAGCTTTGATGGCTTTGTTCAGGCTCTGGATGACATGGGATTTGAGTTCAAGGATGGAAAGCAGCCTGCGTTCAAGGGCGAGAATCAGAAGCGTTTCATTCGGCTGCGTTCCCTGGGCGAAGGATATAGCAAAGAGGAAATCCAAGCTGTTATCTCCGGCAAGAACCTGCACAAATCAAAAGGCAGCTCTGCCAAGGCTCCTGCCCCGAAGCAGTTCCAGATGCTGATTGATATTCAGGCAAAGATGGCCGAGGGCAAGACGGTCGGTTATGAAAAGTGGGCGAAGAAGTTCAACCGAAAAGAAGCTGCCCGAACGGTAATCCTACTGAAAGAAAAAGGCGTGGACAGTTATGAGGATTTGGTTGCCCTTACGGATAAGCTGACTTCTCGCTTCTCTGAGCTTTCCGATTCCATTAAGGCGGCTGAGAAACGGATGGTTGAGATTGGAGCATTGCAGACGCACATCAATAATTACTCCAAGACCAGAAAGACCTACGAAGCATACCGCAAGTCCGGGTACAGCAAAAAGTTCTTTGAAGAACATCGTGACGAGCTGATGCTCCATAAGGTGGCAAAGCAAGCCTTTGATCAGCTGGATGGCAAAAAAGTTCCTTCTCGTCAAGCTCTGCATGAGGAGTTTAACCGACTCCTGGTTGAGAAAAAGCAAGCCTACGCAGAATATCGGCAGGTCAAGAAAGAGATGCAGGAATATCTGATTGCCAAGCAGACGATTGAGCATATCTTGGGTATTGACCGTCAAAAACGAGTGGAAGAGAAGAAACAACAGAAAGAAGAACAGCGCTGAAGGTAGAGAAAGAGCCACGGTCCATTCTTTTTTTGAGTGTGAGACCGTGGCCACTTTTTTGTATTTTACTTCGATAATAATATGCAGATTATCATCTGTCAGAAATAATCATGTCGATTCCTCGCTGCAGAGTTCCTTCGTCGATTGCACCAGTTGCCTGGACGATTGCGTTTCCCTCAGCGTCAATAAAATATGTGGTAGGCAGTGAATAAACACCGTAGATTGTAGCGGCATCCTGATCTGTATCGTAAAATACCGGGAAAGAATAGCCCTGTTCTGCGATGAAAGCAGATGCAGTTTCCACAGTCTCTCTGGAGCCATCAGTCATATTGATGATGAGAAACTGTACTTCTTCACCAATTTCCAGATATTTTTCGTTAAAATCAGGCATTTCCATTTTACATGGACTACACCAGCTTGCCCAGAAGTTTAGGACAACGGATTTCCCGATAAAATCCGAAAGATGAACTTCATTTCCATCCAGATCGTAAACTGTAAAATCCGGTGCCAATATCTTTTCCGATTCACCCTCTTGTGTTGTTGGAAGAGAGGCTTCTGTGGATTCGGTTTTCTGCGGTGCTTGAGTGGCAAGCAGATCAGGCGCCAGCTTCTGTCCAAGCTGTTTATATAGAATTCCTGCGCCGCCTAAAATGAGAACAAACACAAGAATGAGAATCATTATTATCTTCTTTTTATTCATAAACCCTCCTCAACTAAGCAGGCTGAGAAGCTGTCCCAGCGTTCCTGTTGCCATCAAAATACCCACCAATATCAGGAAACAGCCGCTGACAGTATTGATGATCCGGTAGTGTTTTTTGATCCAGTTGAAGGCTGACTTCAGATAGTCAATCAGAACAGCACTGAGAAGAAATGGAATTCCAAGTCCCAGCGAATAGCAAAGCAGCATCAGCATACCTTCGATTGCATGATTCTGCTGAGAGGCAAGCATCAAGGCAGAACCGAGGAATGCGCCCACGCAAGGTGTCCAGCCCAAGGAAAATATCATGCCAAAGAGCATAGCGGGGAAGAACCCCATCTCACGGCTGTTTACTGTTTTACTGCCGCCTCTGAACAAATTCATTTTGAAAACACCAAGAAAATTGAGGCCAAAAAGAATTACAATCAATCCGGAAATTAAATTCACTGCGCCTTTGTATTCTCGAAGGATACTGCCAATGGTGCCAGCCAATGCGCCCATTGCTACAAAGACTACAGTAAATCCACTAACAAATCCCAATGCTCCAGATAAGGTCTTTTTTGTACTGCGTTCTCCACCACCTGCAAAATAGGAGATATAGATGGGCAGCATGGGAAGCAGGCAAGGTGATATGAAGGTGATAATGCCCTCCAGGAAAGCTACTGCGTATTGCATGAGCCGCTGCACCCCTTTCCGAAAATACCGGAAAACAGCCAGCCGATAAAGCCCATATAGGCCATCGTGATGAACGGGTTAGAAGTCAGCGGACAAGCTCCGGTAGAGCATCCCACAAGGTAGTAATATGCAAGGCCAACCAATGCGCCGCCTACGATAAAAAGAACTGGCTTCAGCCATTTTTTAATTTTTTCTTTCATCTCACATTCCTCCTGCTAAATATTCCTCTGCATAGTGAACAGCAGTTGCCCCATCGGCTACAGCAGTCACGACCTGCCGTAATGCCTTTGTGCGGACATCCCCAACGGCGAACACACCGGGGATGTTGGTTCGGGTACTCTCATCTGCAATAATGTATCCAGCCGGATCAATCTCAATCTGATCTTTCACCAATTCGGTGGAAGGCTTTCTTCCCACGCTTACAAATACACCATCGCAAGAAAGGGTACTTTCTTCTCCAGTTTTCACGTTCCTAATCTGGATGCCGGTCAGCTTTTCGTTATGGAGCAGAGCTACAATCTCACTGTCCCAGAGAAATTCTACATTTTCTGTTTTCATCAAAGGTTCATGGTAGATCTTAGTTGCTTTTAGGGTGTCTCTGCGGTGAACGACGATGACTTTTTTGCAGATACGGGAGAGAATCAGTGCATCTGCCGCAGCGGTATTGCCACCTCCTGCGATGACAACCGTTTTGTTCCGATAGAACATTCCGTCACAGGCTGCACAGTAATGGACACCTTTGCCGATTAACGCCTGTTCCCCATCAACACCCAGCTCTCTGGGACCGGCTCCTGTAGCCAATACGATGGATTTTGCGTACATAGGGCCTTCACTGGTCACAGCTTTCTTTACAGAACCTGACAGTTCCAGAGACAGCACCTCAGTCAGTTTGGTTTCTACACCAAACCGCTCCGTTCCTCGCTTCATTTTTTCTCCCAGGGAGAAACCGTCGATGCCATCCTCGAAGCCGGGATAGTTGTCGATTTGTTCGGTCAGAGCCATCTGCCCGCCGGCAGACAGCTTTTCTAAAACCACAGTGTCCATTCCGGCTCTTGCAGCATAAAGGGCTGCGGTATAGCCGCCGGGACCGCCACCTACAACGATCATGTCATAGATATGCTGCGCATTATTTACTTCCTGAGTCCGGTGCTGTAAGGTTTCCTCAATAAAAGCCACCAGCTGCGTTCTGGATTCCGGAGCGACGATAGAGCCAAGAGCCTGTCCGTTGTGATAGATCAGTAGAGTAGGGACAACTTCAATAGCCTCGGCCTCAGCCAATTCCGGCTCATCATCAATGTTGACAGCAGTGAATACCAGCGTATCCTTATATTCCTCAGCAACGCTTTCCAATGCTGGAGCCAGACGGCGGCAATATACGCACCAAGGGGCTGAAAACTCCACCAGAACAGTCTTTCCGCTATGCACCATTTCTTCAAATTGATTTCTATTGATATTGATAACTGCCATATTGCCAGCTCCTTTCTTTTGTTTGATTATAGTATAGCCAATCTAAAATAATAATTCGGTGATAATATCACATAAAATAGTGCGACATTGCTGCCGCACTAAACTTTTTTGTTATTAAGTAACTCGAGGATATGTTCACTGGAATGGATGATTTGAGACTGTTTATCTTTTATGGATGTTTTTCTTGTCTCCTCCAGCGAGAGAGAAGCATATAAATGAACCGTGTTTGCTTCCTGTCTAAGAGAATCGTTATACTGTTCAGCTACAAGATATTGTTTCTCAAGAATACTAATTTTATTTTGGAGGTCACAAATCTGCTGTTGAAGCGACATCACTTTTTTCTTTTGAATATAGAGGAAAGAAGTAAGAAGCAGCAGGATGATTGAAATGATAATAATAATCATTCTTATTACTTTCCCTCCTTTATCAAAAGATAAGTCTTAACTGCATTACGGAGCGTTTCTGGTAGAACGGGAACAGGCAAGATGATCACCTTACCCGTATTCTTTTCAATCGTTATTTCTGATTCCGGTTGATTGGACAGAAGAATTACGGGTGTTCTTTTATCCGCCCGCCATGGCTGATCCGGCTGTTTTGTCAGAGCTTCTGTAACAACCCAAAGCATAGGCTTTTTCTTTCCAAGCTTTTTTCTTGCAGCCTCCGGGGTTTCAAATACAAGGATATGTTTGGATAAGTTCTGCAGTACCAGTCTCAGTCCGTTCCCATAGGCTGAATCACTGCACATAATAGCAATCGTGGCATTTGATTGCTCATCTTGTGATGCCTTTATAAAATCCAGAACAGGTGTATTATAAAGGTTGAAATCTTTTTCTGTATGCACTGCTTCATAATAAGCTCTGGCCGATTGGCACATTCTTCGGCAGAACTGTTCAATATCAATACGGATGTCCGTGAGGCTGTTGTCAGAACTTATTCTATCCAGTTGGCAAACTGAAGTTCCGCAATTCACACCTAAGTGAAAACGAATCGAAGTATTGTCGTCAGTATTTGCAAAGCCCTTGTTCTGGTGCAGGTATTCACATCGAAGCTGCCAGCATCGTTCTCCGCAGATATAGGGCGAGATATCTTGCGCAGAGACTTTAAAGAAAGGTGCTGCGTATGTATCAAACCAACGAATATATTGATTTCCTACATCACGAGTTGGTCTCTGGTTTCTGTCCAGAACAGCACGTCCATCCCGATAACGCTTTACAATTTCTGGGAAAGCAATCCCGCCACAAATATCAGGTAAAGTCAGCGCCAATGCCAAAGCAGATTGCCAGCGTCCATCCTCAATGTTCAGTTCTACTTCCTCTATGCGATGTAAAAAGGTAAAGCTGGCATTGTCTTGACTCATAGGTATCCTCCTGTAAAAAATCCGCCTGCCGGAAAACCGACAGGCGGCATACTGCCTTTTATACTTCCATCATCTATAGGCTATAGTGATTAAAGAACCAAAGAAGGAGCAGAGTAAACCCGTGCTGCCAATTCTTGATTGAGCATATACAAGCTCTTGGGATCAGAGCCAAAGAGTTCAATTTTGGAAATCAAATTCTTTGCATTGGTTTCTTCTTCACCTTGTTCTTTCACAAACCAATCGAGGAACTGCATGGTACGGAAATCCTTTGCTTCGTAAGCCTCACTATAGATATCATTAATCAGCGAGGTCACATATTTTTCGTGCTCAAGACCTGCCTTCAAAACATCCATATGGCAAGCTGCATTCAGATCAGGCTTATCAATGGCTTCAAACGTTACCTTCTGGTTTTCGTTTTGCAGGTACTGATAGAAAAGCATGGCGTGGTCACGCTCTTCCTGAGCCTGAATTTTATACCAGTTGGCAAAGCCGTCAAGCCCGACTTCCTCGAAATAGTTTGAAAAATTGAGATAAAGGTATGCGGAATAGAATTCCGTATTTATCTGTTGATTGATAAGCGCATGTACTTTTTCGTTCATTTGCAAGAACCTCCATGTTAAATTTCAGTTTTCCACAGGCCGTGGAGGTTGCAATAAGCATAGACAGCTACTGCTTTATCGTCTCCCAGGGAGAAGGTGACATGGGGTTCGTCACCGGGCTTCAAAACCTTACGCTGACCACCGTTTTCAGTCTGGACATAGACCCACTCGATGAAATGCTCCGGAAGCATAGGATGATCTACAGAACCCACATTGACATGGATTGCACCATCTTCAACAGTAACAGCAGGCAGATGCTTTTCGCCGCTGGCTTCTACGGTGTTAGGCTCGAGAGCCTCCATTTTCTGACCACAACACATCATGGGAACACCTGCGTCGTGAATCATACAAACCAGATTGCCGCAATGACGGCAGATATAAAACTTTGCACTCATTTTAATTTCCTCCATTTTTTCATTGTCCACATGGGGATTTTCAAGGACCTCCTGGGACGCTGTTTTTTCTTCTTTGGGTTTGAAAGCGTCTTTGCCTGCTTTACAGACAGGACACTTCCAATCGGCAGGTAGGTCTTCCCACTTGCCACCGACAGCTTCATCGTGAATATATCCACAAATGCCTCAAACATATTGTTTCATAGGTTTTACTGCCTCCTTTATCTATATTTTATCAAATCACGACACATATTCCGTGACTTAATCACCTATTTCAGTCGCAGGAGTGATGGCCGCAGCCGTGGGAACCGCAAGAGTGACCTTCCCCATGGTGGTCGTGATGATCACACCGGACATTGGGGCTGAAGTCCAGTTTGCCTGCTACCAGTGCTTCTGCTGCTGCATCAGCGTTGCCGGAAACACCACCATAAAGCCGGATACCCACATCGCTCAGTGCCATCTGGGCACCGCCGCCAATACCGCCGCAGATCAGGGCATCCACCTTCAGTGCACTCAGGACGCATGCCAGTGCACCATGTCCGCTGCCGCCAGCATCCACAACCTTAGCCGAAATGATTTTTCCATCTTCCACATCATAGATTTTAAACTGTTCAGTGTGACCGAAGTGCTGAAAGATTTCTCAGTTTTCATAAGTGACTGCAATTCTCATAATATTATCTCTTTTCTGTTTTTCGTGCATCGGATGGATTTTTTGCTGATAGCAATTTCTGCACCCGTAGGCTGCGCTGTTTCCGTTGCAGAGTGTAAAATCCCCTCCCTCGATTCGCAGAGGAAGTCCCTCAACCAGCGCATCGGCCAGTTTTTTGCGGGCAGCTGCATAAATCTGCTGAACCGTTGTTCTGGCAATACGCATGTATTCTCCGCATTGCTCCTGAGAAAAACCTTCACGGTCAATCAGGCGAATGGATTCATACTCATCCACATTCAGAACAATGGGAGTCAGTTCCTCGCCGCCACGAACCGGAACAAAACCATCATTATTCGGTAAACAACAAACTTTTCGGCATTTTCTCGGTCTTGGCATAGATTCACCTCCATATTATTTGCAGCATATGCCATTTATACAACCATTGTACATCCTCCCTTTCCTATATGTCAACGGAATTATTGACATATGCCGTAAATTATTTTATACTATGTGTATTCAAGGAGGTGTACCCATGGATTTTTCATCCTATTTTCCAATTTGGAACAAACTGACACCGACCCAGCAGCAGATTTTGGAGCGAAATGCAGTTTTACGAAAAGTGGACAAAGGGACCGTGATTCATAATGGAACTGTGGAGTGTACTGGTCTTCTGCTGGTAAGAAGCGGACAGCTTCGTGCCTATATTCTTTCCGATGAAGGACGAGAGATTAGCCTCTATCGTTTGTTTGATCGGGATATTTGCCTGTTTTCCGCCTCCTGTATGATGAACAGTATTCAGTTTGAGATTACCATTGAGGCGCAGAAGGATACCACGATGTGGGTTATTTCTGCTGACACTTATCAGCACATTATGAAAGAGTCTGCTGTGGTAGCTAATTTTACCAACGAAATTATGGCCACCCGTTTTTCTGAGGTTATGTGGCTCATGGAGCAGATTATGTGGAAAAGCTTTGATAAAAGGTTGGCAGGATTTCTGCTGGAGGAATGCAGCTTAGAGGGAACAAATATCCTCAAGATTACCCATGAAACCATTGCGAGCCACATGGGTACCGCCCGTGAGGTAGTTACCCGAATGCTTCGCTATTTCCAGAACGAGGGTATGGTCAAACTGACTCGTGGAACAGTGGAGATTACAGACAAAATCAGACTGGAACAATTGCAAAATGATTAAGCAAAAAGGACATCTGCTTGCTATTAGTTGCAAGCAGATGTCCTGATTTTATGCTCGATCCATTCCGCAGGCCGTAGCCGATTCAATGAGACAGCGATCATTGGTCACAGCATCATAGAACCGGAAGCCGCCGGAGAAGTTATAGCAGTCAAAGCCGTTTCCGGCCAGGATACGACAGGCAATGTAGCTGCGCAGACCACTCTGACAGATGGCGTAGACAGGCTTACGCTTGTCCAGCTCACCCAGCCGCTCCCGCAGCTCGTCCACCGGGATGTTAAAGAAGCCGTCAATGTGTCCGTGTGCGAATTCTTCCACAGTGCGGGTATCCAACAGAGTTACGCTTCCGTCACGAGGAAGACGATCTGCATCTTCCAGATGCCATTGTTTCAGAACACCGTTTGCGATATTTTCAACCATAAAGCCAGCCATATTTACCGGGTCTTTCGCAGAGGAATAAGGCGGTGCGTAGGCAAGATCCAGATCCTTCAGTTCCGTGGCTTTCATTCCTGCCCGGATAGCAGTGGCCAGCACATCAATGCGCTTATCCACACCTTCATAGCCTACGATCTGCGCACCCAGCAGGCGATAAGTCGCCTTTTCAAAGACCACCTTCATTGTCATGACTTTCCCGCCGGGGTAGTAACCTGCATGGCTCATGGGCGACAGGATAACCGTATCAACATCCAGTCCTGCTTTTCTGGCGTTGGTCTCGTTCACGCCAGTAGTGGCGGCAGTCATGTCAAAGACCTTGATGACAGAGCTTCCCTGGGAGCCGGTATAATGGCTGTCTCCACCACAGATGTTGTCCGCAGCGATTCGTCCCTGTTTGTTAGCAGGGCCCGCCAAAGAAATCAGAGCATCCTGCCCTGTGACAAAGTGCTTCACCTGCACCGCATCACCCACAGCATAGATGTCTGAAATGGAGGTTTCCATTCGGTCATTGACCACAATACTTCCTTTAATGCCCAGTTCCAACCCGGCATCCTTTGCAAGGGTGGTTTCGGGAGAAACACCAATGGCCAGGATTACCATATCCGCATGGAGAGGCGGTTCTTCTTTCAGCAGCACATCCACGCCGCCGTCCCTTTCATCAAACCCTTCTACGGTATGACCAAGTGCCAGCTTTACACCGTGCTTGCGCATTTCATTATGGATGAAAGAAGCCATATCGGCATCAAAGGGATTCATAAGCTGTTTTGGACGCTGGACAATGGTGACATCCATCCCCAGCTCTCGCAGGTTTTCTGCCAGCTCCAATCCAATGAAGCCACCACCTGCCAGTACAGCGGATTTGGGATGGTTTGCATTGATGTAATCCTTGATGCAGAAGGTATCTTCAACAGTGCGCAGGGTAAACAGCTTATCAAGACCTACACCGGAAAGCCGGGGCTGAGTAGGCTTGGCTCCGGGAGAGAGAATCAGTTTGTCATAGCTCTCCTCGAACTCCTCACCGGTTTCCAGATTTTTCACGGTAACTTCTTTTTTTTCGGGATGGATAGCCGTGACCTCATGGCGCACCTTCATGTTTACATGGAACCGGGAGAAGAAGCTTTCCGGGGTTTGGAGGGTCAGATCCGACCGATCGGTAATCACATCACCGATATAGTATGGCAGACCACAGTTGGCATAGGAGATATACCCCGAGCGCTCAAAAACTACGATTTCTGCCTGCTCATTCAGTCTGCGAATACGGGCGGCAGCGGTGGCACCGCCTGCCACACCGCCCACAATGACAACTTTCATGTTATCGTTCCACCTTTCCTGCATAAGCGGAAATTCCGCCTATGTTTTTCACGCTGGTATAACCCATCTGCTTCAAAATAGCAGCTGCCTGACGGCTTCTTGCACCGCTGAGACAATGAATAAAAATGGGGGTAGATTTATTGTCAATCATGCCAGCCACTTTGCTAATGGACTGCAAAGGAACATTTTTACTGCCGGGGATATGCCCCTGCCGGTATTCGTCGGGGGTGCGAACATCCAGCAGGACTGCGCCATCCGTAGTGCTATATTCTTTGACACCCTGATTGATGTCAGGACCTTTTAGGAAATCGAAGAATCCCATCCTTGCACCTCCTTACAGCATGGCGAGAATCTGAGCCTTAGGTCTGGCACCGGTAGCTTGATTGACAATCTTTCCGTTCTTCATAACCACCAGAGTTGGAATGCTCATCACACCGAACTGCATAGCCAGTTCCTGTTCCTCATCCACATTAATTTTAACAACCTTGATATCGGAGCGCTCCTTGGCAATCTCCTCTACCAGAGGAACTACCATGCGGCAAGGACCACACCAGGGAGCCCAGAAATCCATCAGGACGGGCTTGTCCGAGTTCAAAACCTCTTGATTGAAATTGTTTTTATTAACATTGATAGCAGACATATTTAAGTCCTCCTGTTTTCTTTTTTATGGCTTTATTATATCCAGCAGTCGTTCCTTGTTCTGTGATTTTATCACTTATCGCCGTTGACTGTTTCACCGGGCCAACTATTAATTCCGCCGATCTCAATGATATTGGTGTAGCCCAGTTTCACCAGTTTTTCAGATGCCTGCTTACTCCGATTACCGCTGCGGCAGTATACCAGAATCAGCTGATCTTTATCCGGCAGTTCAGAGATATCCTCTGTGCCAATGGATTCGTTGGCAATATTGATAGCACCGGGAATATGCTTTTCGCTATATTCCTGAGCAGTACGAACATCGAGGATGATGTATCCGGTTTCCTCATCCATCATCGTAATAGCTTCATCCATAGTAATCTGTCGATAGGTTTTTTCAGCGGATTGCGTTGCACAACCAGAGAGAAGCAGTAAAGTCATGAAAATGGGAATGATTCTTTTCGTGTGGATACCTCCATATTTTGAAGATAGGGCAGCCGTTTCCAGCTGCCCTGTTTCCTTTTTTATGTTCTTGCCATTCCGTCTACACTGAGCACAACGCCCGTGATATAGGATGCTTCGTCAGATGCCAGGAACACAAATGCATTGGCAATATCCTCCGGCTGACCCAGGCGGCGCAGAGGGATCTGCTTGATGAGCGGATCAATTACTTCCTTGGGAACAGCCTTCATCATATCGGTCAGGGTAATACCGGGAGCGACTGCATTCACTCGAATACCCTTCGGACCCAATTCTCGGGCAAGGGAAACCGTCAGGCCATTGACAGCAAATTTGGATGCGGGATAAGCAATGCCACTGGGCTGGCCGTAAATGCTGACCATTGAGGATGTGGAGAGAATAACACCTTGACCTTTTGCAATCATGCACTCACTGGCGGCTCTTGTAGCATTGAACACGCCTTTTACATTCAGATCCATAACCTTATCAAAGGTTTCCTCCGTATACTCGGTAAAGGGAGTGCTTTCGGATACACCGGCATTGTTCACCAGAATATCAATGCAACCGTATTTTGAGGCAGCTTCTCGGAACGCATTGCGGACAGATTCCAGATTGGACAGGTTAGGGCTGATTCCCGCAACTGTTGCATCAGGGTACTTTTCTTTCAGCTGCGCAACCGCTTTGTCAGCAGAACCTTGTGAGCTTGCGGTCAGGATTACCGTAGCACCTTCCTTCAAAAATTTGTCTGCGGTAGCGTAGCCAATGCCACGGCTGCCTCCGGTGATGATTGCAACTTTATCTTTCAGTCTCATAAGAATACCTCCTTGTGTTTTGTATTTGTAGTATAATCTGTTTTGGAGGCGCTCTCCGTGATAAAATCACATTTTTCCAAGAAGGAATGATAGAAAAATCATGCCCGTGCATAAATAAAAAGCCACAGTCACGCTCCGATTTGAAGTGTAGACTGTGGTTTTTATTTTACAGGTTCTGCACTTTCAGCCATCTTGATGATTTCGGAATCATCAATTTTGCTTGGAGTGTATTCGAGAACATAAGTGACTTCCGGAGAATAAGTCCAACAGAGAAATGCCTTGTCATCTTTCTTGTAAAGAGCGCCCGGCCAGTCCTGAATCATCATTTCCTCACAGCTGTCCATACTGTCAACCGGGAAAAGCACTCCCAGGGCTTCTGTATGTAATCCGGTGATTTCTTCCGGGCCTCCTTCGTAAAATGTGGTTTTCAGGATACGGTAGTAGATATTGTTATCCTTGTCGTTTTGGTCTCCGTAGGTCAGAGTGGCTGCGAGTTCTGTTTTGGAGACCTTCCTTACATCTTCTCCAAGAACTTCTTCTGCGCTCTTTTCAAAACGGTCAGCAAATTCATCGAAGTCCATTTCCTTTTTCTGATGTGAAGTCACAGCAATTATAATCCCAACTGCCACAATAATGACGGCAAATAGAATGGTTATTCGTTTCTTTTTATTCATGTTCTTCCTTTCCGAGAAAAATAAAGCGAAAGTCAATGAGGTGCATCTGGCAGATTCATGATCTTTGCATCTGCCTTTTTTGCATATTGCATGGTCTGATAAGCTCCGCCAGAATTGTGTTCTATGCAGAAAATAACTAAATCCGACCGGTCAACCATGGATCGATTTCTGACTTGATGGGCGGACTTGAAGTGCTTTTCTGCGGATTCGAGACAGATTTCAATTTCATCATAATACTCATGGAAAGACTCCTCGTTGTTCCGGTATTCCTCCGTCATATATGGCAGTACAAGAACGAGAGAACTGTTGTCATCACGGATGGATCGCTTGCATCTGCGAACCGTTGATGAAACAAGCTGATCAAATTCTCCGTCTCGCCCAACAAGGAATTCGACATATTCTTTGGTAAGAAGCAGCTCACGGATGATTGATTCCAACTGTCGCTCAATCAAAAACGGATCATCAACTTGTCTGTGTCCAAAGAAACTGACAGTGAATAATTTCATAGAAATCTCTCCTTTGGAGATGCTTAGTACTGGTATCACCAATCAAGTCAAGATATTGATAATTATATCACCAATATAAGAAAGTATAAAGAGAAAATTCGTTTTCTCGCTACCAACGTCGCCTTCCGATTCATACTACAATAGTTGAGGAAGGAGGGACAGGAATGGCCAACACGCAGTATGATGAATTTATTCGTATCAGGATTACAGAATTAAGAATAGCAAAGAATATTTCCGAACACAAAATGAGCTTGGATTTGGATAAGAGTGGCTCATACATTCGTGGAATAACCAGCGGAGCAGCCTTGCCGTCTCTCAGGGAACTGTTCAATATCATCTCGTATTTTGATATGACACCGGCAGAATTTTTCGCCCCTCTGGACGATGCGAATACTCCGTATCGTGAATTGTGCGAGAAGCTGAGAACCATGAATGAGGAAGAACTCGAAAAGGTCAGCACCTTTATTGGCTGGATTGAGAAGAAAGAATAATCAAATGGAATTAAGATTTTAACCTGGATGCCAAATGGCCGTCCAGGTTTTTTCTTTCTCAGGAAAGCGTTCAGAATGAACGAGTAGCCGGTATCGTAGATACCGATCAAAGGGGATTGGGGATGCTTCCCCAACAAGCAAATTTGCGAAGATTGCACCGAAGGGAAAATCGAGAAAATGAGTGAACCTGTACAGGTTTACACTGCTTGCCAATTTGTAAAGCCCCAAAATTCCGCTCCTCTAAGCTCTAAAAGTCCTTCCACTTCAAAAATTCGGATAATTCTTTGAAATAAGAAAATAAAATGTAGTGATAGCTCACTTTCTTGTTGAGTTTACCTATTTGCGTGCTATAATTATAAGTACAGGTACTTTTTGAACGAAATATCTGGAAGAAAGGAATGGTGAAATGATGGCTGTCAGCTATAAGAGACTATGGAAGCTATTGATTGACCGAGATATGAAGAAAAAAGATTTGGCTGAACAGGCAAATCTGAGTAACTATACCATCAACAAAATGCATCGAGGTGAAAATGTAACTACGGATACGCTCGTAAAAATCTGTTCTGTCCTGGGCTGCACCTTTGACGATATTATGGAAATAGTTCCGGACGAGAAGTAATATGTCCGTTTTATGGGATAGCCTCTTTGGTAGAATATAAGCTGAAGAAGCATAACTACAATAAACTGTTAGAGTGGAGGAATCGGCAATGGCTGAAAAGAACAATGCCAATATTGGCTTTGAAAAACAAATTTGGGATGCTGCCTGTGTGTTATGGGGACATATCCCTGCCGCTGAATATAGAAAGGTAATCATCGGACTGATTTTCCTTCGCTACATTTCCAGCGCATTTGAAAGAAAATATAACGAGCTTGTTGCAGAGGGCGAAGGCTTTGAAGAAGATCGTGACGAGTATTTGGGCGAGAATATTTTCTTCGTCCCAGAGAAAGCAAGATGGTCTACCGTTGCAGCTGCGGCTCACACTCCGGAAATCGGCACAGTTCTTGATGAAGCCATGCGAGAGATTGAAGCAGAAAACAAATCTCTGAAAAATGTGCTTCCGAAGAATTACGCAAGCCCGGATTTGGACAAGCGAGTTCTGGGCGATGTCGTCGATCTGTTCACCAATATGGATATGTCTGATACAGAGGAAGGCAAAGATCTTCTGGGAAGAACTTACGAGTATTGCATCGCACAGTTTGCTGCTTACGAAGGTGTGAAGGGCGGCGAGTTCTATACACCGTCCAGCATCGTTAAGACCATCGTTGCAATCCTGAAGCCGTTCAACAACTGCCGTGTGTATGACCCTTGCTGTGGCTCCGGCGGTATGTTTGTTCAGAGCGTGAAGTTCATCCAGGCACACAGCGGCAATCGTCAGAGCATTTCCGTTTATGGTCAGGAATCCAATGCGGATACCTGGAAGATGGCAAAGATGAATATGGCGATTCGTGGCATTGATGCAGACTTCGGCCCGTATCAGGCTGACACGTTCTTTAATGACCTTCATGCTAACCTTCGTGCAGATTTCATTATGGCAAATCCGCCTTTCAATCTGTCCAACTGGGGACAGGATAAACTGCTGGACGATGTCCGTTGGAAGTACGGAACGCCGCCTGCCGGTAATGCCAACTACGCATGGATTCAGCACATGATCCACCACCTTGCACCGAATGGTAAGATTGGTCTGGTGCTTGCAAATGGCGCACTGTCTACACAGTCCTCCGGCGAAGGTGAGATCAGAAAGAATATCATCAATGCCGATTTGGTGGAAGGTATCGTTGCTCTGCCTACGCAGTTGTTTTATAGCGTGACGATTCCTGTTACGCTCTGGTTCATTAGCAAAAACAAAAAGCAGAAAGGCAAAACGCTGTTTATTGATGCCCGTAAGATGGGCTACATGGTTGACCGCAAACATAGAGACTTCACGGATGAAGATATTCAGAAACTGGCGGACACCTTTGAAGCGTTCCAGAACGGAACCTTGGAAGATGTGAAGGGATTCTGTGCGGTAGCCGATTTGCAGACTATCGAAAAGCAGGATTACATTCTGACTCCTGGACGCTATGTTGGCATTGAAGAACAGGAAGAAGATAGCGAACCGTTTGATGAAAAAATGGCTCGCCTGACATCGGAGCTTTCTGATATGTTTGCCAAATCCCATGAACTCGAAGCAGAAATTCGTAAGAAGCTGGGGGCGATTGGTTATGAAATCTAATTGGATTACAGCAACGATAGATGATGTGTGTACCGTTGTGACTGACGGAGCACATAATAGCCCTAAAAGTGTAGAACAAGGGCATTATATGGCTTCTGTTAAAGATTTTACCGAATTTGGTTTTGACTTCTCAAATTGCAAACAGATTGGCGAAGAAGATTATGAAAGACTTCGGAATCAAGGGTGTGTCCCAGAGAAAAATGATATTTTGGTAGGAAAAGACGGGGCAAGATATTTTGAAGATATTATCATTTATAAGCAAAATGAACGCCCAGCATTATTATCTTCAATAGCAATATTGAGGGCTGATTGCAAGAAGATAACGCCCGAATTCTTATACTATACATTAAAATCGCCAGCCGTAAGGAAAGATGTTCGTGATAATTACGGTTCAGGCTCTGCGATACCAAGAATTGTATTGAAAGATTTTAAGAGAATGCCCTTCTCTTTCCCAAGCATTGAGGAGCAAAGAAAAATTACAAACCTATGCTCAGCGATTGATGCCAAAATACAAATAAATAATGCGATAAACGAAAATTTAGAGCAGCAAGCCCTTGCGTTGTTTAACAATTTCTACGATCAATCTAACACAGAGGTTAATTTTACAGACCTGATTCAAATTCTCGGTGGAGGTACTCCGAAAACTGGTGAAAGTATGTATTGGAATGGGAATATTCCATTCTTTACACCCAAAGATGTCGGTACACCTTATACACTTGTAACTGAAAAGACCATTACAGAAGATGGACTATCACATTGTAATAGTCGTCTGTACCCGGTAAACACAGTTTTTGTTACTGCAAGAGGTACGGTTGGAAAAATAGGGTTGGCAGGTGTTCCTATGGCAATGAATCAATCTTGCTATGCCCTTGTTGGAAAAAATCTTAATCAATTGCTTGTGTATTTCTACGCATTGAAAGCAGTAGATAGATTAAAGCATAAAGCCAGCGGTGCTGTTTTCGATGCTATTATTACCAGAGATTTTGAAACAGAGCAGATTTTCAAATTATCTGAAGATGACACTAACACCTTCATTAAGATCGTGGAACCAATGTATCAGTTGATACTAAACAATTCTGTTGAAAACCAAAGGCTTATAGCATTAAGGAATTCTTTACTACCTAAACTTATGTCTGGCGAGGTCGATCTCTCCTCCATCCAACTCTAAGCCGCTAAATTTTCGTTTACGACCTAACCCATAACTTCTGCGAGTGGCAGGAGTTTATACTGAGGATTGCCACTCCATAGTCATTCCCTAATTATCAAAGGAGAACAGACTATGAATGATGAATTTGTAAATGATGTGCTGCGAGATATGCTGGCATATCTTGATAATGGACAGGCAGAGCAGCTGCGGCGAGTGCTGAAACATAATCTTTCCGGATATGAGATTCAGCAGAGAACGGATAGTACAACTGAGGATGCAAGTACAGAAAATATGCAGTTGACCGATGCGTTTCTTTCGGCAAAGCGAATTGAGGGATGTTCTGAAAAGTCGCTTTCCTACTACCGAAAGACAATCGAAACTATGTCTGAGAAAATTGGAAAAGGGATCACGCACATTACAACCAACGATCTGCGTTCCTATTTGACCGACTATCAGACAGAGCGAAAATCCAGCAAGGTGACGATTGACAACATCCGCAGAATCTTATCCAGTTTCTTTTCCTGGCTTGAAGATGAAGATTACATCTTGAAAAGCCCAGTACGCAGGATTCATAAGGTAAAAACGGCTGTGACCATCAAAGAAACCTATACAGACGAAGCACTGGAAACCATGCGTGACCATTGCGATTCTCTGCGTGATCTGGCTTTGATTGATATGCTGGCATCAACCGGAATGCGTGTTGGCGAATTGGTGCTCCTCAATCGAGATGACATCAACTTTGAGGAGCGAGAGTGTGTGGTGTTTGGTAAAGGCAGCAAGGAGAGAATGGTCTACTTTGATGCCAGAACCAAAATCCACCTTCAGAACTACCTTGACCAAAGAACAGATAGCAACAACGCCCTGTTTGTGTCGCTGAAAGCACCATACGAAAGATTGCAGATTGGCGGTGTGGAATCAAGGCTGCGTGAACTTGGTAAGCGGCTTTCGCTTCCGAGAGTACATCCGCACAAATTCAGACGAACCCTTGCTACAATGGCGATTGACAAAGGAATGCCCGTGGAGCAGCTTCAACGGCTCTTGGGGCATCAACGAATAGACACGACCTTGCAGTATGCAATGGTCAAACAGAGCAATGTAAAGATTGCTCACCGCAAATACATAGGTTAGGAGTGAACCGTATGGGAGAATGGAAAAATTGTACTTTATCATCTCTTGGCACTATTGTCGGAGGTGCTACACCTTCCACAAAGAAACCAGAAAATTATGAGGGCGGAGAAATCCCTTGGATTACACCAAAAGATCTCTCTGGATTTTCAGGAAGATATATTTCTTGTGGAGAAAGAAATATTACGGAAATTGGATTAAAAAGCTGTTCGGCACAAATGATGCCGAAACACAGTGTGCTTTTTTCTTCTCGTGCGCCTATTGGTTATGTTGCAATTTCAGATTGCGATGTATGTACTAATCAGGGATTCAAAAGTATTGTACCCAACAAAGATACCGATTATCTATTCTTGTACTATCTTCTGTTGTATAAGAAACATGAAATTGAAAATCTTGGAAGTGGTACGACATTCAAAGAGGTTTCCGCAAGTACAATGAAAGGCATCGAAGTTAGAGTACCTGTTGACAAAGGAGAACAGGAGAGAATAGCAGGAATATTATCTGCATTGGATGACAAGATTGAATCCAATGCACACATAAACGAAAATTTAGCGGCTTAAAACTGAACTTCGGAGAGATCAATCTCACCGGACATCAGTTTTGGTATCAAAGCATCTCGGATACCTGCCAAACGCTCAGATTCAAGAGTGTTATTATAGATTGCGTTAGTTGCACTTTCCGCAAGAGCATCAAATGTTTCCAATTCTTCAGTTGACGGAATGTAAATAGGGTGCTTGATAATGTGTGTAACCTTAATACTCGGTTGTACTGAACCAATATTATAGGCAACCAAATCATTCTTTATTGCAGTAAGATATTGGTACAGATAATATGGAGAAATATCTTTTGTTCTGAAGCCAACAACATTTTGTGCAATGCAGCCCTTGGAACCTAAGAAGATTTTAATTTCCGCAAGACTACCTACCGTGGAAACAAGTATGTCTTTAGGTTTAGGATGTCCACTTCGGAACCAAGAAGAATATGTCTCTGCTGAGACAAACTTAGTGCAGTTTGCATAATTCACAATTCGGGAAGTCCCGGACAATGCTCTTACGTCAATGATAGGATATTCTGTTGGTGTAGTTTCGAGAGGTGGGGTTTTTCCTCTGTTGTCAATGTTGATAACTAACTCTCCTAATGGTCGGTGGTTGTTTGCTTCAACATTTGCTATTTTGTCAGAGAAAAGTTCCATGAATACCGAGCGAAGTTGCTGCTCTAAATTTTCGTTTACCCGGAAATCGTCGTTAGCAAAGCGACCTAATATATAAAGAAACTGCTATGATTAAAAATGGAGTATGAATACTACAGAAAAGGAGCGATATTATGCCAGGATTATATACCGAAGCGGACTATGAAAACTCCGTAATCGAATTATTCCGGAATATGGGGTACAGTTACCTGTATGGACCCGACATAGAGAGGGATTTCCGCAATCCTCTGTATGAGGAAGAACTTGTTGCTTCTCTATATCGTTTGAACCGTTCTCTGCCGGAGGACGCTATTAGTGATGCACTTTTTAAGCTGAAGAACTTTGAAAACGGCGAATTGGTGCAGAAAAATGCTGTCTTTATGGACTACCTGCAAAACGGTATTCCTGTGCGCTATTTTGAGAAAGGCGAGGAACGCTCCTCCATCGTCTATCTTGTTGATTACAAGAATCCTGACAACAACTCCTTTATCGTAGCAAATCAATGGACTTTCATCGAAAACAGCAACAAACGCCCGGATATTCTGCTTTTCCTGAATGGTATTCCGGTTGTTATTGTGGAACTGAAATCTCCTTCCAGAGAAGAAACCGATGCTTCTGCTGCATATCGGCAGCTCCGCAATTACATGAAGGAAATCCCTTCTATGTTCATCTATAATGCCATCTGCGTTATGAGTGACCAGATGACATCCAAAGCCGGTACAATTACTTCCGGCGAAGATCGTTTCATGGAATGGAAAACGGTGGACGGAAGTTACGAGAACACGCAGTACGCACAGTTTGATACTTTCTTTGAGGGAATGTTCCAAAAGGAACGCCTGCTTGATCTGATAAAGAACTTCATCTGTTTTTCCAACGAAGGTGTGAACTCTTTCAAAATACTGGCGGGTTATCATCAGTATTTCGCCGTAAGAAAGGCAATCGAATCAACCAAACGAGCTACCGTTACCGATGGTAAGGGTGGTGTGTTCTGGCATACGCAGGGCAGCGGCAAGTCACTGTCGATGGTGTTCTATGCCCACTTGCTCCAGGAAGCATTGGATAGCCCAACGATTGTTGTGCTGACCGATAGAAACGATCTGGACGATCAGCTTTTCGGGCAGTTTGCAAAGTGCAAGGACTTTTTGCGCCAAGACCCGATGCACGCTCAGAGCCGTGAGAATCTGCGTGATCTCCTTGCCGGTCGTCAGGCAAACGGCATTATCTTTACGACCATGCAGAAGTTTGAGGAATCTCACGAAGCCCTTTCTGAACGCAGAAATATCATCGTTATGGCAGACGAAGCCCACCGTGGACAGTATGGCTTAACCGAAAAAATTAAGATGACCAAGAATGAGGACGGTGAAGAAATCGCCAAGCGTGTTGTTGGTACTGCCCGCATTATCCGAAACAGCTTGCCTAACGCTACATACATTGGCTTCACCGGAACTCCGATTTCCTCGAAAGACCGCAGTACCCGTGAAGTGTTCGGTGATTACATCGACATTTATGATATGACGCAGGCTGTCGAAGATGGCGCAACCCGCCCGGTCTATTACGAAAGCCGTGTCATTAAGCTCAATCTGGATGAAGCTACGCTGCACATGATTGATACAGAGTATGAAATCATGGCACATAATGCTGATCCGGAGGTTATTGAAAAGAGCAAGAAAACTCTCGGACAGATGGAAGCCGTATTGGGCAACGATAATACCATCAACTCTCTGGTCAGCGATATTCTTGACCATTACGAGAATTACCGTGAAGGTCTGCTTACAGGCAAAGCGATGATCGTGGCATATTCCCGTCCGATTGCAATGAAGATTTATAAGCGGATTCTGGAGCTGCGCCCTGACTGGACGGAGAAAGTCGGTATTGTTATGACCAGCGGAAATAACGACCCTGAAGAATGGCATGATATTATCGGCAATAAGCGACACAAGGACGAGCTGGCGAAAAAATTCAAGGACAACAACAGCCCGATGAAGATTGCCATCGTTGTTGATATGTGGTTGACCGGATTTGATGTTCCGTCCCTGGCTACTATGTATGTGTATAAGCCGATGAGCGGATACAATCTGATGCAGGCAATCGCCCGGGTCAATCGTGTGTTCCGTGACAAGGAAGGCGGTCTGGTCGTTGACTATGTAGGCATTGCTACCGCATTAAAACAGGCAATGAATGACTACACCACCCGTGATAAGAAAAACTATGGTGATACGGATGTTGCCAAAGTCGCTTATCCGAAGTTTATCGAAAAGCTGGGTGTCTGCCGTGATATGTTCCATGGATTTGATTACACCAAGTTCACTACCGGAACCGATCTGGAAAGAGCAAAGACCATCAGCGGTGCGGTAAACTATATCATCGCCCGTGAAAAGGAAGAAGAAAAAGACACCTTTATCAAGGAAGCCCTCATGCTTCATCAGGCGCTTTCTCTTTGTTCCTCTCTGGTATGTGAAGCTGATCGCTTTGAAGCGGCATTCTTTGAATCGGTGCGTGTCCTGGTGCTGCGGCTAACCAATGCGGGAACCGGTAAGAAGATCTCTCTGCCTGAAATGAACGCTCGTATCAATGAGCTTTTGAAGCAGAGCATCAAGAGCGAGGGTGTTATTAACCTGTTCTCTGATATGCAAGAGGAATTTTCTTTGTTTGATCCGAAGTTCCTTGAGGAAATCAGTAAAATGAAAGAGAAGAACCTGGCAATCGAGCTGCTGAAAAAACTGATAGCGGAACAGGTATCTATTTACCGTAGAACGAATGTGGTTAAGTCCGAAAAGTTCAGTGAGATTATGCAACGAGCTATCAACGCATATCTGAATGGTATGCTCACCAATGAAGAAGTCATTGCAGAAATGCTGAAACTTGCAAAACAGCTGGCAGAAGCCCACAAAGAGGGCGAACAGCTCGGCCTTACAGCAGATGAGTTGGCATTCTACGATGCACTTACGAAACCGCAAGCAATCAAGGACTTTTACGAAAATGAAGAACTGATTGCGATTACAAAAGAACTGGCAGATACACTTCGTAAGAATAAAACGATTGACTGGCAGCGTAAAGAGTCTGCCCGTGCCAAAATGCGTACTCTCATTAAACGACTGTTGAAGAAACACAAATACCCACCAGAGGGTATGGATGATGCTGTTCAGACCGTAATGACACAGTGCGAGCTTTGGACAGATAACGTGATGGAAGCCTAATCTATATGGTGTATCGCCTTATCATAGAGGGATGGAAACAATGGAACGAAAAGAACTATTTGAATGGGCAAAAGAAATCTATGGAGCAGAACCGGATTACCCGTGGAATGACTGGAATTGTGTTTTGCGCCATAAGAACAATAAAAAGTGGTTTGCGTTGGTGTTTGAAGTCAATGCAAAAAAGCTGGGATTACAAGAAGATAAAACGGTTGATGTTCTGAACATCAAGTGCGATCCGATGATGATTGGTTCACTGCGTATGAAAGAGGGATTCTTCCCCGCCTATCACATGAACAAAGAGAATTGGATCAGCATTCTTCTCGATGGTACAGTCTCGGCAGATGAAATTAAGCCCTTGCTGGAATTGAGTTATCAACTGACCCGGTAACGCAAACGAAATGGCAGATGGGTTTTAGGAGGTGCGATATGCAGATACATTATTTTCAGAGATACCACTCCAAAGAGAATGTGGATACCTCAAACACCATGCTGATGCTCTCTCGCTTGTATAACTAAAAAGTCCACCAGTCATGATGCACTACGCATCGTACTGGTGGACTTTTTCTGTAAAGATATAAAAATAGATATTCATATATCGCCATAACCAATGTCGTTATCGTAGGCATGAAGATCTTCTTTCAGGAAATCTGCTTTACGAATATACATCGAATTTACCAGCTCTCCTTTTTCGTGGAGCAGGCTGAATTTGTAGTCTAATAATGCTGCCGGTACATAGAGCATTTTAGCCGTTTCAAAAAATGTGTGTTCCGAAAGGCATTCCAGGACTTCCCCATCTTCTAACAGAAGCTCCGCCGCAAAGAAGTTTGCTTCATTTTCTTCGATTGATCTATCATCAAAAACTTCCATTTCTTGAAAGCCGTGCATCATGGCGATTTTTGTATGCAGGACAGCGTGTCCTAATTCATGTGCGACTAATATACGCTCCAGGATACCGTTCACATTGTGATCTATCACGATATTCTTTTGTCTGGACTGGTAATAGAAGAAGCCCTTCAATTTCTTCTGTAAATCGTAATAGTGGATTTTGATACCTAACAGCTGACATAGCTCGTAAGGGTCTCTGGTGTGATATTTTCGCACAAGCTTATCGACAGTTTCAATGATATGCTCTGCCGTTTTCATTTGCTTCACCTCCGAATCGCACACAGAAAACATATTCTGTGCTTGAGGATTTTACTCTTTATCTTTATGCTTTCTGTATTTCTTCGGAGTGTACTTTTCCCGTGCTGTTTTCTTAGAGTCCATATAAACTGACATAATCGCCTGGAAGAATACATCTTTTGCGTCCTCGTCCAATTCTCCACCGGCAAACAGAGAATTTACACGACCCAACACTTCCTGAGCTTCTTTTGCTCCTTTTGAACCGAAGTTTTCCTTTGCCTCTAAAATAAACATATCCTGATCTATATGGCTCTGGCTATCCGTTTCAGATTCGTCCAAAAGATAGGACACAGAGATATGCAGCGCTTCAGCAAGTTTTCTGATGTTGCTTTTTCTGGGGAGTGTTCCGAGCTGCTCATAGGTGTAAAGGGATCTTTCGGAAATGCCGGTCATCTGGGCAAGCTCCGTTTGAGATAGGTTCATAGCCAAACGAGCTTCTTTAATTTTTTCTCCAAATGTCATGGTAGTATCCTTCCTTTCAAAAAATATTTATTCGTAACTTCCGATTATTTGTTGACAAACTTCTGGAAAATGCTATAATGAGAATCAAGACAGAAGTTTTAGTTCCACTTAATTATATATCGGAACTTTTATAAAGTCAAGAACTTCCGATTTCACTTCTGTTATTTTAATCAAATATCGGAAGTTATAGTCATTCTTGTCCCATGGTATTTGTTTCCCTTTAGCCAAGTGACAGGAGTTAGAAAGGAATTCTTATTTTATGGATTAGGCTGAAAGGAGATTCTGAATGAGCAGATATAATACACAGGTATTAAGCAGTATTCGAATGCTTTGCCGGATGCAGAACGTTGACGAGAAGGTTCTGTATGAAAGAGCAAAGCTGATTTTATCCATATATCGAGAGGTGTGCTGGTCTACCATTGATCGTGCGAATGATGTATGTGATACCCTTATTTGTACTTACGGTGACAGCTTAGATGGTGCATTGATTTATCTGGAGAACTTTGCTCCGGATGAAGCGAGAGAACGATTTGAAGAACGCATCCGTAGCTTATTTGAGACAAAGTGGATCATTGAGCTGGTAGATATGGCTATGTTGAAAATCAGAGAATATCCGGATAAAGGCGCTCTGTACTGTGAGATTATCTCAAAGGCATATCTCAACCGCTTCAAGTACAGGGAATCAGAAATGCTGGAGGTTCTGAATATGGAACGCAGCACCTACTATGATCGAAAGAAAGAAGCGATACTGTTATTTGGTCTGTCACTTTGGGGAACAGCCATTCCTAAATTGAAGGATTTCCTGGAAAGTGCCAGGGAGGAAGAAGCATTGTGTTATTGTGAATGCTAAGACAGGATTTTAGTCCGACTAAAATCCGATGAAAATACGACGGTTTCCCTACTGAAAGTCCGACTTGTCCAGTGTTAAAATGGCTATGCTGGGAGATAGTAGCATAAAATTGAATAGAGAGAGTTACGCCTCGTACCTGTAATGGGTACGGGGCTTTTTTTATACCTGCCTATCTTCCTTCATTTTAACACAAAGGCATGAACGAGAGCTTGGAGTAATTTACTCCGGCTCTTTTTTTATGCCTGCAAGGAGGACAGGCAGATGGCAAAGGGCATTGCGAATCGGGCACGATCTCCTCCCTCTGTTTTTGATTTTGCAACTTCACAAATTCAAGAACACGGAGGAACGAAAATGTATTACGACTTGGTTGAAAGCGGAAAAAGAATTAAAGCCTTGAGAAAGGAACATGGGCTTACACAGGAACAGCTTGCGGAGCAGTTAGGTGTTGCCGCAAACACCATTGCACGAATTGAAACCGGCAACAGAGGTATCTCTATTGATTTGGCAATCGAACTGGTTGTGCGCTTTGAAACAACCCTTGATTACATATTTTTAGGACGTGAATAACCTCAAAACTATACCTACGAGGCAATAAAAACTCGCATGAGGAACAGGTACAATTTAGATACAGCCAAAGAAAATCGGCTGCTTGATCCTTGAAAACTGAATACACAGTCATCGAATACGTTCCTGTTGCCGGTGCGAGAGCATCAGCCACATCAGCGGTACGCCGTGACGTATCGGACAGAGAAACAGAACGACTTTCTTCTATGAATTAAGCAGTTGTCTCTCTCCCGATGCCAGCGATCAATACTGGCTTGTAAATATTGGGTTGCTCCCAATACGGCCATGAAAGCAACAGGATTAAAGATACTTCTCTACGGAGCTGGCGGAGAACCCGGCAGAGGTTAGATTCCTATGGAACTGATTCGCAATCAGTCGTTCGGTGATTCCCTGAGGGCGTAAGCCCTCTTTCCCAGGGGTGCGTGGCAAATATGGGACACATAGACTTTTGGACTGACTGCCTGATTCCTTTCGGGCAGTCAGTTATTACATACCCAACGAAAGGAGGTCATGGCACATGATGAAAGAAAATTGGGTATATTGCCGTGGTGATATTTATTGCACCAATCTGGACCCGGTAGTTGGGTCAGAACAAGGCGGCATCCGTCCGGTTATCGTCATTCAGAACGATACCGGTAATAAACACGCTCCCACATTGATTGTGGCAACGGTCACCACCAGAATCCATAAGAAAGCGAATATGCCGACGCACTTTGTTATTTACGACAATCCTGCATTCAAAGAAGCGTCCGTTGTTCAGTTGGAACAGATTCGCACCATTGATAAAAGCAGGATTGATAATTACTTAGGTAAGGTAACGCCCCGTGAAATGGTAGCGATTGAGAAAGCCTTATCCGTCAGTCTGGCAATGGAGCAGCTGAAAAAGCGTCCCACAAAACATAAAGCAAAGAGAACGAAGGAGTGAACATAAATGTTTGAAGAAAGAATCGCTGCCATGAATCAGCGCACCGAAGAAGCGATGGCTACTACTAACGCAGTTCAGTTTGATAAGAGAACCTATACGGTTGATGAGATTCAGGATATTCTGGGCATCAGCAGAACCAGTGCATACAACCTTGTGAAAAAGAAAGTTTTTCACAGTGTCCGCATTGGCGGCAGCATCAGAATCTCCAAAAAGAGTTTTGATGAGTGGTTGGATCATCAAATGTAAGATTTGTCAAGGGTGTCGTACAACCCGGCGACAAACTTCAAAACATATTGAAAGTTCGATAAAATGTAGCCATGACAAGAAACACATGGCTACATTTTTTACATAGGAGGTTGTACGATGGCGGAAATGAGAAAACGCACGAGTATGTCTGTTCCGGAAATGGGCAGGATGCTCGGTCTTGGTAAAACGGAGTCATACTGGCTCATTAAGAAGAATTACTTCAAAACCATTCTTGTCGGCAACACCATGAGGGTGATGATCGACAGCTTTGAAGAATGGTATGCCAATCAGTTCAAATACCAGAAGGTCGATGGAACCCCTCCCGGCGAGGAATTGAAGAAAACTACATATTCAATGGAGGAGCTTGGACAGCGCCTTGGGCTGAAAGAAGCGACTGCTTACGAACTGGTTGCCAAAGGGCATTTTGATGTGGTCGATGTCCTGGGCAAGCGCAGAGTGACAAAGGAGAGCTTTGAAAGATGGTATGCTTCTCAAACCGATTACCGCACGGTAGAGGATCAGGAACTGGATGCAGATATTATGGCATCCACCTACGGTCTGCCGGAAATGGCAAGAATGCTTGGGGTACATCGTCAGACCATTTACTATATCGTTGCCAATGAAGATTTTGAGCTTATCAAGGTTGGCAGGTATAAGCGAGCTACCAAAGAGAGCTTTGAAAAATGGTATCACAATCAGACCCGCTACCAGTTAGCGGAAGATAGACAGGAAAGGAGCTGATTACATGGCATCTATCGTTAAGAGAAAAAAGAAGTATTCTGTGGTTTATACATACACCGATGAGAACGGCAACAAGCGTCAGAAGTGGGAAACCTTTGAAACGAATGCCGAAGCAAAGAAAAGGAAGTTGCAGGTTGAATATGAGCAGGAGTCCGGAACCTTTATTCCCCCTTCTGCTAAAACCGTCAATGATCTTTTGGATGAGTATATGTCAATCTATGGTGTGAACACCTGGGCGATGTCTACCTATGAAAGCAGAAAGAGCCTGATTGCAAACTATATTCGTCCCCTCATCGGTGATATGAAGTTGGAGGATGTCACGCCGAGAATCATGGACAAGTATTACCGAGATTTGCTTTCTGTCAAAGCGGTTTCTTCTAAGTATGTAAAAGCCCGTACAGAATATCTGACTCCGCATACTGTCCGAGAGGTTCACAAGACATTGCGAAATGCTTTCAATCAGGCGGTCAAGTGGGAATTGATGACCAGAAACCCTGTGGAGCACGCTACGCTGCCGAAAGAAGAACACAAGACCAGGGACATCTGGACAGCAGAAGTGCTCCAGAAGGCTCTGGAAGCCTGTGACGATGATATTCTTCGTCTGGCTATTAACCTTGCCTTCTCCTGTTCCCTGCGAATGGGCGAGCTTCTGGGGCTTACCTGGGACTGTATTGACATTTCCCCTACCAGTATTGAACTTGGTCAGGCAAGCATCTTCGTTGAAAAGGAGTTGCAGAGAGTAAATCGTGAAGCGATGGCAGATCTGGACGGTAAGGACATCATGTTCAAGTTCCCGCCGACCTTCGCCAGTACGCATACCGCATTGGTTCTCAAAACTCCTAAGACCAAAACAAGTGTCCGCAAGGTGTTCTTACCGAAAACCGTAGCGGAAATGTTGGTACAGCGAAAGGCTGACATCGAAGAACTGAAAGACCTTTTCGGTGACGAGTTCGTAGACTTCAATCTGGTTTTCTGTTCTTCCAATGGCAAGCCGATTGAGGGGCAGGTTATCAACCGTGCTTTCAATAAGCTGATTGAGGAGAAGGGACTGCCGAAAGTGGTTTTCCATAGTCTCCGACATTCCAGTATCACTTACAAGCTGAAGCTGAACGGCGGCGATATGAAATCCGTTCAAGGCGATTCCGGTCATGCACAGGTCAAGATGGTAGCGGATGTTTACTCCCATATCATCGACGATGACCGCAGACTGAACGCTGAAAGAATGGAAGCTGCGTTCTACTCAGGCAGACAGGCAACGCCTGAGCCGGTTCAACCAGCCGCAACGGAAAGCTCCGCTGATGATAAAGAACTTCTTCTGAAGCTTCTGCAAAATCCGGAAATGACAGCACTCCTTAAGTCGCTGGCAAAAACATTATAGTAACTGCAAGGGCAGATCCTTTTACATAGCTACAATAGCTGTAAAAGGGTCTGCCCTTATTTTTTTTTATGGAGGTCAACGAGTATGGATAGAATCTTTATGGACGAGTATTACGAGCATCTGAGAGCTGACAATATCGAGGCATTTTCCAAGGAAAGGAACGACGAATATGTTGGCAGAGCTGAGGAATACAAAGCAGCAAAGTCGGCATTGCTTGAAGGATTGGGACTTGAGCATTTGTTTGACCATAGCCATGAACTGACTCCGAAAGAGAAAGAAATATGGATTCTGTTCGATAGGGTTGATGTAGCAGAGCTTCTGGCAAGGGATGCTTTTGCCAAAGGTGCTTATATGCTCGGCGCTGAGGATAGAGAGATTATGCTGAAATAAAAAAAGACCTGCTTCGGCGGGTCTAAATTACATAGAATCATTGAGTCTGAAAAACCTTTGAAATTCTTAATAATTCTGGTTGAAAAATTCATTTTGAAATGATATATAAAACAGACTGAAATCTGTGTCTAAGGACACCCGCACCCTCACACGAGAATGAATAGGATTTCCTATCATTTCGCATCACGAGAAGTTACATAGTGACATTTACTTGCACTTGCAACGTCCACCAAAAATCGAAAGACTTGCTAATTTCGAGCCAATCGGACGGTGTAAAATCCCTCTGAATTAGCTATCACAGCGTAGTATCAGATGGGATTTGAAATGCTGAAAAACCTTGTATTTCCAAGCATTTTTAAGCATTAGATGCCACTTCCCGATGTCGTATCGGGTCTACTCCTAAGCAGTAGGCCGCTGGTTCAAGCCCAGTCCGGGGTGCCAAAAACGCTGTAATCTCAATGGATTTCAGCGTTTTTGCTTTTCTTGACTCACCCCGAAAAAGCAACTGCTTTGTGATTTGAAATGCAACTTATTTCCAGACTGTTCCCTGCTGGACTCGAACGATTTTCGAGAAATCTGCTAATGAAATTCGGATTCTGCTAATGAACCCTGCCGTGGTGTTTTATAGTCGTTTCGAGTCCTCCCGTTACCCTGCGTGCAAAAGGGCTTTCAGTTGGCGGGCAAGTTCGGGATTTTCCTGAAGCTGTGCAAGAAGCGACTGGAGGTTTAGGTCGGGAGCCGGTTCCGGTTTCGGCGGATTCAGTTCCTGCTCCACGCGCCGCATATCCGGGTTCGCATAGAATGCGACCTCAAACTTCTGCGCGTTGATTTTCCGCTCCTCATCCAGAATATGCGCATAAACTTCTGTAACCATAGACGCCTGCGCATGGCCGGTATCCCCCTGCGTGGCCTTAATGTCACCATGATTGAGCTTCAGCTTATAGGTGGTGCTTGAGTGCCGCAAAGAATGAAAGACTACATTCGGGAGGTTCGCTGACTTTTTCAGCCGTTCAAACTGATTCCCGATTACCCTGTCCTCGCAGGGCCGCCCGGTTTCCAAAGCTAAAACAAGATTATAGTCGGAATACTCGTCACCCATAATTTCTTTGAGCTTGTCCTGCTTTTGATGCCAGTCCCGAAGAATATACGCAAGGGTCTTCGGCAGCCATACCTTCCGGATACTGGTTTCCGTCTTAGGTCGTTTGAGCACAAGCCGTGTTGTCGATTTGGCTTTCACGATCCTCGGGAACATAAAGATGATGTCTTTCTCTCCGAGCGCGTCAATCGCACGCTGATCGACACGCGCTAATTCCTTGTTGACAATGATATGGGCATCGTCTTTTGCGATGTCTGAATCGGAAATGTGAACACAATCCCATGTCAGCCCTGTGATCTCGCCCATGCGCAGTGAACAGGCGAACGAAAGGTTGATCGCGACATACAGTTTCCCCTCAGAGCAGTTATCCAGAGCCTGTCTGATAATGTCAGCCGTCCAGATAGCGCGAGGATTTTTCTCTTTCTTGGGAAGAAGAACATCGTCAAACGGATTCTTCGGAACCATATCCCATCGGACGGCCTGGCGGAAAGCGCAGTGCAGCACCTTGCACACTTTTTCAATCGTGTTGGGAGGCAAGAATTCCGAGCGTGCGTTTCGGTATGTTGTGCTGACGGGTTTCATCTTTTGCAGTTGGGCGATGAAGCTGTCTACGGTACGCCTTGTCACATCCTGGACATTCATATCGCCAATGACTGGATTGATGTAATTGTTGATGATCCCGGTGTTTCCAGAGTAGGCTGAAAGCCCCCACCGCTTTGAACCGTAGAGTTCAACAAAATCTGCCAGGAAGTCACGGACAGTTACGCTGGATGGCGGAATGAAGGTTCCGTTGTTCATTTCATTCTCTACCTGTGCTTTTCTGGCCGCAGCCTCCTTCTTTGTTCCATAGGTTTCCCACTTCTGCCTTTTGACATCGGCAGAATCCGTATAGGTATATACGACGGCATACTTTTTACCGCGTTTTTGAATTGATGCCATAGCTCATGGCTCCTTTCAGGTATTGTCTCTGCCATCAAGCCAATCATCGAAAGCCTTCTTTGATATTCTCAGCCTGGTTCCAATCCGTACACATTTGAAGGTGCCGTTAGCACACATGTTATAGACGGATTTTTTGCTGACACCGAGAATTTCCGCTACTTCCATAACGGAATAGCTTCTTTTTTCAGAGTTGGCTTTAAGGCCGTTTGTATTTATCTCAGCCACAGAGGGCCTCCTTTCTTTGGTGGCTGGGGAAAAGAGCCTGTGATGTCCTCACAAATATATTATACGGATTTTCCCCGCCATCACCAACAAGTAAATTACATTAGGTTCTAATCCAAGTTCGATTCCGAATTCCGGACCATTTCCTGCGCCCTCGCTTCAGGCCGCGTATTTGCAGGCTGCCGCTGTGCGGCACTTCCCCGGCAGGTACGCAAACGCATACTGTCAGCCGATCCTGTATAACTCCCGGACAAATCGATGCAGCCGCATTTGGGGGCGGCGTTTTCAAGGTTCAATAGGTGGTTTTTACCGTTCACAAAATAAATACAGGGCCATGTCCGTATTTTTTGCACGCACGCCGGAAAAACTAAATATAGTATTTTTGTATTGACTTATACAATATATTGTGTTACACTTTGCCCGTAAATGAGTTTTGCGCAATTTCCCTTTGGGCATAGGTCAATGATCTGTGTGTGGAGTGATCCACCTGCGCACGTTGTCAGGTTTGTACGTTTTTGTCAGTAGTATTGCTGTGCCATGAGAGCCGGCTGCTGCTGGCTTTTTTGTTTTACGGGGCACCGCCCCATGCTGCGGGAATGACGAGAGTTTGCTGTCAGGCAAACATACTGGATTTTACCAGAATCGTTGTTCCCGCTTTTTTGCGCCCAAATGCCGAAAGGCTTTGAGGATATATCATCAAGAAAGGTGGAAACAAGAAATGAAATTCAGACGAAAATGGAAACCCGGAGGGCATCCCAGACGTTCCTTCCGACCGTACCACAGGTACAGAGAGAAGCGGCTTTTGAATAAGCCGCGCATCAAATATGAAACCGAGGAGGAATGCATCCATGGAAAACGCAAAGTGTTACGCTCCGCAAATTCTCGTCGGTACAGAAGGTCTGCCGCGTGAACAATGGCTGGAATACCGGCGCAAGGGCATCGGCGGAAGTGACGCCGCTGCCGTTCTCGGAATTTCACCATTCCGTACCGGGCGGGATCTCTACTATGACAAGCTGAATATCGTCACAGCGGATGATGCCGAAAACTGGGTTCAGCTGGAGGTTGGAACTCTGCTGGAGCCGTTGGTTGCCAAGATCTTCGCCCATAAGACGGGCTATAAGATCTACCGCCGACCATTCATGTTCCAGCACCCGCTGTATCCCTGGATGCTGGCGGATCTGGATTATATGGTGGAACTGCCGGACGGTACAACAGCCATCCTTGAGATCAAGACCACGAACTATAACGCCAAGGATAACTGGTGGTACAACGGCGAGGAAATCGTTCCTATCTACTACGAATCGCAGGGGCGGCACTACATGGCGGTCATGAACATTGACCGGGTCTACTTCTGCTGCCTTTACGGAAATTCGGAAGACGAGGCGATGATCCGCCGTATCGACCGTGACATGGCCTATGAAGAAGAACTGATTGCTTTGGAACGGGACTTCTGGGAGAATCATGTCCTCACAAAAACGCCGCCTCCCTATGTGGAAGCGGACGGCGACCTGATCCTCGAAAGCCTGCGGCGAAAGCTTGGGCCTGCGGACAAGGACGCGCCTCCCATACTGCTGGGACAGACGCAGTTTGGGCAGCTTTCCATGCTTCTTTCCCTGCAAGAGCAGAAAAAGACGCTGTCGGCTGATGTGAACAAACTGGAGAAGGACATCAAACGGTTGAAGGGTATGCTCATCGAGAAAATGGGCACAAGCTGCACCGCCGTGTATAACGGTTCTGCGGAGAGCTACACCATAACCTACAATCCGGTACGCTCCGCAGGCATATCGAAGGACGCCTTAGAGCGTTTGAAGGACGAACACCCTGACATTTACGATCAGTATGTCACGGTGTCCGAATGGCGAAGATTCCATGTGAAAAAAGCTGCTTTGCAGGCAGCGTGAAAGGAAACGGAGGTGATGTGCTGTGAGCATTGTTGCAGCACTGGACAAGGTACTGTTTTTCAATGCGTCCAGCAAATATTCTGTTCTTCGGATGAAAACGGAGGACAGCAGCGTACCCACAGAAGCCCGGAGCCCCTATCGCTATCACGACCACCTGATCCGCTTTACCGCCGTCGGCATCGAATTGCCGCAGACGGATACGGTGAAGATCGAGATGGATGGAGAGTGGAAGGACGGAAAATACGGGCTTCAGCTTCAGGTCGATCATTGGCAGGAAATCGTGCCGCCCACATTGGAGGGCGTCCGCAATTATCTTGCCTCCGGTCTGCTGAAGGGCATCGGAGAAAAGACCGCCGACGCGATCATTGAAAAGTTTGGTGTCAACGCTCTGGAGATTCTGGAACATCAGCCAGACCGGCTTCTTGAGATCCGCGGTATTACAAAGGAGCGGCTTGCGGAGATCAAGGACGCCTATGCGGAAACCAGCCGGATGCGTGTCCTGATGACCCTGCTGGCCCCGTTCAAGGTCACGCCGACGACTGCGCAGAAGATTTATCAGCATTTCGGCCCTGCCTGTGCAGACATTGTGAGACAGAGTCCCTTCAATCTCTGTCAGGTGCCGGGATTCGGTTTTAAGCGTATTGACGCCATCGTGCAAAAATCCGGTGGAGATCTGCGTGATCCGAAGCGCGTCCACGGTGCGCTCTTTTATGCGCTGGAGGACGCACGGACAAAGGACGGACATCTCTATCTGGAGGCAGAGGCTCTGCTCAAAGCGGCTATGCAGCTGCTCAATGAGCGGATACCCCTCCCGCAGATGCGCGTCCCCATGAGCCAGGTCGAACAGGAACTGTCTGCCATGATCCGGCAGGATGAGGTGGTATCGAACCACGGCAATGTGTATCTGCCCAAGCAATTCCTACAGGAGAGCGAAACCGCGCAGAAAGCGGTAGAGCTGTTTCTGGCAAAGCCGACGGTGGTGGACATTGCGCAGCCGTTGGAGCGAGTGAAGCATAGCTTAGGGCTCAACCTGTCCAAACGCCAGTCAGAAGGCGTGGAAATGGTGTTCCGGCATAACCTGTCCATTATCACAGGCGGCCCCGGCACCGGCAAGACCACGGTTCTGAAAACGGTGATCGAAGTGTACCGTCAACTCTATCCGCGGCAGAAGATCGTACTCGGAGCGCCCACAGGTAAGGCGAGCCGGCGTATGGCGGAGGCAACGGGGATCGATGAAGCGCAGACGCTTCACAGCATCCTGGGACTTCACGGTGATTCGGAATCGAAGAAAGACCGGGAAGGGAAACCGCTGGAGGCAGGGCTCTTGATCGTGGACGAGACTTCCATGGTCGATATGTGGCTGATCCATCAGCTCTTTTCCCGCTTGCGCCCCGGCACCAAAGTCCTTTTGGTCGGTGATGCAGACCAGTTAGAGAGTGTGGGCGCCGGTGATGTATTTCACGAGCTGATCGGCTCCGGCGTCGTGCCAGTCACGGTGCTGGACGAGATCTTCCGTCAGGCACAGGACAGCCTGATTGCCCACAATGCCCGTTTTATCAACGAGGGCAAAACGACGCTCTACTATGGTGAGGACTTTGCCTTTCATAAGGCAGAGAGCCAAGAGGAGACTGCCGGCATCATCCGTGAGCTTTACCGGGAGCAGATCGCCGCAAAAGGAATCGAGCAGGTGGAGATTTTATCGCCGTTCCGCTCCGAGGGCGAGGCATCGGTCAACAGCCTGAATGAAGCTATCCGCGAGGAGATCAACCCCGCAGCGCCGGAGACGCCGGAGATCGTGTACGCCGGAAAGATATTCCGCCTCAATGACCGCGTGATGCAGATGCGGAATAATTACGACATCAAGCTGTATGACCGCTCCGGCAAGCAGGTCGGCGAGGGTGTTTTCAACGGTGACATCGGCACGATCCGCAAAATTAGCGGCACCAATGTCGTGATCGAGTTTGACGGCCGCTATATGGATTGCCCGCAGGTACTTCTGGATGATTTGGAGCTGTCCTATGCCATTACGATCCACAAATCCATGGGCTCAGAGTATGATACGGTCATTATTCCACTGCTGGCTGCCCATAATGTGCTCCTGACGCGGAATCTTCTCTACACGGCAATCACGCGTGCCAAGCGCCGCGTGCTGCTGGTGGGTGAAAAAAGGGCGCTGTATATGGCGATCCATCGGAGCCGAAAAGGAAAACGCAATACCATGCTGGGCGAACGCATCGCCCTCTACTATAAGGCAGTTACGCGCAAGGCTCTCCGTAACGAAGAGGGCGAAGAATGGCAGCGTGCCAGTTAATGTGAGATGAATGTGCAAAAAAACGCACAGTCATCTCTTATTTATTTTATGAAGGGAGTATCAAACCATGTCCAGAGAAAGAATTATGCTGACCCAAGCGATTCCTGCCGTGCAGCAGCTTCGTAGGGTGCAGGGCTTTGACCCGCTGCGCTTTCTGAAAAGAAACGCCAACGGCGGAATCGAGCTGGAGCCGCGCTATCAGCGGCTCTGGTTCCGATTGGCCTGCCCCGATGGAAAAATGCTGCTGAACCGGCTGCAGATCACAGACCAAATCGCCGTTTATGAGGCGCAGGTATTTCTGTCCAGAGAGGATAACCAGCCAATCGCCAATTTCACCGCGGCGGTGGAAAAGGCGCAGGCTCCCGCCGGACGCTATGTGCAGGCCGCGCAGGACGAGGCACTGAAAACGGCGCTGGATAATGCAGGCTTCGGCATCCAGCTCTGTGAGATCAACCCCTCTGCGGCGGTAGATGCACAGGTCGATGGAAAACAGGAAGTCGCAACGGGCGCTGTAAATCGTCAGGAGACTGCTCCGGTGGCAAATAGAACCACAGCGCCGCAGCGAGAAGATACTATCGGCGAAAGTCATCCGGTACAGGCAGTGCCTACACCGCAAGAGGCTCAACCGCAGGAGGCGGCAAAGATGCCCAGCGCAAATCAGCAGGTGGTTCCCCCCGCCCAGCAGGCGGAAAGCGTTTCAGACGCCATGAGTCTGCTGCAGGCGTTAAGCGGCGGAACTGCGGCTTCTGAGCCTGATCCGGTTATGCCCCAAAAGGCGCAGGAGGTTCCTTCGGAACCGGCGGAGCCTGCTGTCACGGAGCGGGCTGAAACAGCGCGGACGTTGAAGCCTGTCGTGGTCGATATGCCGGCAGCGGCATCGACAGTGGCTGCACCGAAATATTCGGACGATATGACGGTGGACGAGATCCTTTCGCTGATGACGGAAGAGGAAGCTGCGGAGCTGGTCGTGACTACCGGCGTCAATAAGGGCTGGACGATGGCACAGGTT
>OMCT01000357.1_pt1 | contig 37164 bp, 36 predicted proteins | sample 1674301 | NCBI WGS metagenome assembly OMCT01 (sample SAMEA103958158, study PRJEB25191) | human gut metagenome
TGCCATGGAGCGAGTTCGTACAAAAGAACTGTAAATAAAAGAATCAGCTAACATCGTTTAGCAATGTTCAACTGATTCTTTTTTATTTATTTAACTACATTATTTTATTTGGCGCTTACTCCTTAGAGATGCTTTTTAATTAGTTTCTTCGATCATTACAACTCATTGTATAATAATCCTTTTTATTTTGATACATTCTTTCATCGGCGAATTTACTTATTTCTTGAACCGAATCAAAATCTTGTTCTGAAGACTTGACGACACCATACGATACAGATATCCAATTTAAGTGCTTGCCATGCCATTCATGAATGGTCGCATCAAATCCTTGTAATATGGAATCTAGATTAGAAACAGAGTATTGAATCCATACGACAAATTCATCTACACCAATACGATAGATCTTTCCATAAGGGGCAAACGCAAACTTCATGCAGTTACTAGCCGCACAAATAGGCTCATCCCTAGCACTAGGGCCAAGTAAATCATTGGTTTGTTTTAGACCGTTTAAGTCTAAAGAGATATAAGCCCATTCCGTATTCGAAGTATACATATATTTTTCTTTTTCATACTTCTCTTTTAATACTCTAGAAAGCATAAGAACTAGTAAGCATGAAGCTAAAGTTAAATAAATACCGACAATCAATATCGCTGCGATATTATTTTGAGAAAACATCGATTCAGATTTGGATACAGATACATTATAATTTCCGTGTTTTCGAGTTATATATTGATAGTTTTTATTAGAAGTCAGTATCTTCTTCCCTATTTTATTTTTGTCAGTAGCCCCCTCAATTATTTTCGTCTTTGAATTTACAACATAAATTTCCATTCCCTTATACACAGGCATATCAGCTACAACATTTGAAATTTGGTTTTGTTTCAACTCTTTTAAAAGACGCTTTGGCGTAATACCCACTTGAACCATATGCGTTTTAGATTCATTCCAAGTGATCGCATACATCATCTCTTTAGCTTGGGCCGTATTTGGTGTTACATCCTGGCATAATGTTAAATCGTAATTGTTTAACATTTGTTTAAAGAAAGCCATTTGTTCACCAGAATCAAAGCTATATCCAAAATATTTAGGTATTGAACCCGAATATATCGTTCCTGTTTCATCAATAAAATGAATTTTATCCACGGACATTAAAAATGCGATTTTTTGAAGTTCATCAATATCATATTCTACTTCCGGCTTGGCATCCACAATATAAGATATGGTCTTAACACGTACTATATAATCATCTTTTAATGATTTCACAAACCGCTCTTCACTCGACTCATTTTTATCGAGAACCGCAATCACACGATCCAATAATACATTGGATGTGGTTGCGCATTCTTTTCATTTACATATCTTAATATACATGTTTCAAGACTCAATACGAGGGCAACAATGGTGATTGAAAGCACTAATATTTTTCTTTTTCTCATAATTGCTATTTTAGATTATATTTTCAAAAAAAAGTGGCATTTTTTATGCCACGATTTTTTGAATCGATTTCTTCAATTCTTCAGCTGCTTTTTTTGTATCCTCTTGATCCATAATAGCCGATACAACACAAACACCTTGAATAGGACTCTTTTCTAAAACAGAAAGATTATCTTTATTTAATCCTCCAATCGCACAAACCGGAATCTTGACAGCCGAACAAATATCATTCAGTGTTTCCACACTCGTAATCTTCGTCTTCACATGTGTCTTTGTCGGATAAATGGCACCACAACCCAAATAGTCAGCACCATCTGCTTCTGCTTTTTTTGCAACTTCTACTGTCTTTGCGGTAGCCCCAATAATACAATCTTTTCCCATGATTTTACGAGCTACAGAAATTGGCATATCTTCATTTCCTAAATGAACACCACATCCTACAGCCATTGCGATATCCATTCGATCATCAATAATTAAAGGGATGTTATAGGCATCCGTTATATTTTTGACTTTAACTGCTAACTCATAATATTCCAATGTTGATTTATTCTTTTCACGAAGCTGGACAATGGTTGCGCCACCAAGACATGCTCCTTTTACTTTATTTAAGAATGTTTCTTCATCATACCCATCTGAATTAGTAATAAAATATAATGTATAATCGACTGTTTTCATTCTAACACCTCAATTTTAAACAAAGATTCATCAAAACTGGTAAGCTTATAGATTTCGTCCATAAAATGCATATGGAAAGTTCCTGGACCATCACACTCTGTCTTTTCTGCAGCAACTTCATAATAACAAGTTGCCTTAATACAAGCCAATAATGGAGAATAACTAGCTAAAAATGTAGCAATTGCCACATTTAACATACATCCCGTTCCTGTAATTCTTGAAAGCATGTCACAACCATTTGAAATAAGATTAACCTCTTTGCCATCTGTAATGACATCCACCTTGCCGCTACAAACAACTACACAACCAAGATGTAAAGCCATGTCCTTTAGCCATTTTGCACTTTCATAGATATTCTCTTCATCGAGAACATCCGCATCTACACCATGCGCATGACTTGTCATTCCATAAAAAGCTTTACATTCACTGATGTTGCCTTTAATGACAGTTGGACAATATAAAGAAACAAGCTCTTTGGCATAATTCAATCGAAGTGTTGAACAAGCCACTCCCACCAAATCTAAAATAAATGGAATTTTATTTTCTTTAGCACATTGAGCACTAATCATCATAGACTTAGCTCTTACATCATCAAAGTTACCTAAATTTAATGCCAAAGCCGCAGAATGGCAAGTGATATCATCAACTTCATCGGGGTGACAAGCCATAATCGGCTTCGCCCCCAAAGCTAATATAAGATTTGCACAATCATTAATTGAAATCGGATTTGTGATACAGTGAATCAAATTATTCGTTTGTTTCAACAAATTTTTGCACTCCTAACTTTCTTTGAATATTTTCTAGGATTCCACTACGTGACATCGACTTCAATAAAATATACGCAATACTTCCACCGATGATTGTACCCATTAAAAAGCTAGGTACATAGAACATCCATGTAAGTCCAGTTCTTCCCCATAAATATGTCATCACTGGATACGAAAGAACAGAACCAATTAAGCCAGTACCAATGATTTCACCAAGTACAGCAGCCCAAATCTTTCCTTTGCTTACACGATATAAGATGCCTGATAACGTAGCTCCAAAAATAGCGCCAGTTAAAGCTAATGGTGGAATTCCCATAACAGCCATACGGATTAAACCAATAGCTAAAGCACAAAGAAATGAATACCAAGGCCCCATAAATACAGCCATAGTGATATTAATAAGATGTGCCATTGGACACATTCCTTCTACACGTAAAATGGGTGAAATGACCACTCCAACAGCTACCATCATTGAAAAAAAGACTAAGCTTAATAAGTAATTGTGTTTATTCATAATACTACCTCCTACAGATACAGATGGCCTAGAAAACACGCAAAAACCATCTGTGGTTTCGGTATTAGACAAACAGTCCTCTCTCATCCTGTCAATTCAGGCTCCCTCGCTTGTTTTCTATACTCTAGGCGCTCCCCTACAGTAAGGCAATAAAATAAAAAGACCTGCAACGTAAAAAGACAGGTCAAAAAACATCTATACTTCCTACGCCGGCATTATCCGTCAGGTTTAATGGGTCGAAGTCGAACTTCCTCTCAGCAATAGCTCCCCAGATTTATTTACTACATTTAGAATTCTAGTACAAAACACACTAAAGTGCAAGGAGTAATTCATTCATAAAAACATACAAAATGAATTTTTTTATCTATTATTCAAAACCATAATGCCAAATGATAGAGGGTTGTAATGTTACAACCCCAAATTTGATAAAGGCTTTATAAATTTCTTCTCATTCATCACATCATTTGTCACATACTCACCATTATAAAATAAGGCATAGATAGTAATGGGTGTTGGCGCATTTTGCGCCTTTTCTTTTGTATCTAAATGAATCGCTTTAAATGCGATATTTAAATCTTTTGAAACATTCTCAATCACTGGAACATATTTCGCATTAAAAGGACACTGATTTGTGTAATATAAGACAAAACCTAGTTCGTCTATATGACAATCTTTCGCACAAGATTTAAATTTAGGTGAAACCAAATCCTTAAAACTTAATTACCATAATTGAATACCATTATTCGCTTCATCACACACTTTAAAACCTTTATACGCAAGAAATTTAGGATCGACAAGATACGATGTTTTCTTTTTGGTAGATAGAATACAAATTCCATCCATACCCTTCTTCTTACTATCCTCAATACACATATTCAATAATTCACTCGAATAGCCATGACCCTTTAATGACCCAGAAACCCATAGACAATCAATATACATAAAATTCTTGGCATCGAGTGGAATCCACGCATTCTTTGCCGGAATATATTCAATAAAACATTTCCCTCTTACACTCGATTTAATAAAGACAAGACCATCCTCAAAACGATCTGTCAACCAATCCTTCTTTGATCTTACCTGTACATCTGAATTACTACTAATTGCACAATAAATGTGTTCTTGTTCTATATTTTCTTTTGTGACATATACATAATCTATTTTAAACACCTCAAAATCAGTACACTAAAAGGAGTTGAAATTCATCAACTCCTACGTGTTTTATTTATCGAATTTAATAGCAGCCTGTGCCGCAGCAAGTCTTGCGATAGGTACACGATATGGTGAACAAGATACATAGTTCAATCCAACTCTATGACAGAATTCAATACTTGCTGGATCACCACCATGTTCTCCACAAATACCTAATTTAATATTTGGACGAGTACTCCTTCCAAGTTCAGTAGCCATCTTTACAAGTTTTCCAACACCTCTTTGATCTAAGTGTGCAAATGGATCGGATTCAAAGATTTTTTTATCATAGTAATCTTGTAAGAATCCTCCTGCATCATCTCTTGAGAATCCAAATGTCATCTGTGTTAAGTCATTTGTACCAAATGAGAAGAATTCAGCTTCTTTTGCGATTTCATCCGCTAATAAAGCAGCACGAGGAATTTCAATCATTGTACCAACATGATATTTCATGTCTAATTCGGATTCTTGAATCAATTTGTCAGCTACCTCACATACAATCTTTTTAACATAGCGAAGTTCTGCAACATCCCCAACCAATGGAATCATGATTTCTGGTTCTATCTTCCAGTCTGGGTGTCTTTCATTGACAGCTAATGCGGCCTGAATCACTGCTGTTGTCTGCATTTCAGCAATTTCTGGATACGAAATAGCCAAACGACATCCACGATGACCCATCATAGGATTGAATTCGTGTAAGCTAGAAATGACAGATTTCAATTCATCCAATTCAATGTGCATATCCTTAGCTAATTGTGTAATATCATAAGAGTTTGTAGGTAAGAATTCATGTAAAGGTGGATCCAAGTAACGAATTGTCACTGGTAGACCTTCCATAGCTTCATAGATTCCTTCAAAGTCACTTCTTTGCATAGGCAAGATTTTTTCTAATGCGACACGTCTTTGAGCTGCCGTTTTAGAAACAATCATTTCACGAACCGCTTTAATACGATCTCCCTCAAAGAACATGTGTTCTGTACGAACTAGACCAATACCTTGCGCACCAAATTCATGAGCTTGTTTTGCATCATGTGGAGTATCTGCATTAGTACGAACTTTTAATGTACGTCTTTCATCCGCCCAATTCATGAAACGTTCAAAATCACCTGAAATACTTGCAGGAACGGTTTTAATAGCACTACCATAGATATTTCCTGTTGAACCATCTAAACTGATCCAATCTCCACGGTGATATTTCACACCATCAATTTCAAAATATCCTTCATCATCATGCATTTTGATATCTCCACAACCACTGACGCAGCATGCACCCATACCACGAGCTACTACAGCAGCATGACTTGTCATACCTCCACGTACAGTTAAGATACCTTGAGATACATGCATACCTTCAATATCTTCTGGACTTGTTTCTAAACGAACTAAGATGACTTTGTGGTTACGACTTGCCTCTTGAATCGCTTCTTCTGCACTAAATACGATTTGACCACATGCAGCACCTGGACTTGCTGGAAGTGCTGAAGCAATTGGTTCAGCTTTCTTTAGTTCATCCGCATCAAACATTGGGTGAAGTAATGAATCTAATTGTTTAGGTTCAACCATCATTAAAGCTTCATCAATAGTAATCATGCCTTCATCCACCATGTCGCACGCAATCTTTAATGCAGCCTGAGCTGTACGTTTACCATTACGTGTCTGCAACATGAATAATTTACCTTTTTCAATTGTGAATTCCATGTCCTGCATATTACGATAGTGAGTTTCCAATTTCTTAGTAATCTCCACGAAATCATCATAAGCATTAGGCGCTACTTCTTTTAATTGATCAATCTTTTGAGGTGTACGAATACCCGCAACAACATCTTCACCTTGGGCATTCATTAAAAATTCACCATACAATTTATTCTCACCAGTACTTGGATTACGCGTAAAGGCAACACCTGTACCACAATCATTACCCATATTACCAAATACCATCATCTGTACGTTAACGGCAGTTCCCCAGCTTGAAGGGATATCATTCATCTTACGATAGTAGATAGCACGAGGATTGTTCCAAGAACGGAATACAGCTTCAATAGCCCCCATCAATTGTTCTTTTGGATCTTCAGGGAATTCAGATTTTAATTCATTTTTGTAGAACACTTTAAATAATTCTACTAATTTCTTCATATCTTCAGCATTTAAATCTAAGTCATCGCTAATGCCTCTTTCAGCCTTTACTTCATCGATGATCTCTTCAAAACGCTTTTTACTCAACCCCATAACAACGTCTGAATACATTTGAATAAAACGACGATATGAATCATATGCGAAACGCTCATTATTTGTTAAGTTAGCCACAGTTTCTGCAACTGTTTTATTCATACCTAAATTTAAAATAGTATCCATCATACCAGGCATACTTGCACGTGCCCCTGAACGAACAGATACTAATAAAGGATTGACTTCATCCCCTAACTTCTTTCCAGACTTCTTTTCCAATAAATCTAGATATTCCATGATTTGAGCTTTAATACCATCATTAATTGTTTCATTATCTTCATAATATTGGTTACAAGCTTCTGTAGTGATTGTGAATCCATAAGGCACAGGCATTCCAAGTTTAGACATTCCAGCTAAGTTGGCACCCTTTCCACCTAACAATTCACGCATCGTTTCATCGCCTTCATTAAATTCATAGACATATTTTTTATCCATAATATTTTACCTCCTATTTGTAACCGTTTACATGTGTAAATAATTATAGCATACAAATTTACATAGTGATAGTTTTTTTGAAACTTTCACAAATAAAAACCTATCCGTTTACACCAATAGGTTTATCCACGCTTAACAACTGCACTTTTTTGTCTAAACGCAATACCAATTTTTACAGTATGTTCATTTTGCAATCGACAAGGATGACAGAAGCATTAAAATAGTTGAAAAAAAGGACCCGGACAACTAAAAGTTGTCCAAGCCTAAAATCAGCTTTAAACCGTTTTGAGGGTATATGCAGCTCCTTAAATTCTTGGAGAGCAAATACACCTAACTCCATCCAAATATATTGCGCCCTTTTTAACAGCAGACTCACAAAATATATAGTTCATATAACTCCTCCTAAACATACTTTTACTCTAAGTTTATATGTTTAAGCAAAAAAAGAACTAGAATATTCTAGTTCATACTTGCATGCTCTCTACACTTACCACAAACAGAATAGTTTGGACAAGCATCTGTACACGCATTGTCTACGACTGTCCTTAATTGTGCTGGCATCATTGTTGTGATTTCATCATCATCATATCCAACCACAAGACTCTTTTCTGATAAAAGAATCGGTCTTTTTAGAATCGATGGATTTTCCTGAATCAAAGTAACCAATTCCTTCATCGAATAATCATCGATATCTTTTTGAAGTGCCTGGAATGCCTTCGAACGAACCGAAATGATATCTTCTGTTCCATTTTCACATCGCGACAATAAATATTTAATTTCACTTTCCTTCAATAATGAAGTAAATATATTCCTTTCAACAAATTCAATTTGGTTGTCTTTTAACCACTGTTTTGCCTTACGACAACTCGCACAACCTGGAGAAGTATATAAAATTACCATAATAATAGCCTCCTTCAATTAATTATATCATAATACTAGGTTTAAAATAAATAGTTGTATCTTATATTTAAATATGCTATATTCTTCCCTAGTGAGGTCAAGAAATGGAAAAAGCTATTTTATCAAGAATCAATTTACAACGACAAGATACTCATATTGCACAAGAATATTTTGATACAATATCAGACTTAATTGGTACACAAGAAGTACAGGGCCTAAAAAAATGCAGCCAACACATGGCTACATCTCGCTTCCAACATTCTTTAAACGTTTCTTACTATTCCTTTTTAATTTGCAGAAAATTCGGTCTTGATGCCTATAGTGCAGCACGCGCCGGTTTATTACATGATCTATATTACTATGATTGGAAAACAGATGACAAGCGTCCTCTTGAAGGGAATCATGCGATGATTCACCCAATCATTGCCCTTGAGAACGCTAAAAACCTCACATCAACAAATCCAACCATTGACGATGCCATTTTACATCACATGTGGCCATTAAAAACAAGCCACCCAAGCACAAGTGTTGGATGGATCATTCAAGCTGTAGATAAATTCTGTGCCATCACAGAAATGGGACATCAATCTCTATTTCGAGTAAGTCGTTCCAACAATCTATTAAGCTATTGCATACTATTTACATTCCTATTAACAATGTAGGCAGCTAGGATTCTCTAGCTGCCTTTAGTTTTTCCTTAAATTGCTCTAGCCATAAAGAACCATCTTTATCCAATCCATACTCACCCATTTGAATACTTGGCTTTTTCTCCCCATGGAAATCACTTCCACAAGTAATCAATAAATGATATTCCTTCGCTAGCTTTTCATAATATACATTTTGATCAGGCGTATGATAATTACTATAAGCTTCAATACCATCCACTCCAGCATCCAATAACATCTTGAGCATCTCGTCATTTTTATAAAACGTATTAAAAGGATGCGCTACAATCGCAAGTCCACCAGCCTCATGAATTTTTTGAACCGATTCGACAAAATCAGGCATTGGTACATATACAAATAAATCCGAACCATATTGACATTTATCCCAAAAGAAATTAACGGGTGCCGGATCACTTCTTTTACCGCCTGGAATATAATCCTTAAAATCGGGAATATCTTGATAACGAGGATCATTGAACATATGCGTACACATCACAAACCAAGGATTTTTGCCATTCGCCTCTTTCAACACAGCCTCCTCATCAATTTCAACACCATACTTCGCTCTTAATTTTTCGCAACGAGTTGAAAATGCATTTCTAGATTTCACTTGCGTTCTTTCCAATAAATTTTGAAAATAGGTATCCTCTAAATCGATACCATATCCAAGTAAATGTACATCTGTGTATCCAATACTTGTTGAACACTCAATAGCAGGAATCACTTCAATATCCGCTTCTTTACCAAGTTTGATCATTTCCTTAACACCGCTGATACAATCATGATCACTTAACGCAATGGTTTTTAATCCTCTTTCTTTTGCGATTCCAATCAATTCTTCAGGCGTGAACTGTCCATCTCCCGAATAACAGGAATGCATATGCAAATCAAATTCATTCATTTCTATAACCTTCTTTAAATCACATAGAAAAATATAATCACAAAGATACCTAAAATAATGCGGTACCAACCAAAAATTGTAAAATCATGGCTCTTTACATAGTTCAACAAGGCTTTAATTGCGAATAAACTCACCACAAAAGCCACGAAAGTTCCCAATAGTAATAAGAACAATTGTCCAAAACTAAATAAACCTATCTTTATAAAATATTTAATGACCTTTAAAAGACTCGCTCCAAACATGACAGGAATTGCCAAGAAAAACGAGAATTCACTTGCGACCGTTCTAGAACAGCCACAATATAAGCCACCCAAAATTGTAGCTCCACTTCTTGAAGTTCCTGGAATCAAGGCTAGACATTGAAAGCAGCCAATCTTTAAAGCCGAAAGATAATCAACTTGTTCAATCGTTTCAATCTTTTCTTGTCTAGGATTCTTCTCAACCAAGATAAAAATAATCCCATACGCAATCAGTGCAACCGCAATCACAAAGTTTGCCGATAAATATCCCTCAATAATATCATCCAACAATAAGCCAATAATGGCAGCTGGAATAACACCCACAATCACCTTAGACCAAAGTTGTAAAGTCTGTTTTCTCTTTTTAAACGATTTACGCTTATCAAAAGGACTCAATTTCTGATAATATAACACTAAAACCGCTAAAATACTACCAAACTGAATAACCACTTTGAACACTTCAAAGAAATCAGCCGGTTCAAGTGGCCAAATGCTCGCAAACACAATTAAATGTCCTGTCGACGAAATCGGCAGCCATTCCGTTATCCCCTGTATAATACCTAATAAGATTGTCTTAACAATACTGCTTAGAATTGTCATTCTTCATTCCTTTTAGCTGCATACGCATGAACCATCTGTTTAAAAATTTCGCCCCTAATCTCATAATTTTTAAACTGGTCAAAACTAGAACATGCAGGACACAATAAAACAATATCACCAGGTTTTGCCAGTAACACAGCCTTTTCAAACGCATCCTTCATGGTTTCAACACTCATTTGACTTGTAAAAATATCCTTAAATTTATCTTTTGTCTGACCAAAAGAAATACATTTCTTCACTACACCATCATATTGTTTCAAATCATCAAAAGAAATATGTTTATCTTTGCCACCACAAAGTAGAATTACATTCTTCTCAAATGCAGATAAACCTGCACAAGCCGCATGCGTATTTGTAGCCTTAGAATCATTGTAGAAACGAACATTATCAATTGTATCTACATATTCAATACGATGTTCTACACCACTAAATTCACGAATCACTTCCTGAATATTAAATAAAGAAACACCCATCAAATAGGCCATACAACTTGCCATCATCGCATTCCCACAATTGAATTCACCAACAATTTTTAAATCCGATAAAGTAAACAACTGCGTATCTTTATAATAAGCATACTTATCATCTTTATATAAATCGACATCTTTTCTTTTCAAAGAAAAATCAATCACATGACAAGGAATGTTTTGAGCATACTTCACAACATTTTCATCATCCACATTACGAATAAAGTAATCATCCGCATTTGTGTTCTCATAAATACGCATCTTACTTTCATAATACGCTTCAAGACTATCCATATAATCTAAATGATCCGGTGCCAAATTTGTCACGGTTGATACATGAGGTCTAAATGTTTCAATTCCCAACAATTGGAAATTACTTAATTCAAGAGCTACATTATAGTCTTCATCCGTATATTCTAAAGCCAATTCGCATAAAGGTGTACCAATGTTTCCAGCAACCAAACTCTTCTTTTGTCGATTCAACATCTCATATAATAACGTCGTTACGGTTGTCTTACCATCTGTACCTGTTACGGCTGCATAATTAAAGTTCTTGGCATACCGATACGCCACTTCAATTTCTGTATAGATTTTTGCGTTTTGTTCTACAAAATAATGTACGAAAGGAACACGATAAGGAATACCAGGATTCTTCACAATAAACGCGTACTTCTTTTCTTTTAATGAATCTGGATGCCCCCCATCAAACACTTCGATACCTATTGATTCTAATTCCGACTTTTCTTTAACCGCATTCGAATCCGTTAAAACAACATGATATCCATTCTTTAATAAAAGCTTACTAACGGCAATCCCACTACGGGCAGCCCCAATGACCAATACAGTTTCCATCTACATTACCCCCAAAACAAGTCCAAGAACCGCAAAGATAACACCAACAAGTCTAAAACGTGTAACAACCTTTTCTTCAGACCATCCACACATTTCAAAGTGGTGGTGCAAAGGCGCCATCTTGAAAATTCTCTTATGTGTTTTTTTATAATACGTAACCTGTATAATAACGCTGCAAACTTCTGCAACAAAAACAAAACCAATAATAATCAATAAAATTTCTTGTTTTAAGACCATTGCGACAGCAGCAATCAAGCCACCCAAAGCCAATGATCCCGTATCCCCCATAAAGATTTGAGCTGGATGCTTATTAAACTTCAAATATCCAAGTAACGCAAAGATCACGAGACAAATCAAACATGCCACATTATATAATCCTTGCATCCATGCGAATACCACAAATGGAACAAGCGCAATGACCATCTGTCCTGCACACAATCCATCTAAACCATCCGTTAAGTTCACCGCATTCGTTTCAGCTGTAAACATAAAGAATACTAAAATAAAGTAGAACCATGATAAATCGACTGTCACATTCAAAATAGGAATCCAAATATCTGTAGTTGAACTTGTACGATATAAGAAGAAAAACACAACCGCTAAAATAGACTGAAATAAAAACTTATGAGCTGGTTTTAGCCCCTCATTATTCTTTTGTACAACAATAATATAATCATCAATAAATCCAACAACACCATAGCCTACAAAGGCAAGTAGAATAATCATTGTATTCATATCCAGTTTGAATGGAGTAAAGAAAGAACCTATAATATAAACAAGTGTCGGTACAATAATGAAGGCTAAGCCACCCATCGTAGGCGTACCATTCTTCTTTTTATGGCTTGCCAAACCCTCTTCTCTTTCTGTTTGTCCAAACTTAATTTTATGTAAATAATCAATCAATCCAGGCATAATCAGCAACATAATCACAAGCGTAACTAAACACATGCCTAAGATTATTAAGCAATTCGAATTCAACATTTCATCGTCTCCTCTTTTTTTAAAACATTATCATTATAACATTCTCTTTAGTCTTGAACAAATTTTAATTCGGGGGTTGAAATAAGGACTTGTTAATGGTATTATAGTTAAGCGATTGCGTAAATGAAAGAAAAAGGAGGACATTAAGATGTCAAGAGTATGTGCAGTATCTGGAAAAGGTCCTTTATCTGGAAATAAACGTTCTCACTCAATGCGTGCTTCTCGCCGTAAATGGAACGTGAATCTTCAAAAAGTTCGTGTTGTAGTTGATGGAAAGCCACAAACTATCCGTGTTTCAGCTAGAACATTAAAAACTTTGAAGAAACAAAACGCTATTTAATTTTAGATAATTAGGATCCTTAAAAAAATTATGCATAAGATAAAAAAGAAGAGAATACTCTTCTTTTTTCTTTATGTTATAATGAATTTGAGGATACATATATGAACAAACAAGACCATGACGAACTACTAAACCAAGGTTTAACTCAAAAAGAAATAGATTCTCTTACACAGAAAGGCTTCACCAAAGAAGAAATGATTCAATCCCATCAATATAATAATGAAATCAAGAAAGGATCGAATTTCATTTCATGGCTTGTCGATTTGATTACTTGGTTTTTACCTTAAAACAGCAGCAATCACTGCTGCTGTTTATGTTTCTTCTTATTTAAATACATATTTTGATCCGCCAAATCCTTGACACTCACAATATCCCCCGTCAGCAACAAGGCCGAACCATAAGATACAGAAGGCAAATATGTATATTTATTACGCTTCTTTTTTATGAAACTTTCAAACTGTACAGAACAGCTTCTTCATTTCGACTATTTTTTAATAAGACACAGAATTCATCGCCACCAATTCTGTAACAATAGCCATATTTGGCATATGCCTTCTTAATACAATCCGCAATGATACTCAAACACGAATCCCCTTTGACATGACCAAACACATCATTGACATGTTTAAAATCATCCACATCAAACACAATCAACATACCATTTGTATAATGCATTTCCTCAGAGCGATTCAAAAAACTATTCTGATTTAATAAGCCGGTCAAACCATCTAACTGATTCCACATTTCACTACAATAAATAAAATATAAGGCCGAAAGTAAGGTGACACAAAGCCAGCTCACATGAAAATCTGGAACTAAGATTTGTATGATAGTTTCTGCAACCAAGAAGATCATCAATGGATAAACCAATGCTTTACTGCGATTTTGAAACTGTTTCGAAACAAAAATCGTAGATAAAGATAAATATAATATAGATATGAAATACGCAAAGATATAAATAAAGAAATAAGGACCCCTAGAATATATATTTTCTTGACTTACTGAAAATACAAGTCCAGATGGAATCGATAGGGCCAGAATCAAAAGATAGATCAACTCACATAAAATCGCCAATTTGAATTCCTACCTTAGTTTTGTCTTTTTATCCAATACATACACCAAGCATATACAAACCGATGGCGTAAGACCAAAACCAAGATAGTTCGATACTATATTGATCCAACGAAATTTCTTTGGTAAACCATCCACTTTTAATGTAACGACTTCTAATAATGAAATCAGTGCAATCAATCCAAGCGCAAATAAAAATCCACGCTTTTGTTTTTTATTTAACGATTCACTTAATCGCGTCAAAACGCACATGAAACAAAGAACGAAAATATCAATTTTTATAATACATAAAAATATCCATTCATCACTCGCTGTCCCATTCCTTATATATACGTCTAAATACAATTGGACTGTTCTTTTTCAAATACTCTTTTTGAAGCCAATCCAAATACGTTCCTGGACTAATAATACCGCGTATGCTCAATACATCCGCACCTAACGTTCCCAAAACCAAATCGGTAAAAGAAGCACAATTATCACCTAAAGCCCAGTAAATATGGAATTTACCACTCTTGACCTTATATAACTTCGCTCCCGTTCGATAATGCAGACGACTTGGATAATCCATTTCATATTCACTAAAACGATCATACCCATCTTCTTTTTCAATCTTTGTATACCAACGATAGCCATTTTGACGAATTTTTTCAATTTCTTTTTCAATCAATGCATTCTGTTTCGACGTTGTATAAATACCATATTCAAAAATGGAATTATTCTCTGCCGTAATCATATTTGGAATGTATTTTTCGAGTGGCACCGTAAAGAAAATGCCATCCCCAATCGTTTGATTTAAATGAAAGGAATCACTATCATAATTTCCATAACTATAGACAATATCATCGTACGCAAAACAGATATGCCCTACCTTTTGGAAGCCCTTGGGCCCTACATGGACAATCACCTTTAAACGAACAACCTCATCCTTCTTATACGTATTTAAATCTTCTGGCTTACCATCCTCTAAATACCGGTTGATACTTGTCAAAGCCGCATCCGGAACGAAAGCACATAAAAAAGCCGGAAGTGTGATTCTTACTTTTCGTTTCCATTTATATTTCGTTAAAGGATTGATTCCTTCATATCCATCCCCTAAATAACGCATACCTAAGATCATAAAGTAGATGCCAAAAGCACGCATTAAAAGATCCGTATGAAAGTCTGGATTCAATAATAAATAGAAGCCAAAGAAAATATAAACAAAGCTAAACACAAAGTTTAAGAAGTTTCCTTTAATATGATCGATTTGATTAATCACAAGCTGAACAAAACAGGCAAAGCCACAAAGAATACAATATCCGCCAAAGTTTACTCGCAAGATCCATTGTGGAAGATACCGAAAGTTCATTAAGAAAAACATAAACGCAAAGGATAATATGGAAAAGAAAAAATCTTTATTCAATTTATTCTTCACAAAGCGAATAAATAAAACTACGCCATTGATACATAAAAATACAATAGATGCGATTAAGATCCCTGTAAAAATACGATTGGGAATCCATATCATGATGGCTCCCGCAACCATTAATATGGTTCCAATCACAAAGTTCATAGCTACATCATAGAACATAGACTACCTCCAGTTGGATTGCACACACAAAAAGCTGCCTTCATCCACACGAACGATTCCCTTTTTCCCTGTTAAAGAATTACTTGTCGTATATATTTCTTCGATATGAATACGTCTTTTATCTAATGGATATAAAAATCCCGATAAAGAAAGCACACCCTCTTGAATTGGATAAAACGAAATATGATGATACGAATCATCAATTTCATGAACGCCCACATTCATAACAGATATTTTTTGGTGCTCATCAATCAACACTACATTTTGAAAACGATACATCATCAAGCGAATATTCGCAATCGTATGATCGATTCTTCCTTGCATGGCCCCATATAAATAGATCGTATCATAATCTTTACATAAACGAATCGCAAGCTCTGAATCCGTTTCATCCTTCATAATGGGATGTCTTTCAATTGGACATGTGATTCGTTTAAAATCCTCTTCACTTAAAGAATCAAAGTCTCCCACAGCCATTTTAATTGGAAAACCCTGATCTATAATTTTTAATGCACCAGCATCAACACCGATATAATCACAATTTTCAATTTTTGGCACAACATCAACGAGTGGTGTAATTAAAACCGCACAAGTCATTTATTCAAGCATACCTTCAATTGTCTTTGCGATATCATTTTTAAATACGTAGCTTCCCGCAACCAATGTGTCGCAACCTGCATTTAATGCCAATCTAAACGTATCCTGGTTGATACCACCATCAATTTCAATACGATATGAAAGGTTCAATGTTTCACGCTTTTCTTTTAACCACTCTACTTTTTTAAGCATGTCGGCCATAAATTTCTGGCCTCCAAAACCAGGCTCAACACTCATAATTAAGACAAGATCACAAGATTGAAGTACACTTTCAAAAGGTTCAATGGCCGTATTTGGTTTTACGACAATACCACCTTTTGCACCCAAACCATGAATATCATCCAACAACTTCTGAATACGAGTCAAATCATTATTCAAAGCTTCTGTATGGAAAGTTACTAGATCCGCTCCATTTTTAATAAAGATAGGTGCGTATGTTTCTGGGTCTTCTACCATTAAATGCACATCCATAAATAATGGACAAGCCTTTTTAAAACCTCTTAAAATATCAGGCCCAAACGTTAAATTCGGTACGAAATGACCGTCCATCACATCAAAGTGTAACCACTCTGCTTTAGATTCTTTTAAAATTTCTAATTGTGCACTCACATTGGAATAATCCAAAGATAAAATTGAAGGTGCAATCACAATTGAATTCATAGTTTTTTACCTCTTTCCTCCATAATATTTTTATAATCCTCATAAACAGATGGATTGATTTGCCCATTTTCAACAGCCTCTTTGATCTTACAATCCGGCTCATTCAAGTGCCTGCAGTCTTTAAAACGACAAGTATGAATGTATGGTTTAAAATCAAGAATACAAGCATCTAAATGCGAAGTATCTAATCTTGTAAAATCTAAGCTTGAAAATCCAGGCGTATCCGCCACTAAGCCATCACACACATGGTGTAACTGGCAATAGCGTGTCGTATGTTTACCACGCCCCAAAGCTTTAGAGATGGCTTGTGTCTGTAATTCAAAATCAGGATTTAGACGGTTTAATAAAGAACTTTTTCCCGCACCTGACTGACCACATAATACAGACACTTTTCCATTTAAGATTTCCTGTAATTCTTTATCATCACTACCAGGATTGGAGAAAACCACATCATATCCGGCCTTTTTATATTTTTCAAGATCCGCCAAAATTTCTTCGGGTTGATTCAATAAATCAAGTTTGGTCACACAAATCACCGGTTTAACACCCGCTAAGCCTACTAAGAAGATCAAACGATTTAATAAGTGACAAGAATAGTCCGGATCTTTTAAACTCGTGACAATCAAAGCCTGATCTACATTGGCTATGGCCGGTCTTAAAAGTCGATTTGTTCGTGGCAACACTTTATGAATACGATATGAATCCTCAATCTTTTCATATTCGACAAAATCCCCGACGACTGGCGCTTCATGCTGGCGCATCTTACCTCTTGGTTTGGCAATGATTTCTTCCTTTTCATTTTGAATCGTATATTGATTCGAAATAATTTTTATAATTCTTCCTTGCTGCATATTAATCATAATACAGCGTCACAACACTGTTTGTTCCTTCCTGTACATATTTAGTTCCAACATCTGGCGATACACTCATCACCTTATTGCTGCCCTGTCCATTTTCAATATGACTTAAGACAACCGCAATTCCTAAATCATTCAATTCATCTTTGGCATCCAATACGTCTTGACCAATCAAGTCCGAAGGAATCACAATCGAAGGATAGGTACTTACCACAAAAGTAATGGTTTCCTTACTGTCTGGATCAATACGTTTTCCTGGTGTTAAACCCTTTTGTTGTAAAACAATACCTGGATCCATATCTTTTGAGCCTTCATATTCCACTTCAATTTGCACATTTGGACAATTCTTTGCCAATTCATAAGCAGCCTCCGAATACGATCCATCTGTAAAGTCTGGCACTAAATAGGTAGATCCTTTAGAAACGGTTAAAACAATTTTCGCATCATTTAAAATCACTTCACCCTCTTTATAAGAAGCTTTAATGACTTTTCCCTTTTCATACTTATCATTCGCCTTATAAACATACGTTACTCTTGAAGTGTTAAAATGCGCATCCTGCAACACATCAATGGCCTCATCCGGTGTCAAATTCACTACATTCGGCATTGTTTGATAGCCTAGAAAGCCACTAATCTTAATTATGCCTGTAATGCTGGCAATGAGTACAAGTACAACAATGGAAATCACAACAGCAGCACTAATCATGACGGCTGGAATCCAATTTCGTTTTTTCTTCTCTTCTTTTTCAGACTCTTCATCTTCAAAACCAATATGCCCATTATCATATTTCATCAATTCTTTATTCGAACTTACATCCACCTTGATACGCTTCATATCACGATATTCTATATCCATGCAATGCATTAAATCATAAAGCATTTCTTTACAAGATACATACCGGTCATCTAAATTTTTTGCGGTCGCCTTTAAAATAATATTTTCAACAGACTGCGGAATATCCGGATTGAAATCACGCACATAAGGCATTGGCTTACGCAAATGCTTGATCGCAATCTCTGTCGGTGTCTTTCCTGTAAAAGGAACGTGCCCCGTTAATAGTTCATAGAATACAATACCCAATGAATAGATATCCACTTGTGCATTTGGTTCTTTACCCTGTGTTGTTTCTGGCGCTAAATAATGGGCTGAACCCATAACTGTATTATTAAACGTTAGCTGTACAGAGCCATGGGCTACCGCAATCCCAAAATCTGTAATTTTAATCGTTCCATCGTCTTTTACCAACACATTTTGCGGCTTGATATCACGATGAATAATATTATGATCGTGTGCATGATCAATTGCACTAATCAATTGTTTCATAATGCCAATGGCTTCATCCACATCTAAAGCTCCACGCTGTGCTATCAAATCTTTTAAAGTTCGACCACGAATATATTCCATGACAATATAGTGCATACCTTCATATTCACCAACATCATATATATCTACAACATTTGGATGTGATAAACGACTCGCTGCACTTGCCTCTCGCTGAAAGCGCACTAATGCCATCGCATCCCCACTTAATTTATCACGCAGAACTTTGATTGCCACAATACGATTTAATATCATATCCTTTGCCTTATAGACATCCGCCATTCCACCCTGACCAATCAAAGACAAGATCTCATAGCGGTTCGCTATTTGTTCCATCATCATAGTTATTATTCTCCATCATTCTCCATTAAGATAACTGTACAGTTATCATAACCACCTGATTGATTGGCTCTGGCAATCAGTGTTTCTGTTTTTTCCTGTAAAGAAAGACTCGAATCATGTACAATATCCGAAATCACTTTCTTTTCAACATATCCATGTAATCCATCACTTGAAACCAACAAATATTTGTATGTATTTTCAATCTTATTGATATCAATACGGAAAACATGCCATACGCCTAAGGCATTTGTTAATGTATTTTTTTGTGGATGAGACTTTGCCTGATCTAAAGTGATCTTACCCTCTTTTAATAATTGGGCAATGACACTATGATCTTCACTCATTTGAATCAGTTCATTATTATAATCTGCATAGATTCTTGAGTCTCCCACATTAAAAATAAATGTCCCAATATGAGCTTTGATGACACCCACTGCCGTAGTCCCCATACCTCTTTCATTGGGATTCTTTAAGCTTTTTGAATAAATGAAATCATTCGCCTGATTTAAATTTTCACGAATCCAGTTGTCGACTTGACGATCTTTTTTAAATACAGGAGACTTCATAAATGCTTCATACATCGTCATTACCGCTGTATGGCTCGCCACTTCTCCTGCTTTTGCACCACCAATACCATCGCAGACAATGGCCATCCATTCATCATTGGCATTATGAGCGATGCAATAATCATCTTCATTTAATTGTCTTACAAGACCTACATCTGTATTCGCAAAAACTTTCATCCGCCTAAATTCCTTCCTTTTTAATTTCTTTGATTCTTAATTGTCCACATGCCGCATCGATGTCGGTACCATGTTCTTTTCGAATCGTGCAACGAACATGATTCTTCATCAATAAATCATAAAAAACCATAGCTTCGTCGTGGCTTACCGATTTAAAGCCCTTTTCATCTACCGCATTGTATGGAATTAAGTTGACATATGCATTCATTCCATGAAGAAGCTTTGACAATTGTTTGGCATGTTCAGGACGATCATTAACGCCATTTAATAAAATATATTCAAAGGTCAAACGACGATTGTTTTCCTGACCATAATACTTAACAGCTTCCATCAACTCTTTTAATGGATATGCATGGTTGACTGGCATTAATTTATCACGCAATTCATCATTTGGCGCATGTAAACTAATGGCTAAATTGTATTGTGTATGTTCATTGGCAAAATCGTAAATTCTTGGAACAATGCCACAAGTTGAAATCGTAATATGTCTAGAACCAATACCTAAACCACGATCATGGTTTACTGTTGCCAAAAAATTCATGACATTATCATAGTTATCAAAAGGTTCTCCTGTACCCATGACAACAATATGTGAAAGGCGCAAGTTATCTTTATCCAATTCTTTTTGAACATACATAACCTGGGCAACCATTTCACCACTTGTTAGATCTCTTTTTTTCTTTGTCAAGCCACTCGCACAAAATGCACAGCCCATGTTGCAGCCAACCTGACTGGAAACACAAACACTGCGACCATAATCAAAGACCATCATAACACTTTCTAGTAGTGCACCATCACTTGTTTTAAACAAGAATTTTGTTGTTCCATCATGTGAAACTTGTTTTTTTATTAACTCTAAAGGATTCACAATAAAATCTTTCTTTAAGATTTCTCTTGTTTCCTTTGATACATTGCTCATTTCATCAATGTCAAATACACGATTGCGATACAACCATTGAAAGATCTGATGTCCACGATACGATTTCCATCCGTGATCTAGGGCATATTCACACATTTGATCATAATTTAAATTGTATAAACTTTCCAAAATAGCACCTCAATTTCTACCGTTCATTATATCATTTACGCACTAGTTTTGCCATATAGAAGCCATCTTGTCTTGTATCACTAAAAATGGTTTTTTCATCCACAAGACTAAACTCTTCGTGCGCGTTTAAAAATTTCTCAATTTGTTTTTCATTCTCTTTTTTATTCATCGTACAAGTGGAATAGACTAAGACTCCCCCCACCTTTACATATTGACATACATTATTCAGAATAGAATACTGCAACGGAATCAACGAATCCATATCTTCAGGAACCATGTGTAATTTAATATCGGGTTTTCTCGATAATACGCCATAGCCTGAACATGGAACATCACATAAGATACGATCATATAACAAAGAACTTTTAAATGTTGTCGCATCTTGTACACCTGCATGTACAATATCAATGCCTAAGCGTTTGGCATCACTTTCAATCAATTCTTTACGATGTGCATGTAAATCATACGAATCAATATGACCTTGGTTATGCATCCTTTCGGCCATGGCCATAGTCTTTGTTCCTGGAGCTGCACAACAGTCTAGAATCCTTTCATTTTCTTGCGGATCCACAAATTTCACAATCGCAAAACTCCCCTCATCTTGGGCACTCATATACCCTTTTTGATAGTAGACATGATGAAAATAATCATTACCTGTATAAATATATAATGGATCTTGAACACAAACAAACGGTTCCAAATCAAAATCAGCTTCACGAGTCCTTAATGCATTTCGACGAACATACATGGGTAATATATTTACACTTGCACTTGCCATCATCAAAGCTTTTTCTTGTCCATATTGAGAAACCCACATCTTATAAAGCCAATCGGGCAATGAATACTTTAAGGCTACATTATCTGTTTCAATCGCTTTAACCTTATGCAATACAGCATTTGTCAAACCCGCATATTTCACATTGATCTTTTTGGCAATATTGACCGCATCATTGACAATCGCATAGCTTGGGACTTTATCCAAAAACAACAACTGGTATGTACTCATAGTCAATAATACATCCATTTTAGGGTGTAATTTATTCTTCACATACTTTGACCAGCATTCTTTACAATAACGATAATTCTGAATCGTTCCATAAAAAATGCGTGTAGCCAAAGCACGATCTTTTTCATCCACTTCCTGTAAATGATTTCTTAAATATAAATTGGAATAGACTTTTTTATTCACAACTTCATCTAAGGCTTTCCATATCCATTTTCTCATTCTATTCCTCCATCATAATTGGATGCATATTCACATCCACAACCTGTTTTGTTTCATCCAAATAGTTTCGCACAAGTTTGTGTAATAATTGATCATCCTTTGATTTTAGAATCAAGCGCACGCGATGCTTCTTTTGTTGCATACGAATTTCAATCGGACCTAATACGCGCAAAGAAGTAAAATACGATTTCGCAACACGCGCCATTTTATAGGCTTCCTGCAAATCAAAATGTGTAAATACTAAGGTACATAAATACACATAGGGTGGATACATCCCTAAATGGCGATAGCGCATTTCTTGATTGAAGAACATCTTATAGTCATGCATTTGAACACAACGCATCACAAAATGATCCGGATCAAATGTTTGAATCATAACCTGTCCTTTTAGCTTTCCACGACCACTTCTTCCACTCGCCTGTTCTAACATTTCATACGCTGTCTCGCTTGCCCTATAGTCATTTCGACAAAGCGTGGCATCCGCATTTAATATGCCAACCAAGGTTACTCTTTCAAAATCCAAGCCTTTAGCCACCATTTGCGTACCAATTAATAGATCTCCAGACTCTTCAAATTCTCTTAACAACTTTTCATGCGCATTCTTTCTTCGTGTACTATCTGCATCCATACGAACGACATGATGATCCTTAAAGATTTCTAGAATCTGTTCTTCCAAACGCTCTGTTCCCATACCGGCTTTAAAATAGTTCTTAGAATGACAGCTTGGACATTCTTCCATAAATGGAAATTGTCTTCCACAACAATGACATACCAAGGCATTTTGATTTTTGTGGTAGGTTAAAGCCACACCGCAATCTGGACATATGCGTACGTGGCCACAATCACTACAGCGAATAACAGGTAAATAGCCCCTTCGATTTAAAAGCAAGATTACTTGTTCATTTTTAGAAAGACGCTCATGAATAGCTTGAAGCAATGTTTCAGATAAGCCATTTGTGATTCTTTCCTTTTTCATGTCTACCAAACAAATTTCCGGCATTTCATGAATGCGATTTTTAAGTTCAATCAATTCATAGACGTTCTTATAAGCTCTTGCGTACGATTCTAAAGAAGGTGTCGCACTTGCCAATACGACTTTACACTTATGATAGGCCGCCCGAAATAAGACAATATCGCGCGTATGATAGCGTGGTGTATTATCTTGTTTGTAGCTTGAATCGTGTTCTTCATCCATTAAAATCAAACCTAAAGAAGAAAACGGCATAAAACAAGCACTACGCGTACCTACAACAATATCGACTTTATGATATTTTACTAAATTATATTGTTCTAGCTTTTCTTGTGCATTCAATCCCGAATGATAAATCGCAATCTTTTGTTTAAAACGCGCCTGCACTCTTTGTATCATCATCGGTGTTAAACCTATTTCAGGAACAAGAAATAGAACTTGTTTTCCAGTCGATAATACATCTTCTGCCAATCGCAAAAAGACTTCGGTTTTACCAGAACCAGTCACGCCATGAAGTAAAGAGACTGTTTTATTGGTGTTTCGAATGGTTTCAATCGCCGACACTTGCTCAGAAGTTAAAGAATGTGTAACATCCGCAATTTCACTGACACAAGTGTTGGAATCCTTGATTCTTTTTTCAAGAGTAATATAACCTTTATCTAATAATACTTTTGTGATAGATGGACTTACTTTTCTAAGTTCACTCATCTTACATGGATAGGTAAACATTTCAAGCACTTCTTTTTGTCTTGATGTTAAAGGTAAATCCGAATCATTCAATATCGCATAATCTTCATAGATAATTTTTGAATGCTTACTAGAGGGACGCAAAGCTGGTGGCAGCATTGTTTTATAACAAGTCACTTTCGAACTCGCATAAAAATCAGCCATATAATTTGCCAAAACCTTTAATTCGTTATTTAATAATGGCTTTTCATCTATGACTTCAATGACAGGTTTAATATTTTTAAAATCGCTTTCTACATCTACTTCTTCGACAAATCCTACAAGCGTTCGATTGTTGAATTCAACACGGACTCTACATCCAACTTCAACATGACAATCACAAGAATATGTAAAGGTATTGCGTAGGCGATTGTATTCTACATATACATTAATCAGCATGCATCTATTATAACATCATTCTAGATTTGACATGGATATTTATTTTAGGATATTTCTCCAAAACCACTAAAAGCGCTAAAATGGTGCTTGGATACTTTTATCTAATAATTTTCTAATTGATGAAATATGCCCAATACAAATACAGTATCTACTCTTATATCAAAAACTAAGACATATTTCATCTTTGGAATCATCGCAACACGGGAGTTTGACACCCCTTTTCACAATTGATCTTAAACATAGCGCTTAAACTAGCGCTTTTCTTTTACTTTTTTTGTCAAATTATTTGTTTTTGTATATCGTATTATCTCGTATTCTGTGATATAATTGTATTAGGTGATATTTATGCGTGTTACAACTACTAAATCTAAAACAGATGAATCTTTTTATATCAATTATGCTTTCATCAACGAAAAAGGAAAAAGCACTTCGAGAATCTACAAGAAGCTCGGTAAACTTTCTGAACTTTCTAAAGAACTGAATACAGACAGAGATGGTGTTATGGCCTGGGCAAAGGAACAGGCGCGTATAGAAACTGAAAAATATAAAAAGGAAAATGAATCTGTTTCTATCGCTCTTAATCCAAATATTCCAATCAAGAAGGATCAGCAGAACACTTTTAATTGTGGCTATCTTTTTCTACAAAGCATTTATTATTCTCTACATTTGGATAATATCTGCAGAAACATCAAAAACAGACATGATTACGAATACGATTTGAACGCAATTCTTTCCGATCTGATATATGCTCGTTTTTTAAATCCAACGAGTAAGTTAAGTTCATTTAAGTATTGTCATTCGCTTCTTGAACAACCTACTTATCATTTACACGATATCTACAGAGCATTAACTGTTCTAGCTGAAGAGAGTGACTATATTCAGGCAGAGCTTTACAGAAATTCAAACTACATCCATAAAAGAAATACACGCGTTCTTTATTATGACTGTACAAATTATTATTTCGAAATCGAACAGGAACGTGGAGATGCCAAGTACGGTAAAAACAAAGAAAACAGACCAAATCCAATAGTAGGTATGGGACTATTTATGGATGCCGACGGATTTCCTTTATCATTCGATCTGTTTCCTGGGAACCAAAATGAACAGCTGACATTAAAAGACCATGAACATAAAGTCATCAATGATTTTCAATGTTCTCAATTCGTTTATTGTTCTGATAGTGGACTTGGTTCTAAGAAAAACCGTCTTTTGAACACAACAGGCGGAAGAGCTTACGTGATTACACAATCTCTTAAAAAGCTAAAAAAAGATGTTCGAGAAATAGCTTTATCTACATCACAATACAGAAAGATTGGTTCCAACAAATTCATTGATTTGAATGACCTAGACGAAGAAGATCCAGAAGTTTTTAATTCTATCTACTACAAAGAAATTCCATATGACAGTAACGAGCTTTCTGAAACTTTAATTGTGACTTATTCGCCTAAATACAGAAAATATCAAGCATCTATACGTCAGAATCAAATACAAAGAGCTCAAAAAATGATCACAGATAGCGGCAAGCCAAAAAAGAATCGTAAAAATCCTAACGATCCTGCTAGATTTCTTAAAAAACAGTCCTTCACGGACAATGGTGAATTAGCTGAAGATGAAATCTGGCGAATCGACCAAGAAGTTATTGAAAAAGAAGCAATGTATGATGGATTCTATGCCGTCGTTACAAATCTTGATGATGATGTTCAAGACATAATAGCCATCAACAAAAGAAGATGGCAGATTGAAGAATGTTTTAGAATTCTAAAATCAGATTTCGATGCCAGACCCGTTTATTTAAGAGACGATGATAGGATCAAAGCTCATTTTCTTATTTGTTTCATGGCCTTATTATTCTTCCGAATTCTAGAAAACAAACTAGAATATAAATATACAGCAGGTCAAATTGTGGGCACCATGAAAAAGATGAATCTTACATTATTAGAAGGATATGGATACATCCCATCCTATACAAGAACAGATATTACAGATGATCTTCATAAATTGTTTGGATTCAGAACAGATTACCAAATAACAAAAAAGCAAAAAATGAGAAACATCATACATCAAACAAAAGATAAGAAAAAAATACTATAATCCACGACAATGCAAAAAAGTGGCTCAATGCCTTTATACTAGGGCTTTGGACCACTTTATTTCTTTTCTAGCTGTCAAAGACAGGATTATACGAGCTTCATGTCAAATTTTAAAGGTTAAATTCACCATAGAGGTTAGACTAATCTAATTTGTAAGCGTATAAAAAAGAGACGTAAACACTTGCTTACATCTCTATTTTCATCATTACTCTTTACCTAATAGTTTGAACATGTTCTTTTTATAAACTTCAACACCAGGCTGATTGAATGGGTTAGAATCATTCATCAAAGTTGTCATTGCGATGGCCTTGAAGAAGAACATACACATATTACCAAAGTCATAAGAAGTCATGCCTGGCATAGTTAATAAGATATTTGGAACTCCACCTGTTTCTTCATGAGCCTGTAATGTTCCTTTGGCAGCCATTTTATTAGCCCAATCCACACTCTTACCAGCCAAGTAGTTCATTCCATCTTCATTGGCTTCATCATTAGGGAATGTTAAATCGATCATTGGTGTTTCAACATATAAGTTTGTTTCGAACAATACTTTCTTACCTTCCTGAACAAATTGTCCTAAAGAGTGTAAGTCTGTTGAGAAACATACTGAATCCGGTAAAATACCCTTTCCATCTTTTCCTTCACTTTCTCCAAACAATTGTTTCCACCATTCAGCAACCATCTGCATTTGAGGTTCATAGTTTACTAACAATTCAACATCATATCCTTGGTTTTGAAGAATACGACGAGCCACAGCATAACGGTAAGCCGGATTCTTTTCAAGATCAGCATCACCATATTCACCCATACCATCATGTAAACCTTTCATCAAAGCATCGATATCGATTCCAGCTACTGCGATTGGCAATAATCCAACTGGAGTAATAACTGAGAAACGTCCACCAATATCATCAGGAATCACGAATGTTTCATATCCCTCTTTATCGGCTAAAGCCTTCAATGTTCCTCTAGCCTTGTCTGTAGTGGCAATAATACGATTCTTCGCATCTTCACCATATTTTTCTTCCATAAATTGTTTCAAGATACGGAAAGCCAATGCTGTTTCCGTTGTCGTTCCAGACTTAGAAATAACATTTACAGTAACTTCCTTATCTTTAATATGGTTCATAACCTGTGAAATATAAGTAGATGAGAAAGTGTTTCCCATATAAATAATTTCAGGCTTATTGTCACCATATAAACCATTCATCATTTCAATGGCAGCACGAGCACCTAAATAAGATCCTCCAATACCACATACAACGAATACTTCTGTGTTTTCACGCACTTTTGCGGCAACCTCTTTAATGCGACTAAATTCTTCTTTATCATAATTGTTAGCCCAGTTTAGCCAACCGATAAAGTCGTTACCCTTACAAGTACCATTTTGTAAAGCTTCATCAATAGCGCGAACTTGATCCTGATAAGCCTTTACATCTTCTTTTAAGAAAGCATGATTTAAATCTAATTGAATCATTTTTATTTCCCTCCATAGCTATCCTAAAGAAGATTATACCACGATTTAACTTTGTATGATATAATGTTTTTTGTTAGGAGCGTGAATTTATGATACCATCGTCCTTATATCCACTTGTCACAGCTCTTTTGAGCAATATACTTGCACAAGTGTTAAAAACGGTCGTATATTATTATAGAACTGGCAAATGGGACTTTCACTGGGTCATTGCAAGTGGCGGCTTTCCAAGCAGTCACTCATCAACTGTAACAGCCCTTTCCCTTTCCATTGGAATTCAGGAAGGATTTGACTCAGCCATATTTGCCGTAACCACCATCTTTTCCTTTATTGTTATGTACGATGCATGCCACGTACGCTACTATTCCGGTAAAAACATTGAGCTAACACAACAATTAGTCAAAGATTTACGCGAAATGACAGGACTTCACTTTGATGATCCCATCTATCAGGAAAAGTTAAAAAATGTACTTGGACATAAATTTGTCGAAGTCATTGGAGGATTTGTGGTTGGACTTGCTGTCCCATTGATCTTATGTCCACTATTTTTATAAGTTAGGAGTGTTGTTTTATGGATACTGTAGTAGATAGTAAAGCCGTTAATGATTGTTTAGATAAGATTCGCCCTTACATTCAACATGACGGAGGCGACATTGAACTATTAGGAGTTGATGAATTCAATGTTGTCTATGTATCTTTCAAAGGTGCATGTCAAGGATGTATGATGGCTTCTGAAGATTTCTCAGGCGGAATCAAAGAATTATTGCTTGAAGAAGTGCCAAACGTCCGTGATGTTGTACTAGTAGGTTAAGATATCGAAAGATATCTTTTTATTTTTAGTAGTTTTGATTATGTACACCAAAGAATAATTATGAAGATTATTAATTCCGTTGATGTTCGAACAAGTTTTAACCGCATTAATAGGATCTGTCGACACCATTATGGTCACCAACATAAGTTTGGCCGCCATCTCCGCTGTTTCCCTAGTTGATTCATTAAATATTTTGATCATCAATATATTTGCCGCCATGGCAACTGGAGGCGCCATCATCTGCGCCCAATACTTAGAATCCAATCAAAAAGGCAAGGCCAACCAAGCCTTGAAACAATTGATTTTTTCCGTAATTCTTATTTCTATACTGATAACCCTACCATGCATTCTATTCAGAAGACCACTTTTAAGCCTAATCTTTGGATCCGAAAAAAAACGTGATGGACAATTCGTTAAACTATCTTTTCATAACAGTCCTATCCTATCCCTTTATCGCTCTATATAATGCAGATGCCGCAAGCTTTCGAACTAGCCAAAACTCAAGACTTCCCATGGTCATTGCGCTTGGTTCTAACATTCTAAATATACTTGAAAACTTCTTTTTCGTCTTTACCCTAAGTTTAGGCGTAGCCCAAGCTGCCCTATCCACACTTCTTTCTAGAATCATCAGTGCACTTATTATCCTGATCCTTTTAAAACAGCCCAAACAAGATTTATACATGGACTCCTGTTTAAGTCTTTGACCGGAAATTGAAACAATCACGAAAATATTAAAAATCAGTATTCCAACCGGTATTGAAAATGGCATGTTTCAATTTGGAAAACTTGTCATTCAATCCACTGTATCTACAATGCAAACAACAGCCATTGCCCGTACAAACCATGGTGTCCATGCTTGAAAGCTTTGCATGTCAAGCAAGCATTGGTATAGGACTTGGTATGATGACAGTTGTAGGAAAATGTGTGGATGCAAAAGAATATGAACAAGCTAGACAATATACGATTTCATTGACCAAACTAGCTTAGACCGTATGTATTATATTCTGCGCTATAATCATGCTTTTTATCCAACAAATCACAAGCCTTGCGAAAATGGAGTCAGAAAGTGCAAAACTTGCCATTTGGCTAACACGCATTGTCTTCGCTTATAAAATGATATTCTGGACACCCTCATTCTTACCAGGCTATGGCCTAAGAGCGGCTGGCGATGTAAAATTTAGTATGATCACATCCACTTTATCTATGTGGATCTGTCGAGTTGTAGTTACCATCTTTTTAGTTCATACTTTTCATATGGTCCTTTAGCTGTATGGATTGGTATGGGTGCCGATTGGACAATTCGTTCCTTTATATTCTTAGCTCGTTTTAAATCAAATAAGTGACTAGAACATAAAGTCATATAATACAAAAGGAGTATCTACCTACTCCTTTAAAAATCTAATTTGACTTTTTTGCTTTTGATTGATTCTAATGCATCACAAATATTGTTCTTTTCTGTTTCTTAAATGACTTGATCATCCGCTACAAGTTGATACATTCCTTTATCTATTTCAAGCAAAACATATTATTCGTTTTCATCAACAATCTTATTTTTTGACAACTCTTTTTGACCAAAATCTTTAAATATATCAAATTGTTCGCAAACAGATGCATAAATATCTTGTTGCGTTAAAAGAGTATCCATTAAATAATTTCTTTCAAAATCCCATTCTTTTAAGCCACGCAGATAAAATGCACGATCTCGATCTAATAGCACAAATGGAATATGACTATTCTGTAGACATTGTTTAAACATAATCATTCGTCCAGTACGTCCATTTCCATCTCCAAACGGATGTATTCTTTCAAAACAAACATGAAATTCTACAATATCTTCAAATGATAGAACCCCTTTATTTTGAAACTTTTCCAACAAAGCATCTAATTCCGTTTCAACATCAGCTGGTTTTGTCGTTTTAAAAGGATTTATCATACCAATCCCATTTTCCCTTACTTTAAAACCACCTACATTATATGCTGGATTATCCTCATAAGACGTACCTCTCTTCAAAATCATATTCATTTGAATCATCATTTCTTTTGATAATGGTTCATCTACTGTCTTCAACATATAATCAAACAACCGAAAATGATTTCGTGCTTCTAGTGCATCATCTAAAGGAACTAATTCTTTATCTTTAGGTTCAATAAACATATTATTTGTTTCAAATATTTGTTCAGTTTGATTCTTCGATAGTCTCGAACCCTCTATTGAGTCCAATGATAAATATTCCCCTTAACTTTCATGTTCATTTGTGAAATCAATTCATTTTTAATTGTTTTTACTTTGTTTATCATACTTACGACTCCTTAAATATTTGTTCCATGAAATACTGTAGTTGCACCTTCCACCAAGGCCAGTCATGATACACATCATAACCCCAGAAATCACACCAAGCCTCGATGTGTTTATCATATAAAATGGTGCTGAATTGTCTTAAGGATTCAAAACATTCTTGTTCCCAATTGCCTTGTCCTACACAAAAGATCAATTTGGATTGTTTATACAATTCCATATAGGGATGGTCTAAAGACATATTTTTCATGTAGACACATGGATTATTATGGTACGTATTTTCATCATGATAATCTCCATAGAATAATTCTGTATCATAAATACCAGATAAGGCTAATAATGTATCAAATTGTTTAGGAAAACGGAAAATTAAATTCGTGGCATGCGTTGCCCCTAGACTTGCTCCAGTCACCATCCATTTATCATAGTTATTCATTTTCTCTTGAACGCTAGGAATCAATTCCGAAAGGATATATTCAAACCACAACTCATGTTTCAACATACGCATCTTTGTATTATTCGGATAGGACCATGTTTCTAAATCCAAAGTATCACACGTAATAATCGTTAATTGATTGGATTCAATCCATTTTGAAACTTCATGAATCATGCCACGATCTTCCCATTCAAAGAAACGTCCATTTTGACTTGGAATGGCCAGACATAATTTACCGCCTTGGCCATAGATTTTATATTCCATTTCACGATCCAAACAATTTGAATACTCTTTTATATACTGTACTTGCATGGTGTTACCCCTTTCAGAAATTTTTTGTTTTATTATAGCACATTTTATTGAGTTTTAAGGTTTCTTGCTTTATAATTGTACTGTTTTTGACAGGAAAGTGAGTGACAGTATGTCCAATAAAGAAAAAATTCTTAATATTGCCGTTATCGCCCACGTTGATGCCGGTAAAAGTACGTTAGTCGATGCGTTTTTAAGACAGAGTGATGTTTTCCGTGACAACGAAGAAGTTGTTGACTGCATCATGGACTCGAACGATCTAGAACGTGAACGTGGAATTACGATTTATTCTAAAAACTGTTCCGTTATTCATAACGGTGTAAAAATTAATATTGTAGATACGCCAGGCCACGCCGACTTCTCAAGTGAAGTTGAACGTATTATCCGTACCGTAGATACAGTTATCTTATTAGTCGATGCGAGTGAAGGTCCAATGCCTCAGACTCGTTTCGTATTATCAAAAGCTTTGGAAATTGGTTTAAAACCAATTCTATTGATCAACAAGATTGATAAGAAAGACCAAAGAGCTGAAGAAGTTGTCGATGAAGTTTACGAATTGTTCTTAGACTTAAATGCCAACGACGAACAATTAGACTTTCCTATCCTTTATGGTGTAGCAAGAGAAGGACGTGTTCAATACGACCTTAAAACACCAAGCGACAACATCGACCCATTATTCGATACAATCTTAAAACATTGTGATGTATATCCAGATATGGATGAAGAACCTCTTCAAATGCAAGTATCTGCCTTGGCATACGATGAATACATTGGTCGTTTAGGAATTGGACGTTTATATTCAGGTGTTTTAAAACAAGGACAACAATATATTCGTTGTAACCAATCTGGATTGAATGCCAAAGAAAGCTTATCTAAATTATTCGTATACAAAGGATTGTCTAGAACAAGCGTTCAAGAAGCACATTCAGGAGATATCGTAGTTATTGCGGGTATGCCTGATATCAGTATTGGTGATACAATCTGTACAGCCGATCACATTGAACCAATGGAACACATTGAAATTGAAGAACCAACTCTATCTATGAACTTCCACGTAAACTCAAGTCCATTTGCAGGACAGAGTGGTAAGTACGTGACAAGTCGTAACTTAAAAGAAAGACTTGAAAAAGAACTTGAAGTTAACGTTGGTTTAAAGGTTGAACCTACTGATTCAGCCGATTGCTTCAAAGTTAGTGGTCGTGGTGAATTACATATTTCCGTATTGATTGAAAACATGCGTCGTGAAGGCTATGAATTAGCTGTTTCTAAACCAGAGGTTATCCTACACAAAGATGAAAATGGACACAAGGTAGAACCAATCGAAGAAGTTGTATGTTTAGCTCCAGAAGAATATTCAGGAACCATCATCAACAAATTAAATCTACGTAAGGGTGTTATGCAGGACATGTCTGAAGAAAATGGATATGTGAAGATCGTGTATACAGCACCTACACGTGGACTATTAGGTTTCCGTTCAGAATTTATCAATGATACACACGGTGAAGGTACATTAGTACGTCGTATTAGTGGTTATGAACCATATAAAGGAGAAATCGCACAACGTATGGAAGGTGCAATGATTTCAACTGAAACAGGTGAAGCCATGACTTACGCTTTATGGAACCTTCAAGAACGTGGTCAATTGTTCATTTCTCCACAAACACCAGTTTATGAAGGTATGATCATTGGTCAAAGTTCTAAAAACATCGACCTAGATGTTAACCCATTAAAGAACAAGAAATTAACTGCCATCCGTTCAAGTGGTCGTGATGAAGCTATGTTATTAACTCCACCAAAAATCTTCTCCCTAGAAGAAGCATTAGAATGGATCAACGATGATGAATTAGTAGAAGTTACTCCAGATGCGATTCGTATCCGTAAAAAAGGTTTAACAGCTTTAGATCGTCGTAACTTATATCGTCAAAAGATGAATGCTCAATAATTAAACGGATTCAAATGAGTGTCACAAATAGTGATGCTCATTTTTTTATGCTTATAATTACTCGCCATTTCATCTTTTTGCACTTCATACTAGCACAAGCCAGAATCACATCTCAAAATTTTTTCTTTCGGATTAGCCCTACCACATATTGTGAATCAATCGTTTCAAACAAAAACTTGCTTAACCATTTTTTATCTCACACTTGCGTCGTATTTGTCGTAACTTTCATGTGTAATGTGCTAAGTAATTCTAAAATTATCAATTTTTCCAAATTTATACCTTAAACTTACGACGTATACGTCGCTAGTACAAGGTGAACACTTTTTTTCAAAGATATTATTTCAAATGTCACATCACTAGATCATACAATTTCGAGTGAAAGACAACCATTATAAGCATATAGACTCTTTGTTTTTTCTACAGTAATGAATATGTACGAAATATGCATTCGTGTGAAATCCCCCGTTTATTATTGAACGCAAAAAAGGTAGGTGCACAACACCTACCAAGTTACGCGGGCTCATCACCCTAAGTTCATGAATCAGTAGCGGGCTCATCACCTAATACTCATCTCTTACCAGCTTCCGCCGCCTCCGCCACCGGCGCCTCCACCAGAGAAGCCACCAAAGCTAGAGCCCATGCTGTCAGCTGTACTTTTCATTTGTTCTGTTTGATAATCCAATAAATTTTGATGGATTGGTTCATACATACTTCTTGTCAGCATTCTATAATAGAAATAAGAAGAATATGGATCTGAATAATACGAATCATACCAATCTGGTTGTGCCAAAGGAATCGTACTAAACTTCTTTGTCCACATTTCAGAAAGTCCAAATACCATCGCATATGGAATGACATCATAGTAATATGAAGGATTTTCCATAGACAATCTTTCCAATTGTGGTACTTCTGCTTTTTCAACAAAGTCTTTAAAACCCAATAGCTCAGGAGCCACACTTTTAAAGTAATCACTCACTACATTAAATCGAGGACACAATAGAATTGGAAGTGAAACTACCACAATGCCTATCATCATAAATTCAAATGGAACAATACTTAGAATAGATTGACATTGTCGATATATAAAGTATGCAAGAATCAAAATAAACGCAGCACTTAATACTTTCTTTAATACACCAAGTTTATTCTTGTTAAATACATTTGTTGCCGCTGCAGAATAATTTAAAACCATCATAAGCACAAAGCTTAATGTCGCAAGAATGGTTTCAATCAAATTATCTACAATACTATATCGAGTATTGAATAAGATACATACAATCATACAAATCATGGCTAGAATGCATGTCACAAACCCATGATCAATCGTCGAAAGTTTTTTATCGCCACTAAATTCATCATTCAAAGCTTCTTTGGCATCATCCATAGCCTTACCAAACTTACTTGATAGTTTTGATAATTTCACACTGTTTTTTGTTTTAAACAAACCGTTATAAATCTTCTTTTGATGTTTTAAAATAGGCGGTTCATGATTCTCTTGCTTTGTAAGAACCAAGTCATCCTCCGTTTCAGAAATAGTTAAATACCCTTTACTAGCCCAATATGGAATCAAGGCCATTAAATCCTCTTGATCCACAGACTCATCCACAATCGTTCCCACCATAGCTGGATCCATGTCTTTTGGTGGATAGAAATTTACAATTGGTGTAATATGCGTTTTCTTTAAAAGAAGAGCACGAATCAAACTGTATAGGCCGAATAAAACAGTTAAACCTAAAAAGATAAATGGAATCTTTGAAGTGGTTTGTTTGGCACCCACAAAATAGCCTTGTCTTAATTCACCAAAAAGAGTAATGGCTTGTTTGGCACCAATATCATAGGCAGAACCACGAATCGAAGTCGACGTAATAATGGGAGTCACATTTAAATCATTCGATTGATTTCCTAGACTTCCACTAAAGACTTCAATATTAGACATCTCATCTTCTGTCAAAGCCTTTTCAAACTGAATATCAAAATTAAAATGTGAAATGGTTGTATCCCAATTGTTTCCAAGTACGGAATAATAAATAAAATCCAAATCGGAATGATAATCTTCTGGAATGACAATCGTATAAGTCAACGTATACGTATGAGGGCCAATAATCGTATAGTCTTCACTCCCAATTTGAATCACACGATTTCCAGAATCATAATCTACATCATATTCATCATTGAATACATGGATATCTTGAATTTTTAACTTATACTTTTCATCCCGATTGATATACATCGTTTCTGGAATATTACGATAAATACCATGACGATAACTTGAGAAGTTGACATCAATCACTTCTTTTACATCAATCGTATTGTTTGAATGATATATCGCATTTACATTATATTCATCAATCGTATACCCTCCATCATCAGCATATACATCGATACATCCAAAGCATAAAATAAATGCGAATAAGAAGGCCAAGACCTTCTTAAAATTTAACTTGAACATTTTCTCTTTCCGAAGTATTGGCCACTTCAAACATTGTCTTCTTTTCAAAATGGAATAAAGATGCCACAATATTTGTCGGAACACTCATAATCACATCATTATATTCACGAACTAATGCATTGTAGTATTTACGAGAATTTGCGATATCCTCCTCTACCTTCTTCAATTGATTTTGAAGATCCATAAAATTCGTGTTGGCCTTTAAATCCGGATATTGTTCCGCCACCGCAAAAATACCCTGAATGGCATTTGTGATCTTATTTTCACTATCCATAACATCCTTAGAAGTTTTTGCCATATTTCTTTGGGCAATCACTGAACTCAATGTATCCGCCTCATGTTTCGCATATCCCTTCACGGTTTCCACTAAGTTTGGAATCAAATCAAAACGCTTCTTCAAATACACATCCATTGTAGAGAAGCCTTCATCCACTCTATTTGATAAACGAACAAGCTTGTTGTAGCTTGACATCACAAACAATACCAACAAGACGATTAATACAATAACAACAATAATTAAGATCATAATAAAATCCTCCTGACATGATTATACCTCAAATACACAAAAAAAAGTAGAAGCATAACACTTCTAAAACCCAGCAAAAAGTCAATAACTAAAAATAACAATCAATATCAACTT